>Ga0233421_10000376_pt1 | contig 19434 bp, 27 predicted proteins | sample Watercolumn_Mata_3_FD_182725 | JGI IMG/M metagenome (GOLD analysis project Ga0233421, IMG submission 182725) | Freshwater microbial communities from Lake Matano, South Sulawesi, Indonesia - Watercolumn_Matano_2014_107_MG | ecosystem: Environmental > Aquatic > Freshwater > Lake | place... | reverse complement strand
CTTTGGAATTGGGTTTGTGTGGTTCATGTGTGCTTGATTCTGATAATGTTTATCTTCGGAATCAGGTATTGGAATTACGGAACTTGGGAATAATACCTTTAAATAGGATTCTTAAAAAAAGAGCATCATTGTCAAAAATCTTTAAGATTTTGATGCTCTTTTTTTTGCAAAATTTATATGAAATTTTCTTCATATGTTACTAAAATTTAATAAGAAATATTTTTTTTGCAAAATTTTTGAAAACAAAAAACTTATAAATATATTTTATTTATGTAATATATGTTACATAATTGTAGTATATTCTTTGTTTTAAAAGTATTCTTTTTAGAACCAACAAAAAAACATTATTTGAAAGAAATTTCTTTAAAATCTAAACTCTCACACACTTCTGTTAAACCTATTTTAAACAAATTAAAAAAAGAGAAAATTATTTTAGAAGAACAAGAAAAAAAAGGAAAACGTAATTTTCCCATTTTTTTTTCAGATCTAAATTCAGAAAATTATAAAAAATATAAGAAAATTTTCAATCTTTTAGAAATTTATAATTTAGAATTCTTAAAATTAATTGAAGATAATCTAATGCCTAAATCAATAGTTTTATTTGGTTCTTATTCTAGGGGGGAGGATATTGAAACATCTGATATTGATTTGTTTATAGAATCAAAGAAAAAAGAAATTGATTTAAATAAATTTGAAAAATTTTTTAATAGAAAAATAAATCTTCATTTTTCAGAAAAATTAGCTAATTATCCATCTGAATTAAAAAATTCTATAATTAATGGTATTGTTTTGAGAGGTTATTTAACATGAAGAGAATGGTCTGTATTGACTTTGAAAAAGCAAAGTCTCTTTTAAATATGGCCAAAAAAAACTTATGAAAGGTTAAATTCTTTAAATAAATTTATCTATCCTTCTAATTCATTCGAAGATTATTATAAAATAATTCATCAATTAATGGAATCTTTATCTTGTTTAAAAGGAGTTAAATTCTCTGGAGAGAATTCTCATAAAGAATTAATTGATTATATTTCAACAGAACTTTCGTTTACAGAAGAAAATAAATTATTTTTACAAGAGCTAAGAAATTACCGAAATAGAATTTCTTATGAAGGTTTTTTTATTCAAGAAGATTATCTTAAAAGGAATGAACTTAAAATGGAAAAACTGATTAAGCTTTTAGAAGAAAAAATTCAAAAACTAATTTAATCTATTTTTTTTGCAATTTCTTTCAAATCTTTCTTTAAGATTTCAATAGATTTTTTAAAAATATCTTGGGGAGTCAATTGCCCAAAAGATTCTATTGTAATTATTAAATCTTCTTTGTCTTTCACTTCAATTTTTTTATTTTTTTTCATAGCTAAACCTTCTGCAAAATCTAAAACAGATTTTCTTTTATTATCTTCAACAATTATTTTATCCCCTTTTTCTTTTATTTCATTGTTTGGAAAAACTTCTTTAAGGTCTTTTAATAATTCTTTACCTAAAATTATTTCACACCCTTGTCTATGAAACATAAAACCTGGAGAAAATTTTGCATGTTCGCATCCTCTTCCAAGTTTTGCTATTGCAGTCAATTCTATTTCTTGCCCCTTGTTCAAAATAGTTATAGGCATATTTTTATAAACAATTTCTAAATCCCCCTTAAATTCTCCAGAATAAACAATTCCATCTTTGTTTGATTTTAATTTTAATTTTTTTGTTTCATCTTCTTTTAAAGATTTATCTGCTTTAAGTGGAATAAGCCCAATTCGATGTGCAATTGTCTCGTCGTAAAGTGAGCTGTCGTTTTTTGAAATTTCAACTTCATCAACTGCAATCAAAGGAATTCTATTAGCACTTCTTCTTATTGAATTTGCAAGTGTTTCGTCGAGATTTGCACTGAAAACAAACAAATTGTCTTTTTTTTCTATTAATTCCATTTTAAGATTTGTTTTAAGTTCTTTTTAAATTTAACTAAGGTCTTCTTCCTCTTCTTCCTCCTTTTTTCTTTGGCCCCCCTCTCGGAAATCTTGTTGTATCCAATATATTTAAAATTTTAAATCCTTCTCTTGAAAGACTTTTTACAATTGCATTTGCGCCTGGCCCAGGAGCCGGGTTTCTTGTTTTTGCACGAATTCTAATATACAGCGATTTCACTCCAATTTCTTTCATGCTTTCTGAAATTCTTTTCGCAATGAACATAGCAATCGTCGGATTTGCTTTTAATCTATCTTGTTTGGTAACCATGCCTCCTGTGACTTTTGCAAGGGTCTTTCCAGACATATCTGTAACATGCGCAATTGTATTATTGAAAGAAGTATAAACATTCAAAATTGCTTCAACTTCTTTGTCTCCACTTATTTTTTTTGTATCTTCTTTTTTTTCATCTACTTTCTCGTCGCTGATTTCCTTTTTAGTTTCCTCTTTGGGCTCTTCTATTTTTTTTGTCTTAGGCATTTTCTTTTTTATCTTCTTTTAAAGTTATTTTATTTTCAAATTCTACAGGCACAATATAAGACGGAACATTTACAATTTTTCCATCTACTAAAACTTTTTGATGTACAATTAATTGCCTCGCAGATTTTGCGCTTTTTGCTAATTTTTTTTCAAAAACAATTGTTTGAAGTCTTCTTTTTAAATAATCTTTTTTATTTAAAGAAAGAACATCTGCAATTGAATTAACATTTAACCCAATTTTTTTTAATTTGTTGAATAAAATTTTTTGCTCTTCAGGTTTTGCAGAAATTAATTTTTTTGCTTTCTCTCTCATTAATTTTATTTTCGCCTCTGCTTTCCAGATTTCTCTTTTATTTTTTAATCCAAACTCTTTTACAATTTCTCCCTCTTCTTCTATTCTTGCCTTGTCAAAAGGTCTTTTAGGTCTCGAATAAATTTTATGCTTTCTTTTCATTTTTTTCTCCTTTCTTTTTTATTCCAGAGCCTTTTCTTCTGTTCTTTCTAAAATGACTTTTTGTTCTCTGTCCTCTTAATGGCAACCCGGCAACATGTCTAATTCCCTTGTAGCTTTTTATTTTTTTTAATCTTTTAATATCAAATTCTTTTCTCAAATCCAAATCGCTTCCAATAAAATGGGATTTTTTTCCTTCTTCAAAATCATTTCTTCTATTTATTAAATGATTTGGAAAATCAGATTTTTTTATTATTTCAGATATTTGCTTTATCTCAAATTCTGTCAGCGCCCCTATTTTTTTATTTTTGTCTATTTTACATTTTTCACAAACAGCATTTGAAACTGCCCACGAAATTCCTTTTATTTTAGTCAATCCAGCATAAACTTTCATTTTTCCTTCAATATCTGTAGATAAAATTCTCACAACCCTGTCTTCTTGTTTTTTTTCTTCCATTTTAATTTATAAATAATTTATACCTCTCATCTTCGGTTAATTCTTGAAAAATTCTTTTTTGAATTGCTTTTTCAGGATCAGGCAAATTTTGTATCCTCTTTTTCATATCCTCAAATGATTCAAAATTTTTTTCTTCTCTTTGTTTTAAAATTTCTTGTGTGTGTTTTTTTCCTAAACCCGGGATTAATTCTATTTGGTGTAATCTTTTGTTGATTGCATCGGCTTTGTTAAAGAATTCAATAAATTTTTTTTCTGATTCTTTAACCATTTTTTTTATTTCTTCTTGAATCTGATTTTTTGCTGATTCTGTTATTTTTTCTTTATTTAATCTCCCAAGAATATAAGATACTTTATCTCTCTTTCCATCTCCAATATAAACTTTTTCACCAATGCTGAAATTTATGCCCTTTCTTGGAATTATTTCTAATAGAGTAAAATTTTTTTCACCAAGAGCTTGTGCTATCGGGAGCATCTTTTTTTCCAAGGGATATCCGTTTGGCAGGTATTCTAATATGATTGCGTATTCTTCTTTTATCATGTTCTTTATTTAAAATTTTTAATTGTTTGCAAAATTTTATTTGATTCATTTTCATCTAAACCCACATCATTTAAAACTTTATTTAAACTTTCTTTATCGTCGTGAAGTACATCAATTAGTTTTGAAATGTGTCTTGAGTTTAATTTTATTAAGTTTAATTTTTCAAATTCTTTTCTCAACTCCTTTGCTTTTTCAGTTTTCATACTAACAAAACTTTTTATAAAACCAGCAGTATTTTGGCATTTTATATATTCTAAAGATTCTGTCATGCTTAAAGGGGTGTTTTTGTGTATCATTTTATTTTTAAGAATTTATTTTTTTTAAATGAATTGGTTTTATTAAAAACTCTTTTTCTTTGTTTTGGTCATAAATTTTTACAACATATGCTTTTCCTTTTTTACCGGCGATTTTTCCGATTCTCCCTTGAAATCTTTTTGGGGTATTAGCGACTAATGATGCTTCAATAATTACACTGACATTATCTCCTTCATTAAATTTTTGAAAATACCTGCTTAATTTTATCTTTCCTTTTTCTCGTGCTTTCTTCTTCATTACCATGAAAATAAACAAAAGAATTCCCTTTAAAAAACTTGTCTTTTCAGAATTATTTCTTTTTTTACCTTTTTTTTAGGTCAATTCTCTTCGGATCAAGATTTGTGCAACAAAGATCATCTTTTTCTCTTGCTTTTTCCATATTGTCGAGGATAGTATTAAACATTCGCTCACCCCACACCCCAATACCGCATCTTCTGCAAAAATCAATAACACTTTCGTCACTTATCTCGGCCTTGCAATAAATACATTTTTTTGACATTTTTCCTCTTTTAACAATTAATGATTTTTATAGATAGCCTATGTTTTTAAATATTTGTATATTTCAATTAATATCTATTTGCAGACCCTTAAACTCGAATATAGCAACTTTTAAAAACCCCTTTTAAGAAGTATTATTATGATAATTCCAATAAGATGCTTTTCATGTGGGAAACCTATTGCTCATTTGTGGGAAGAATACAAAAAAAGAATTTCTCAAGGAGAGTCTCCAAAAAAGGTTTTAGATGAAATTGGTTTGGAGAGATTTTGTTGCAGAACAATGTTTTTGAGTCACGAAGATTTCATTGAATTAACAGGAAAATTCAAAAAAAGTTAATTTTATTTTAGTAGCATAAATTTATTAATACTCATTTTTTAATTTTAAAGGGATTTGAACATGGAAGAAATATATCTTTCAAAAATGTCTTTGAGAGAGAAGATAGGGCAATTGTTAATTATAAAACCTCGTGGATTAAATGAAAAATATCTTAAGGAATTAAAGGTAGGTGGAATTTTTTTAAACAATTTAAAAACAAAATTTGATTATGCAAATACAATTGCATTTTATCAGCAAAATTCAAAAATAAAATTATTTGTTGTTACAGATATGGAAGGTTATTGGAATCCTTTCAAATTTTTTGAGGCAAAATCTTTCGGGAAAATTATGGATGATCAAGAAGCATACGACGAAGGTTTGGAGCATGGAAAAATTTTATCTGAACTTGGTTTTAACATGAATTTTTCTCCTGTTGTTGAAGTGCGAAATAATGTTTGGCCAGGAAGAAGTTTTATTGGTTCAGAAAAAGAAATTCAGGAAAAAATTTCAGCTTATATAAAAGGGCTTCATAAATATAAAATCTTAGCAACAGCAAAACATTATCCTGGGGGAAGCTTAATAAAGAATCCTCATTTAGTAAAATTCAAAACAGAAATTTTAAAGCAAGATTTAGATTTTTTTGATCACGCAATTAAAGAAAATATCGACGCTATTATGGTTGGGCACCCGATTGTTTTTGGAGCAATTGATTCAAAAGGAATTCAAGCATCTCGTTCAAGAGAAATTTTAGAATCTTTAAGAAAAAAGTTTGAAGGATTAATAATTACTGACGCTATTTCAATGGTTGGTTTGCGCGCTTCTTATATTTTTGATTTTCACAAAATTTACGCAGATTTAGTTCGTGCAGGAAATGATATAATTTTAGACACGCACATTGATTCAGGATATTCCAGCATTAAAAGAAGGATTGACGAATTAGAAAATCAAATTAGACAAGGAAAACTTTCAGAGAAAATTATCAACGACAGAGTCAAAAGAATTCTTGAAGCAAAAGGTTATTTAGTTTTTTAAAGTCTAATCTCTTTTTCTAACCATGCGATTTTCTTTCCCTGTTCTCTTTGCCAAAAAATATCTTCCCATATATATTTAACTGCTAAAACAGCCCATTTTCCATATTTCCTGTTAACATAATTAATTATCTTTTTGGTTGGAACTAATTTCTTATTAAAAATTAATTTTGATAATATCTTTTGTTGCCAAGGTGAAACATGTTCAAAAATTCCATAAAAATGAAACGCTTCGTGTAATAATATCCTTGCTGTTTCTGGTCCAACTCCATACAATTTAAGAATCTCTTTTTTTATCTTTTTAGGCGGTAATTTTCTTAACTCAAGTTCATCAATCTTTTCTTTTACAAAAGTATTTGAAAGTCTAAGAAATAGTTTAGCCCGATATCCCACTTTTAAATTTTTTAATTCTTCTTCTGAAATTTTAATTAAATCTTCTGGATTCCAAAAAGCATAAATTTCTTTATTATCAAAATTAACTTTGGTTCCATAATGCTCTAACATTAAATTTGTCATTTGAACAGTTCTCTTCACAACAGTATTTTGTAATAAAATTCCTATCATTAAAAGCCCATATAATTCGTTGGAACAACTTCCATGCATCCCCCTATATTTTATAATTAAGTTAGATAATATCGCATCTTTGCTAAATTTTTTAGAAAATTCTGAAAGATCTCTATCAAATTCAAATCTAAATTTTATTTCTTCTATAATTTTCTTTAATATTTCCTTTGATAAGACAAATTTTGAAAAAATAGTTAACTTTATTCTCGGGTTTTCAATTGTTCCTCTATCTTCCATTTTAATACCATAAATTTTTCTTCTTAATTTTAGGGCAAACCAATATTTTCCTGTTTCATAAATTTCCAATTTGCTTGGATAATGAGGGGGATGATAAATTGTAGAGTCAAAATTATAAGGTTCTTTTGGATAAAGTATTTTTGTATAGTTTTTTGTTAAATTCATTTTATCTTTTCTAATTGTCTGTAGGCATTATAAACAGGGCATCTTGATTTTTCACATTTTTCACAATGCAAACAGATTTTATCAACAGAATTTATAGCAATTTTAACTTTCTTTTTATTATATTTTTCCATCTTAATATAAAAAAGATAGTATTTATAAATAATATAGTATCTAAAAAGATATTATGGCAACGAAAATTGGAAGTGACCCAAGAAATCCTCCAGAAAGCGTTTTTTGTCCTATTGGTTATACGGTAGACATAATAAGTAAACGATGGACTTTGTATATTATTCGAGGATTGGCTGAAGGTCCTAAATTTTTCAATGAATTTTTAAAATCTTTAAACTGGGGGCTTACTCCAAAATTACTTTCTGCTAGATTAAAAGAATTAGTTAAAGAAAAAATTGTAAAAAAGAAAATTCATAAAACAATTCCAGTAAAAGTAGAATATTTCTTAACTGATAGAGGAAAGGAATTTATTAAGGCATTTAAGTCCATTGAAAAGTGGAGCAAAAAGTGGAATGTAATAAAATAATTAATTTAAAATCTTCTTTATTTTATAATAAATTGGGGGCCAGTAAGCTATGGGTAAATGTGGAACATAATCTCTTATGGGATTCTCTCCTTTTGCAGATTTTCCCGGAACCAATAAATCAATATAATTCCAGAAATTAATTTGATTAATTTTTGTTTTATTCTTAGATAATCTTTTTATAAAATCAGAGTTTAATTTCATTTGTCGTAATCCCTTAAATTTCTTTGGAAATAAACCCACAAAATAAGTCCCATTTATTGGTGAGTGAATTGTTATGATCTTATCAATTAGTTTTTCTGTATCTAAAAATTTTGCATAATAGAGAGCAATTATTCCCCCTGCACTCAATCCAATCAAATTAATTTTTTCTTTTTTATTTAATTTAAGTTTTTTTATAAAAATTCTTAATTCTTTTCCTATTTCTTCAACAGATTGTGTAAGAAAAGTATTATACTTAAAATAAATTAAATTATAATTTTTCAAAATTCTTTTAGCAAGAAAAATATCCCTTTTTCCACCAGTAAATCCAGAAATAAAAATTATTTTCTTTTTCATATTAAAATATGCGCGAGCCGGGATTCGAACCCGGATACCGAGCTTGGAGGGCTCGAAGTCTAGCCATTGACCTACTCGCGCCTACATTATCTGGATTCTTTTTTGCTTTTTAAGTTTTATTGTTTTATTCCAATGAATCTTTCTATGGCAATTCGCACATAAAATTTGGCATTTTTCCATTTCTTTTTTTATTTTTTTAATAGAGTATCCCCAATGAACCATTTGAGTTATCTGGTTTTCTTTCTTATTTTTATGATGAAAGTCAATTGTTGCAGGATGATTTTCTCCACATATTGAACAAGAAATTTTATTCTTATACTTCTTAAACCATCTTTTGATTTTATCTTTCCTATTTCTTACTTGATTTATTTCAGAAAATTTATTTTGAGAATACCACCTCCTTTTATATTCTCTTCTTCTTTTTGGATCTTTGAAGGGCATATCTTTTTAGGGTTTCCAAACTTAAATATTGTTGTAATCCTTTAAAAATTAAAACGCACTCGAAAGGATTTGAACCTTTGACCTTTGGGTTAGGACCCCACTGCTCTATCCAGACTGAGCTACGAGTGCATTCATTTATTTTAACTATTCTTTTCCTTGCGATGCGAAAAGAAGGATTCGAACCTTCGCAGGCACAAAGCCACGAGAGCCTTAATCTCGCCCGTTTGACCACTCCGGCATTTTCGCTTAAAAAATCTAAAATTTTTAAATATAAAAACCTTTATAAATCTCAAATTTCTTGATTTTTTGAAGACAGCCATAGTGAGTTGGAAACACCTGTTCTCATTCCGAACACAGAAGTTAAGCTTCTCACGTTGTTGGTTGTAGTGTCCCACAAGACGCAAACCCTTCAAGCTGTCTTCTTTAAATTTTTAAAGTCCCCTTTCCTTAATTTTTAATGGAAAAATTTCCAAGTTTAGAAGAAGTTCAAAAAATTTTCGCAGAATATAAAAGAGAGATCTTTCAAGAAATAGAAAAAGAAACAAAAATAAAATTTAAAATAAAAGAGATTAAATTTGAAAAATGGAATAAAGATTATTGGAGTTGTGGTATTAACAGAATTTTGATTGGAAATTATCATAAACCAAAATCAAAAATATTAACATCAGTTATTCACGAAGCAATTCATATAAATACCCGATATCTTAATTTAAACTACAAAGAAAATTCTATTGCTGTTGAAATATCTACTTGTGTTTCTGCTACGAGAATTATTAAAAGATTAAATAAAAAATTTAAAAAGAAATTTAAAATGAATAAATTTGATGAACATTATCAAAAATATGAAAAAAGAGAAAAAGAATTTGAAAAACTTAAAGATAATAAAGGTTTTTATGAATTTTTTGAACTAATAAAAAATGAAATAAAATAGTTTTTTATTCTTGCAATCCCCTTAAAATTTCTATTCCAACAACCTTTAAATACTTCTCAAAATTCTCATTAAAATGGAAATGTTAAAAAGATTTTACAACAAATCTTATAAAAAATTGCTCATACTCCCCGCATTAATGATTTTATTTTGCTTTGTTTATATGTTCGTGTTTTATCAAACTCATGGAGATTTTATAAAAAAAGATATATCCTTAACAGGGGGAACTTCTGTAACTATCTATCAAAAATTTGATATAATTTCTCTTGAAAAAAACTTAGTAGGCAAATTATCTGATTTACACATTAGAGAAGTGTATGATTTAACAACTCGAGAGCAAAAAGCAATAATAATTGAAACAACTCAGGATGGGCAAGAAACAAAGCAAATTTTAGAAGATTATTTGGGTTATGAATTAACAGATGAAAATAGTAGTTTTGAATTTACTGGCTCTTCACTAAGCAAAACTTTTTACAAACAATTGCTTTTTGCAATTCTTTTGGCTTTTGTTTTTATGGCTATCGTCGTGTTTTTAATCTTTAAAACATTTACGCCGTCGGTTGCAGTTATTATTTCCGCATTTGCAGATATTTTAATGACTTTAGTAACTTTTAATATTTTGGGATTTAAGATGTCAACAGCAGGCATTGTCGCGTTGTTAATGCTGATTGGTTATTCTGTTGATACAGATATTTTATTGACGAACAGATTATTGAAAAGCCATTCATCTGAATCTACAAATAAAAAAATTTTTGGAGCATTTAAAACAGGGATGACCATGACTTTAACTGCAATAGTTTCAGTAGTAATTTCATTATTAATCGTGAAATCTTTTTCAGCGACATTAACGCAAATATTTACAGTTATTTTAATTGGTTTATTTTTTGATATCTTCAACACATGGGTAACAAATGCATCTTTATTAAAATGGTATATAGAGGGAAAACATGGCAAAATATCTAACATTTAAAGTTTGGCTTTTAATTATTGTATTAGTTTTATCTTTGTTTGCAATATTCGGTATGCCCCCTTCTTTTTTTCAGAAAGGAGTTTTAATAACTTCTGTAGAAGCAAATTCAACTGCGTTTAATAATGGATTAAGGCAAAATCAGATAATTTTAGAGATAGACAGTCAAAAGATAAAAAATACAGAAGATTTTTCAAAAGTGTTAAGTCAAAAATTTCCTTCACAATCGGATCAAAAATTAACAATAAAAACAAAAGATTCAGAATATATTTTATTTTCAAATAATTCCCCAGAAATAATTGTGCAAGATATTCCTAAAACAAAAATAAAATTAGGATTAGATTTAATTGGAGGTGCAAGAGCATTAGTTAAAGCAGAAAACAAAACTCTAACCTCGTCGGAGATAAATGATTTGGTTTCAATTACAAATAATCGTTTGAATGAATTTGGTTTAACTGATTTGAAGGTTGTTCCAGTTTATGATTTGTCGGGAAATCATTTAATGTTAATAGAAATTGCAGGAGCTACCCCCAAAGATCTTCAAAAGTTAATTTCAGAACAAGGAAAATTTGAGGCAAAAATTGGGGATGATATTGTTTTTATCGGAGGCAATAGAGATATTGCATCTGTTGGAAGAGATGCTCAGACATCAAGAATAGAATCTTGTGACAGAATTGAGCAAGGTTATAATTGCAGATTTAGTTTTGCAATAACTCTGAGTGGAGATGCAGCAAAGCGACACGCAGAGATAACACAAAATTTGTCTGTAAATGAAACTCCTCAAGGAAGATACCTCTCGAAAAATTTAGATTTATATCTCGACGATAAATTAGTTGATACTTTATTAATCAGTGAAGATTTAAAAGGAAGATTAACAACACAAATTGCTATCTCTGGCTCTGCTTTAGGAACAACAAATGAAGAAGCATACGAAAATGCTGTCGATGAAATGAAACAATTACAGACAATTTTGATCACAGGAAGTTTGCCTTACAAACTCGAAATTGTAAAATTAGATAATATTTCCCCAACTTTAGGGAAAGATTTTGTAAAACTAATTTTATTAGCAGGTTTGTCGTCGATAGTTGGAGTTTCTTTAGTTATTTTTGTAAGATATAGAAAAATAAAAGCTTCTTTGTTTTTATTAATTACAAGTTTTTCAGAAATAATAATTATATTGGGAATAGCTTCTGTTATTGATTGGAATTTGGATTTGCCGAGTATTGCAGGAATTTTAGCAACAATTGGAACTGGAATTGATCAGCAAATAGTTATTCTCGATGAAGCAAGGCATCATTTATTATTAAGCATGAAAGAAAAACTAAAGAGGGCATTTGCAATAATTTTAGGGGCTTATTTTGCAAGCGTGGTTTCTTTAATACCATTGCTCTGGGCAGGAGCAGGATTATTAAAAGGTTTTGCAATCACAACCATTATCGGAATCAGCGTCGGGATATTAATAACTCGTCCAGCTTTTACAGATTTAGTGAAACATTTGGAAAAGGAATGATTATAAATATCAATTTATTTTCTTTAATATGTTGGAGTTTATTCAAAAAAGTGAAGAAGAATTTTATAAAATTTTTTCTCGATTAAAAAAAAGAGATTTTTCTGGAAATGAAGGCCAAGCAATTAAAAATTCAACATTTCAATTATCTTCAACATTATTAGCAAAATTAGGCTCTTTGGTTTTTACAATTATTATTGCAAGATTATTAATGCCTGAACTTTTTGGATTGTATAGTCTTGCTTTAGCGACGATTCTTTTAATTTCTTCTTTGTCTGATTTTGGAATTTCAACAGCATTAATTACTTTTGTTTCAAAATCTCTCGAAAAGAAAAATAATTCAAAAGCAAAAGCGTATTTTAAGGAATTAATAAAATACAAATTTTATTTAGTGATTTTAGGTTCAGTTATTTTAATTTTAAGTTCTTATTTTATTTCTCATTTTTATTATAACAAACCGATTTTTTTGGCGCTTTTAGCAGGGGCACTTTATCTTCCAATCGTTAATTTATCTGGTTTTTTTGAAACAGCATTTAAATCTTCAAACGATTTTAAGATTCCATTCTTTAAGGAAATACTCTTTCAAATATTTAAACTGACTTTAATTCCATTCGGAATATTTCTTTTATTAAAATTAAATCTTTTAACAGAATTTTTAGTTATGTCTATTATAATCTTGTTAACCATATGTTATTCTTTATCTTTCATTTTTCTAATCTGTTTTTCAAAGAAAAAATTAAACTATTTAAACTTAGACTCCAAGAATTTAACATTTTCAGAAAAAAAAGAGTTACGATTTTTTTTGTACCCTTTAATTGCTACAACTCTTTCAGGAGTTTTTTTGGGTTATGTAGATACAATTTTGTTGGGGCATTTTGTTGAAGAAAAATTTATTGGTTATTATAGCTCTGCATTTAGTTTAATTGGGGCAGCATCTTCTATTTTGGGTTTTATAGGAGCAGCAATTTTTCCAATATTTGCGAGATTAAAAGGAAAAAATTTAAATATTGCTTTTAAAAAGACAATCAATCTTACTTTTTTGATTTCTTTATTTGGGGCAATTTTTTCTTTGATTTTCGCGAATTTCATAATCAAAATTGCTTATGGCTATGCATATGAAAGTTCAGTTATTTTGTTGCAGATTTTTTCAATCTTATTAATAATTATGCCTATTTGCTCTATTTATGAAATTTATTTTTTATCTCAAGAAAAATCAAAAGCATTAGCTAAATTATTAGTCTTTGCAGCAATACTCAATGTAATTCTAAATTATGTATTTATCATCTACTTTCTTAAGTTTGGAATGTTTTATGCTTTAATTGGTTCGTGTATTGCAGTAATCTCAAGTAGATTAGTTTATTTAATTAGTTTAAAAATTTTTAAGAAAAAGTTATTTCCAAAATCTTAGGATATTCCAACTAACTAAAAAGGTTTTAAGGTATAAAAAAGGCAATGCTATTAGGGATAAAATAGGTTTTTTATTTCTAAATACTAATCCAATATAACTAATAAAAATTGTAGCAATAAAAATATAAAAAGCAATTATCGGTTTAAATAAAAATATTAACGGAGAAATTAAGAATAAACATTTTGCAAACCAAATTATCTTGGCTTCTCTTTTCTTTTTTTTATCTGGAATTGTGTTTAATCCCTTTGCAATCCATTTTGATTGTCTAACAAAACCGCTCCAATCAGAAGGTAATTCAAAATATTGATATATATTTTTTATAAATCCAGTTTTAAATCCCGCACTATAGAATCTATTAGAAAAATCTTCATCTTCAAAATAAAATATTGTCTCATCATATCCTTTTAGCTTGTTAAAAGCATTTTGACTTATACAGAAAAACATTATCTGATCTTTGTCTTCTTTAGAATAAATTTGCTTTCTTGCAACAATCGGCACAACTAAACCAGAAAGAGCATAATTAACTATTGTCTTATTTTTCGGAATACAATCAAATGCAAAAGCATCAACATCGAGAATAGATTTTGAAATTTCTTCTAGTGCATTCGTACTGATAAAAGTATCTGCATCTAAAAAGATTAATATTTCTCCTTTTGCTTTTTCTGCTCCCCAATTTCTTGCAAATGCAGCAGAGTGCCCTTTATCTTGGTTCAAAATTTTTATTCTTTTATCTTTTTTTATTAAATTTTCTACAATCTCTTTAGTTTTATCTGTTGAACCGTCGTTAGAAATGATTATCTCAAAATTCTGATAAGTTTGATTAAGAATACTTTTTATTGCCCTTTCAATAACATCTTCTTCGTTGTGTGCAGGAATTATTACTGAAAATTTGGGTGTTTTCATTTTACTGCTTTTATTATAAATTTTTCACCAAATGTTAATGGGCAAAATCTCGGTGAAATAATCATTTTCCTCCCTAAAAATATTTCAGTATTTTGTTTATGTACGATCTTAAAATCTGCTTTTTCTATCATCTCCTTTAGTATTTGCCAGTTATAATCTGCTTTATGGTAAAAGGAATGATACTCAACAGAGGGAAACGCTCTCGCACCATTTGTAGGCAGCTTACCGAAAATTACTTTTAGTCTACTCTTTAAATCTACTGCATTAGGGGTAGATAAAATTAATTCTCCTCCCTTCTTTAGTATCCTGTTAATTTCCTTTAAGAATCTAAATGGATTAATTAGGTGCTCGATTATTTCTCCTGCAATAACAATATCTACTGAATTATCTTTTAAAGTCAACGGATTATTTAAATCGGCAACAATTGTTGGCTTAAAAGATTTATCCCCATCAATAATTATTATTTTTTTTGACTCCACGTTATTAGCAATAGAGTATAATCCTCCACCAATATCTACAATAATCTTATTTTTTCCCCCTAAAATTAACTTTTTCATTTCAGAATATCTTAGGATATCGCAGTTATGTTCATTATTTAATTTATTCATTTTTCAATCACCCAGATTATTTCTTTTTTAATCCATTTTCTAAATCTTGCTCTTTTTACTTTTTTCTTAATTAATTTAAAATGTACATTCATGCTCTCATCAGAAGTCTCTGCAATTAAATAATCTATAGCATTCTCATGATAAAAACCTCTATGCCCAAAATTACAATAAGAAGTAAAATGTTTATAATGAGGTACAATTATTTCTGCTCTTCCCCCTATTTTTAATATCCTATATATTTCTCTAAAAAATTCTTCTGGTTCTTTCAAATGCTCCAAAACATGTTTGCAAGAGATATAGATTACACTATTTTTTTTAAAAGGGTATGGAAATTTATTCAAATCATGTTTTATATCGGGGTTTCCATAAAAATCTACATTAACAAATCCTGGCTTTTTATCTTTCCCGCAACCGAGATTTATTTTTAGTTCACTCATTTTCTTTTAAGGGCACAGCACATTCTGCACATTGGCAAAGCAGCATATTTAGAGAAAACTTTTCTAAGTTTAACATATTCTTCAGAATTAGCTACTTCGAGCGGTTTTTTATTGTATAATTTGTAATCCCCTGCTAATTTTATGAATCCACAAAATGGCAAACTTCCATCATTATATAAAATCATATTGTATCCTTTGAATATACCGCAAGTATAATTCTTTAAATTAACTCTTTCATTTAATAATTCTGGATTTTCTAGTTGAGTAGCTAAATTCAATGAGCAACCATATTTTTTAGTAATTTTTTTTAAAATTTGGATTTTTTCTATGACTATTTTCCAATCTTTTTCATTCATACTCCCTAGCGGGTTTTTTATCGCACTTACTAGCACTTCGGATTCTTTTCCAGTTACTTTTTTGATTATTTTTTTATTCACTCTTTGTTCTTCTTCAGAAAGATTATTTTCAACAAGCAAGGTGATGCTCTTTACTTTTAACTTACAAATAAACTCTACAATTTCTTCAAGATTGTAAATGTTTGCTTTTTGAACAACACAAGCAACATCTATCGGAATTCTCATAGAAATAATCTTCTTTATATTCTATACAGTTCTTTTGAATGATCCTGAAACACCTCTGATCTTATCATGTTGTTCACTAACTCCATCTATTGAAGTAGTAACCATCTCTAGTCCTTTTAATTTACCAAATTCTTCAACACCTTTTGGAACAAAGAAGAGATTTGAGGAGAGATCGTATTGGAATTTTAATTTTTTCATTAATTCAATAAATTTCCACATTTCAGGATGAACAAATATTTCTCCCCCTACGAGGGATATTTTTTTCACACCCTGTCTTTTTAAATTGTTCAGCAACTTTTCAAAATCGGAATAAGGCATATTTGGCCAATGCTTTATTTCCTTTTGATGACACATAGCACAATTTAAACAACATTTCATCGTAGGAGTTATTGCTAATTCATCAATTTTTCTTATCTTAATATTATTGGAAAATCTAATTATAGCTCTTTTCTCAATTTTTCTTAAAATTTTTTTTAGTTTCATTATATAGCTAAATAATTATCTCCGGACAATGCCTTTATAATGTATTTGTATTTGGTTAAAAATTTTTTTATAAGTTGAAAGTCACTTTTTGTTAAGGCTTCAAAAATTATTAAAGGAGGATATTTATTTAATGTATCTTTGGAACCCTTAAATACTTTTAATTCTGCTCCCTCAACATCTATTTTTATCAAATCAATTTTTTTTATTTTTTTATTTTTTAGGAAATAATCCAATTTCATACTATTTACTCTCTGTTTATAACTAGTATCCCTTTTAATTATAGTGTGCCCACCATTATTTTCTTTATTTAGATAAAGGTTAATCTTTTTGTTTGAATTAGATAGTGCAATATTTTCCGTTTTTATATTTCTTAAATTATTTAATTGAATATTCTCTTTTAATGCGATAAAATTGTTTAATTCTGGTTCAAATGCAAATACTTTATTAGAATTTTTTGACATCTCTAAAGAATATCTTCCTATATTTGCGCCAATGTCTAGACAAACATTAAATTTCTTAGAGGACATTATCTTAAAACTATTTTTGTCTAAATTTCTCAAACCCATATAAAGATCATTTGGTTCATTTTTTCTAACATGAAATAGCAAATTTTTGTTTATATTAATAATTAATTTATCAATTTGATATTTTTCATTCAAAAACAAACTTTTAATAAAATATTTTAAAATTTTCAACTTATCTAAAAAAGTTTTACCTTGTAATATCAAGATTATTGTTCTGTTTATAGTTTTTTTATTCATTACATTCGCGGCAAGGATACCTCGGCTTTTAAACCGACGGAGGAATTGCCGCCCCCCTTATAAAATTTAATTTCTTGAATAATACGGGCTTGGTTTCTAAGCCCGTGAACTAAACTAAACTTAGCATGAGATATAGGAGATGAAAAATGGATTTGAAATCGAGAAAGCATAGCTTCGGGCAAAACGCTTTCCACTTCGTTTGGAAATGCAAGTATGCGATGGACCCGATGAAGTTTTATGGCATCAGGATGGATTGTGAATACTTCATTAGAAAAGTTGCTTACAGGGAAAGCTGTAAAATCTATGATCTTCACGTCGCTGTTGATCACATCCATCTGTTCGTTGAACTGCCCACTACAATGAGCATCAGCAAATCTCTTCAGCTTTTCAAGGGTTACAGTGCTTTCTGTTTGTTGAAGAAGCATCCTTGGTTGCGAAACTATTTCAGAAAAGGACATTTCTGGAGCCCTGGAAAATTCTTTCGTAGCGTCGGAAATACAACCACTGAATCTGTTGCTCATTGCATCAGTTCTTCTCAACCCTGGGTTTCTTTGTGATAACATTTTATTATTTGATACCTCGCGCTTTAGCGCGGGGGGTGTTCATTTGAACCAATAAATCCTTCTTTAATATCTGTTCCGCATCCAATATTCAGTTTTTTCATTTTAACTTTAATTTTTCTATATTTAAATATCTTTTAGTGAATATAAATCTTTAAAAAACAGATTATTCTTAAAGAAACATGAAAAAGTTAGCTTTTGTTATCCCAAGAATGCCCTGGCAATATAATCCTTATTCAGATCCTCCATTAGGACTTTTGCAAGTCGCAGCAGTAGCGAAAAAAGAAAAAAAAGACCAATTAGAAGTGCAATTATTGGATTTAGCTCATGATGAATTGTCAGAAGCAGATTATTTTGCAATGGGTGGAACAACCTTAGAATTTCCAACTATTGTAGAAACAGCAGAAAAAATAAAAAAAGAATTTTCAAATTCAAAAATTTTAGCAGGAGGAGTTCATTTTGATGTTTTTCCTAAAGACTACTGGGAAAAAGAAATTAATAAATTACCTTTTGATGCAATTGGTCTAGGAGAAGGAGAAGCAAATATAATTCCTATTTTAGATTATTTAGAGACTAATCATGAAAAAAAAGTTTTTATTCAGCACGGGCCATTATTAGATTTAAGCGCTTTGCCTTTTCCAGCAAGAGAATTATTAGACAAAAATCGTTATTTTAAATCAAGTACTTTTACAGATACAAGGAAGAGTACAGGAGAAGGGGGTTCTGCGACAATAATGGCTAGCCGAGGTTGTCCTTTTGATTGTAGTTTTTGCGCATCTCCTGAAATTCATCAGCACAAATTAAGATTTAAAAATCTTGATAAAATAAAAGAAGAACTTATTTCATTAAGAAAACTTTATGGTGTTAGAGATTTAAGGTGGCAAGATGATAATTTTCCACTTACATTAAAAAAATTAAAAGGATTAGAATATTTTTTATTTGAAAATGACTTTAGATACAGATCATCTTTAAGAGTAGATGAGCAAAGTTCTAACGATTATGTTCTTACTCAACTTTGGTATAGTGGATGTAGAGAAGTTGGTTTTGGATTGGAATCAGGAGAAGATTCAGTGTTGAAATTAAATCAAAAAGAAACAACAGTTGAACAAAATGAAGTAGCAATAAGACGTGCTAAAGATAGAGGTTTTTTAGTAAGGGCATTTTTTATGACAGGTTTGCCTGGGGAGACCACATCTTCTGGAGAAAGAACAGCAGAATTTATAGAAAGGAATTGGAAAAATTTGAATGCAGTAACCTTAACAAACTTTATACCTTTGCCTGGAACAGATATTTATAATAATCCTGAAAAATATGGTATTCAAATTCTTCATAAAAATTGGAAAAAGTATAATATTGCAATAACAAGAGATTTTCAAGAATTTCCATTTGTGCATAAAATAAATGGATTGTCTGAAGAAGATATGGTTCAAAATTTGGAAATAATTAAACAAGAAGTATTTAGAAGAAATTTATCAAATGTTAGTGTTTATAATGATGATTGGGTTGGAAAACCTTACAAATCTCCTTATTTATAAATATTTTTCAACAGCTTTTTGAACTTCTTCAATAGGAATGTAATTAATTTTTTCTTTTTTGATTGTTATTCCATTTTTTTCTTGAATTCCCCAACGAATAGCATCTGTTGGTCCAAACAAAGCAATAGCAGGAGTATTTACTAATTCAGCCCAGTGAACAGGCCCACTATCATTTCCAATGATTAAATCACATTTGTCAATTATATAAATAGATTTAGTA
>Ga0233421_10000374_pt1 | contig 19536 bp, 22 predicted proteins | sample Watercolumn_Mata_3_FD_182725 | JGI IMG/M metagenome (GOLD analysis project Ga0233421, IMG submission 182725) | Freshwater microbial communities from Lake Matano, South Sulawesi, Indonesia - Watercolumn_Matano_2014_107_MG | ecosystem: Environmental > Aquatic > Freshwater > Lake | place... | reverse complement strand
ACTTTACTGTAATAATGTTTCAGAAATTTAATGTCACGTCAAATAAAACAATTTGTGAATCAACTTCGGCGGCGATATCAAGATTTGTTTCACCGGTAATTTTTATTGCATCCCCATTTTGAATTTGAAGGCCATTTACATTTAATATTCCCTTAACTAATTGAATATAAACTCCTCTATACTTTTGACTGATATAAGTTAATTTTCCGTTCTCGTCAAGATCCGCTAAATAAATTTCCGCATCCTGGTTAATAAATATAATTCCGTCTTCTTTTTTTCCGCTGACAACTTTTACTAATTTGTTTTTCTTTTCTTCATGTGAAATTTTTTTTTGCTCGTACGATGGTGTTAAGCCTCGTTGATTTTGGATGAACCATATTTGAAGAAGTTTGAGAATTTCGGAATCGGAAGCATTAAATTCTGAATGATAAATTCCAGTACCGGCAGTCATTCTTTGAATTTCGTTTGTTGAAATTGTTCCTTTTCCGCCGGTGCTGTCTTTATGAGTCACCGTTCCTTCATAAACTATTGTAACTATTTCCATATCACTGTGCGGATGAGTAGGAAAACCGGCCGCAGGCTGTATTTCATCATCGTTTAATACTCTTAAAGGGCCAAAATGGATTTTATGAGGATCGTAATATTCGCCAAATGAAAAACTGTGATAGCTGTCCAGCCATTCAATTCTTGTTCTTCCGCGTTGGTAACTTTTAATAATTTCAAACATTTAATTTTCTTTCCAAAAGAAGTTTTTCGATAATAATTAATCTACTGCAGGTAATAACAGAAAATGAGCTACGAAAGTTTACTAACGGCTAGACCTAATTTTTTCAGTAATTCACCTAATTGTTTTTGTTCGGAAGGAGTAATTACCGACATTAATTTGCCGATGTGCTCGGCATGATGTTTAAATATTTCTTCAAAAAGATTTTTACCGGCTGCAGTTAATTGAATTATAAGTGCACGGCGGTCATCTTTGCATTGAATTCTTTCAAGGTAACCGAGCTTCTCAATATTATCCAGCACTAATGTCATGTTGCCGCCGGTAACTAACATTTTATTACATATTTCGCCAACCTTCATAGGACCTAAGTGCCCAAGAATTTCAATAACAGAAAATTGTGCTTGCGTTAAGCCGAATTTGCGGATGTTTTCGATTGATTTTTTATTAAACGAATTAAATGTTCTTGCTAATTTTATCCAGGTATTAAGTGCAAGTTCTGCTTTCTTGCCATATTTTTTTGATGCACTCATGATCTAATCCTTTCGCCAGGTATTTCGATAATAAAATAGAAGTTTGCTTTTTTGTTGTCAAGTTGAGGGCTGCTTAGTTAATTATTTTTGAAACTATAGTCAATATTTTTTTGTTAAGAAATTATGGCACAAACCGAATTAAAATATTTCACTCCTCAAGAGGCAAATAAAACTTTACCGCTTGTTAAAATGATTGTTCGAGATATTTTAAATAATGCTTTTGAAATAAAAACAATTGCGGAGTCATTAGGCGGTAAATTAGAAAGCAATCAAGAAATAAAAAATTTAGCATCGCAAATTGATTCATGCCTAAATGAATTAAATGAAATTGGCTGTTTTTATAAAGACTGGAATTTTCAAATTGGACTTGTTGATTTTCCATCTGTAATTGAAGGGGAAGAAGTACTTCTTTGCTGGAGAAGTGATGAAACGGAAATAAGGTTTTATCACAGCCTCGAAGAAGGATTCTCGGGGAGAAAATTAATTCCAGAAGATTACTTTTAACAATTCAATTTCCCGCTCGATAAATCAAGTTTCAATAATTTTATAAGAATGATTGATCTCTACAGAATTCTTCAGCATAGCCGTTACACTGCAATAACTTTTTAGCGAAAGCTCAATTGCCCTTTCCACAGCTTCTTTAGAAATTTCTTTTCCATAAAAAACATATTCAAGATTTATCTTAGTATAAACTTGGGGATGGGTTTCCTGCACATCTGCAGAAATATTCATTTCAAATCCATCAAGTATAATTTTTTTCTTTTTTAGAATTGTGGCAACATCACTACCTGTACACCCTCCAAGTGCAAGAAGCAATAATTCTTTTGGTCTTGTTCCGGCATTACTTCCGCCAAATTCTTCGGGTCCATCCATCGTAACCCAATGATTCGAATCAGCTTTACCAAGAAATGTTACACCTTTAATATGTTTTACAACTGCTGTTTTTGTTGCCATGTAATCTCCTATTTTGGATATAAGCTGTTAGCTCGCCTCGCTCCGCTCGGCAGAGCGGGCTATCAGTGTTCGGCTGTAATTTTTATTTAATTAGATGAAAATTATTAAATAAAGATTCAATTTGCCGATAGCTGATTACCGAAAGCTGATGGTTAAAGCTATTCACCAATATCTTCATTCCATAATATTAGATTTTGTGAAATAAAATCTTCCATCAGTTTAATACAATCCGGGTTATTTAAAATTTCTAACTCAACGCCGCGTGATTTAACATAAGATTCCGGACCTTGAAATGTTTTGTTTTCTCCAATTACAATTTTAGGAATTTTATATAACAGAGCTGTTCCGCTGCACATATCGCAAGGCGAAAGAGTTGAGTACAAAGTTGCTCGTTGATAATCATTAGACGATAATCTTCCGGCATTTTCAATGCAATCCATTTCAGCATGAAGAATTGCACTTCCATTTTGGACTCGTCTATTGTGTCCGCGTCCAACAATTTTTCCATCAATTACTAACACAGAACCAATTGGAATTCCGCCTTCGCTTAATCCTTTTTTGGCTTCGTCAATAGCTGCTTGTAAAAATATATCTTTCAAAGTAGTCTCCGCGGTTAAATGTAAGTGTACTCAGTTAACAGTTGACAGTTTATAGTTCACAGTATACAGAAATCAATTGATGGTTTTCTTTATTGATTTAATTAATCCACTTAACATTTTTTTGACTTCTTCGATCGAAGCTTCGATTTTCTTATATGAATCTTTATTTATATAACCTAATTCATTTGAAAGCATTAATTCATATTCTAATTCGCTAATTGATCTAAATGATATTTGTAAAAAACGGTTAAAATCAATTCTACTTCCTCTTCCCGCTCCTTCGGCGATATTGGCAGGAATCGAAATCGCTGCTCTACGAATTTGACTTACCAAACAAAACAATTCTTCTTTAGGAAAAAGTTTTGTGATTTTATAAATATTTATAACAATTTGATGAGCTTTTTGCCAAACTTTAAGTGATTTATAATCCTGCATTCCTTCACCTTAAAATTAATTTAATAAATAGCAAACTATTAACTGAAACCTGAATACTGTAAACTGTATACTGATTATTCTATTAGTATGGATAAAACACATAAAACAAAACCGACAACACAAACAGTAACCACATACCTAAACTAACTTTTCTAATACTGCCTGCTATTAACATTGTTAGAGGATAAATAACAAATCCTGCTGTCATGCCAATTCCTAAGTTATATGTAAAACTCATTAATGCAATAGTTACAAATGCGGGTAAAACTTCGGACATATCACTAAAATTTATTTTTGTAATAGGAGAAATCATCAACAGACCAACAATTATTAACGACGAGCCGTAAGCATAAGGGGGCACAGCTGTTAGAAATGGTGCAAAGAATAAAGCAATTAAAAATAAAAACGCCGTTACAACTGCTGTCAAACCGGATTTTCCGCCGGCTTCAATTCCAGTTGCTGATTCAATGTAAGCACCTGTTGTAGTTGTTCCAAATAATGAAGCAACAACAGTTGAAAGTGCATCTACCATTAACGGTTTTTCTATTTCAGGAAGATTTCCCTTTTCATCAACAAGATTTGCTTTTATAGAAAGACCAATCAATGTTCCCATCGTATCAACAAAATCCATTACAAATACAACAAGCATAACTGCAAGAAAGCCCCATGTAAATGCGCCTGTAAAATCAATTTTTAAAAATACCGGTGAAATATCTGGAGGCAAGCTGACCCACTGATTTGGTAAAGGAGAAATTTTTAAAATAAAACCAAGTATTGTTACAAATAAAATTCCAATTAAAATTGAACCATTGATTTTTTTAATCATTAAGAAAGCGATTATTAAGAACGAAAGTATTGCAAGTAAAACAGCAGGATCTTTAAAATTTCCTACATGCACCGGTGCACCGGGCACGCCAATTTTAACAATGCCCGTATCATTCAATCCTATGAAGACTAAAAAGAAACCAATCCCAACCGTGAATGCAATTTTAAGAGATTCCGGGATTGCATTTATCAACCATGTGCGGATATTAATAATTGTTAGAATTGTAAATAAGCATCCCGCAATAAAAATTGCGGCAAGCGCAGTCTGCCAACTATAACCCAAAACTTTAACAAGCGTGTAAGCAACAAATGCATTTTCGCCCATGTATGGTGCAATTGCAAAAGGACGTTTTGCATAAATTCCCATTACAATCGTTCCGAAAAATGCGGTCATTATAGTTGCAGCCATCGAGGCCCCGAAGGGCATGCCGGCGGCTTCGAGAATTTTTGGATTGACTATAATAATGTAAGCCATCGTTACAAATGTTGTAGCCCCTGCAATTATTTCTTGTTTAATGGTAGTATTAAGTTCATCAAGTTGAAAATATTTTTTTATCATACAGCCCTCAATATTAACAAACCAATTTTATTTTTTGAATAGATAAAGGATTAATGAAATGATAATGCTTAAAACTATCGAAGTTACTATTGGGAAGTAAAAAGTAAAATTTTTTCCTTTCCAAATAATATCGCCGGGTAATTTTCCTAGAAACGGAATTTTATCCCAAAGAGTAAGCACAATGCCTGTTAGAATTAAAATTATTCCGCCAATGATTAATATCCTGCCGATTGAATTAAATTCATTCATAAATATATCTTTGAAAGATTAAGAGAAATATAAAATAATTGAAGCGTATATGCATGCACCTATATTTGTTGCAATTATCTTTAATTTCTATATTGGCTTTGATTCTTAATAAAATATTATTTCAACCATAAAAGTTTTTGGGAAACAAATATTCAATGCAAGACGAAAAAAATATTCAGGATGGTTCTGACGAGAACTTATTTAATAAAATGGATGATGGGTCAAATCCAAAGATTCCGGTAAAAAAATTACAACGCTCTAAGAATAATGTAATTATTGCCGGCGTTTGTTCTGGAGTTGCCGGATATTTAAATACTGATCCGGCTAACATTCGCGTTATTGCATTATTAACATTTCTTTTGGGGGGATGGTTTTTGGCGGCTTATATAGTACTTGCATTCCTTCTTCCTGCCGATAACAACGCAGAACAACCGGCCCCGGAATTCAAACAAAAGATAAAAAAAGAAAATTTTAGAACGCTGCTTGGCGGATTATTAATTCTCGCCGGTTTTCATTTTGCAATGAAAATGTTTGGGATAAACAGCGGTTTAAAAATAATTCTGTTCGCAAAACAATTTGTGTGGGCGCTTGCGATAATCTTATTGGGGTTATTTTTGATTTCAAAACAAAAAATTTTTACTGAATACAACAAAAATATTTTACCGCAAAAATTTTCAAAGTCGAGGAACGATAAATTATTGTTCGGTGTTTGCGGAGGACTTGCACAATATTTAGGGATTGATTCATTCGTTATTAGAATTGTTCTTATTCTTTCTGCTTTATTAACACTCGGCATGTTTTTGCTTATCTATTTACTTTTTGCAATCGCGGCACAATTTGAAAAGGATGAATCTTTTGGAATTAAATAAAAAATTAGCGGGAATAAGTTTAATTTCGCTCGGACTTTTCATTATCCTTTATCAGCTTAACATTGTTGCAGTTGAAACAGAGAAAATATTCGGGATGCTAATAGTATTATGCTCTTCAATTTCGGTTTACATTTTCTTAGATAAAAACGAAAGAGCTAAGCTTGCTTTATCTGTCATCATATTTTTTGTAGGGGTTTTATTTTTAGTTGAATCTTATTACGAAATATTAACAACCCGCGGAATTGTTTTCACTTCAATTCTATTTATCAATGGCGGAATATTTTTAATTCTGTTTATTGATAACTCAAAAGAGAAAATTTTTCTTTCAATTTCGTTACTTTCATTTTTTTTAAGTTTTTTAAGTTACACTATTTTAAGAAAGATGGGGTTATTTGAGCTGGCCAACAAAATTGCTAATCTGTTGGAAATATTTTGGCCGGTTATTTTATTGGTTATGGGAATCGGAATTTTTATCAACAGAAAAAAATAATTTTAGAATTAGTTGCGTGTAACCGGCTTGGCAGATGCACTTGTCAAATAAATGTTAGTAGACGGGATTGACGCACCGCTGCCTGCCTCAATTGTAACAATATAAGAATCTATTCTTTCTTTTGGTAAAAACGGGAATGAACTTATTTTTAAATATTCATTTCCTATTGGTTGATAAATTCCTAAAGAATACGGTTGACCCTTGCTCAATACCCAAATTTGATATCCTTGATCTTGACGCAATGGTCTTGGATTATTGAATTGAACTAAACCTTCTTTTTCGTTAAACGATAAAAGCAATTTGGCAGAAGCTTTTTCTTCCGGATTCGAACTATTTAAATAGGCAACAATTATATCTTTATTATTGAAAAACTCGACGAGTGATGCATAGTTATTTACAAAACTATTAACCGAATTTATTTGATTTTTCAAGGAAGACACATCTCGTTTTAAATCTTCTATTGAAGTATTAATTGAACCTAATGATGTATATGTAAAATATCCCAGCACAGAAAAGAGAATTATTGAAAGCAGAAGAGAAATCCATCCTGCGGCACCCGCCGACATTCTTTCCGGTTGAACATTTCTTTCGGGCTCATTTTCGTACGAAGGAATTCGAGCCGGCGTTAACATTGGCGGTTGTTCTAATGATTTTTTTGTTTCCTCTTTTCTTGTTCCGGTCTTTGGTTTTTCTTCCGAAGGTTTTTTTATTTGGCCGTTGGCTGTTTTAATTTTTTTAGTAAAAGAAACTTCCTGTTCTTCAACATTGCTGGATTGAAAAGTCGGCGGAGTTCTTGTGTTGCTTTTTTCAATGAATGATAAAGATTTTGATCTCTTATCGTCCGGCAGGCCAAAGTTTGATGTAGCTGTTCTTGAAGAAGTAAAACTTTTTTTCTTGCCTTCCATTATTTTGGTTTTGATCTCGTCCTTAATTCCAATCAACTTTTTAGCAACTAAATCTTTAATAATCGGATCCGGATTTTCAAGTTCAAGAATAACAGGAATCATAGAAATAACATTTTGTAATTCGCCCAACTCGCTTTTTGGAAGATCTCCGCCTTCGGCTATATAATCTTTGAACTGCATATAATTTTGTTTATCCATGCAGCCAACTGCAAAAGCGGAAATCATTTCGTATATAGCTTTATCGGGCATTAAGATTACTCTCCAACCAAATTATCTCTTAAACTCTGCAAGGCAGTCATTATTTTTCCGCGAACAGTTTCAACCGGAACATTAAGTTTATCGGCAATCTCATCAATTTCAAATCCTTCGTAATAAGCAAGATGTAAAACATATTTTTGTGTGTCGGTTAATTTCGATAGAGCTTTTTCGATTTTAGGCTTAATGGTTAATGCAGTTGAAAAATCCAATGCATCCATATCTTGTGGAAAAGTTGGCAGTATAAAATAATCTTCATAATCATCATCATAAATTTCAACGCTTGAATCAGTCGCACGCTCTCTTCTTACAAGGTCGATTGCCTTATTGCGCGTTAATGTAACCAACCAGCTAAAAACATTTCCTACTAAAAAATCGAACTTGTTTACTTTTCTCCAGATGATAACAAAAACTTCTATTAAAATTTGTTCTGCTGTGACTTTATCGGGTGCAATTTTTTTTATGATAGTGTATAACACCGGCGAATAGCGGTCGTACAATTCTTCCAGTGCACGAGATTCAAATTTTGAAATCTCCTGAAGCAATTCTAAATCTGTTAAGTCTTTAAATCTTCCTGTGCTCATAATTCATGTAAAGTTACTGCCAAAAGTATAATTACTAAAACTAAATTGCAATTGGAAGAGCCGTCACCTTCCGCTTTAATTAGCCCTTATAGTTTATCAATAAACAAATATTTGAAAGCTGATAGCAGATAGCTGAACGCTGATAGCTATTTTATTATATTTGCCTCACTAAATAAAATGAAATGATAATGACATCAAACGAAATCCGTCAACAATTTTTAGATTTTTTCAAAAGCAAAGAACACAGAATAGTACCGAGTGCGTCTGTGGTTCCGCATGGCGATCCTACACTTCTTTTCACCAACGCCGGAATGAATCAATTTAAAGATGTTTTTCTTGGTGCTGGTTCACGAGATTACAAACGTGCTGCAGATACACAAAAGTGTATCCGCGTTTCGGGCAAGCACAACGATCTTGAAGAAGTCGGTCATGATACTTATCATCACACATTTTTTGAAATGCTCGGCAATTGGAGCTTTGGCGATTATTATAAAAAAGAAGCTATTAAATGGGGATGGGAATTATTAACCGAAGTTTGGAAACTTCCGAAAGAAAGATTGTGGGCGACTGTTTATAAAACTGACGATGAAGCATTTAATTTCTGGAAGAGCGAAACAGACATTAATCCAAAACATATTTTAAGATTTGATGAGAAAGATAATTTTTGGGAAATGGGTGAAACCGGTCCGTGCGGTCCTTGTTCTGAAATTCATATTAATTTAAGTGATGATTACGAAAATCCAAAATATGTTAACGCCGGCGTTCCCGAATGTATTGAAATTTGGAATTTGGTTTTCATTCAATATAACCGCGATGAAAACGGAATGCTTCATGAACTTCCGTCAAAACATGTTGATACAGGAATGGGTTTTGAAAGAGTCTGTGCTGTTTTACAAAACAAAAATTCGAACTACGATACTGATGTGTTTACTCCAATTATTAAATCAATTGAAAAACTTTCCAAAGTTGAATACAAAAACGAAAATGATATGATAGCAATGCGGGTAATTGCAGATCATATACGCACATTAACTTTTGCAATTGCAGATGGTGCAACTCCGAGTAATGAAGGACGCGGTTATGTTTTAAGAAGATTACTGCGTCGTGCTGCTAGATACGGCAGAAAAATAAATTTGAAAGAACCGTTTCTTTTTAAATTAGTTTCGGTTGTTGTTGAAAATTTCAGCCATGTGTTTCCGGAAATTAAAAACAATAAAGCGAACATCGAGAAAATTATAAAAGCCGAAGAAGAAAGTTTTAATGCAACACTTGATAGAGGAATCGATTTGTTTGATGGCCTTGTGAAAAAACTTCAAGCTTTAGATCAAAAAATTATTCAGGGTGATGATGTCTTTAAGCTATACGATACTTACGGGTTTCCTGTTGATTTAACCGCAGTAATGGCGCGTGAGCAAGGTTTTGAAATAGACGAAAAGCGATTCAATGAATTAATGAACGAGCAAAGGGAACGTGCGAGAAAATCAAGAAACTCTTTTTCCTTTCCTTCAAAAGAAAAAGTTGTGGATTCTGCTGCCTTCAATTTAACTGGGATTAAAAAAACGATATTTGCTGGCTATGATCAAAACCATCTAAGTATTTATTCGAGAGTTCTAAAAATCAAAAATAAAATTATTATTCTTGACAAAACTCCGTTCTATGCTGAATCTGGCGGCCAAATAGGGGATAGCGGTTTACTAATAAGTAGCAAAAAGAAAATGAAAGTAATCAATACGTTTAAGGATAATAATCTTATAATCAATGAACTAGAACAAGAATGCATTTTCTATGAAAAGCAACGAGTGATAGCTAGAGTTGATGTAACTCGCCGATTGAGTATTATGCGGAACCATTCCGCGACACACTTCCTTCACAAAGCATTAAGAGAAATTCTGGGTCAGCATGTTCAACAATCGGGTTCTTATGTCGGTCCGGATTATTTACGTTTTGATTTCACACATTTTGAAAAAGTTAAAGACTCAGAACTTAAAGCAATTGAATCGGTTGTTAATGAAAAGATAAGAGAGAATTTGCCATTGATTCATCATAGAGATCTTCCATTTGAGCAAGCAAAAAAAATGGGTGCGTTAATGTTTTTTGGAGATAAATACGGCGACAAAGTTAATGTAGTTCAGTTTGGCGATTATACTTTGGAATTCTGCGGCGGCACTCATGTTAAGAATAGTTCAGAGATAGGTTTATTTAAAATTGTTAGCGAATCTTCAATTGCAAGTGGTGTTAGAAGAATTGAAGCTGTTACAGGGGCCGAAGTAGAAAAGCTAATTCAGAATTTAGAATTGAGAATTGAGAATTCGGAGAATAGAATTTATGAGTTGATTGATGAGAAAAAGAAACTTGAAAAAGAAATTGCCGCTTTTCAATTAAAAGAAAAACTTGGCGGAATTGATAGTATTGTTTCATCACCCGTGGAAGTAAAAGGGATTAAACTATTTAAAAGAAAAATTTCTGCATCAAATATGGAGGAACTTAAATCAATGGGTGATGAACTGCGTGAAAAAATGAAAAGCGGTGTTGGTGTTTTAATTTCTGAGATCGAAGATAAAGTTGGAATTGTTGCTGTCGTTTCAGATGATTTAATTAAAGACAAAAAAATTCTTGCTGGAAATATTGTAAAAGAAGTTGCTAAAATTGTAGGCGGAAGCGGCGGCGGTCGTCCGCATCTTGCTACTGCCGGCGGAAAAGATGTAGCCAAGATCGATGAAGCCTTGGCTTCAATAGATAAACTGTTCTAATATTTCGTAGAGACTTACTGCAGCAAGTCTCTACTTCCCAAATCTAAAACAATCTGTTACATGATCATTCACCATTCCGACAGCCTGCATAAACGCATAACATATAGTTGAGCCGACAAATTTGAATCCTCTCTTTTTTAATTCCTTGCTCATTAAATCCGACTCATTAGTTTTTACCATCGGTTCATCGGCTTTTTTCTGTTCTGAACTATTGGCTTTCCTTCTACAAACTGCCAGATATATTTATCGAAAGAACCAAATTCCTTTTGTACCTCTAAGAAGCTTTTGGCGTTTTGTACTGCCGCGTTAATCTTAAGTCTGTTCCGAATTATTCCTTCATCTTGCAGTAGCCGACTTATTTTCTTCTCATCATACTTAGCTTTTTTTTGGATCGAAGTTATCAAACGCCTTACGGTAATTCTCTCTCTTGCGAAGAATTGTAATCCAGCTTAATCCGGCTTGAGCGCCTTCAAGTATCAACATCTCAAAAAGTTTTCTATCATCATGAATTGGCACACCCCATTCTTCATCATGATATTTAATATATAGCGGATTACTGCTGACCCATGAACATCTTGTTTTCATTTAAGTCCATCTCTTTTTGAAATATATAAAGCTTTCCATTATGTGGAACCGGATCTATTCTGCCGTTATATCCTTCTCTTATAAGAAAAGAGGCAAAACATTTCATAAAGAAACCATGACTTACCACCAGCACATTTTCTTTTTCAGAATTTCTGATCATCGCATAAATATTTTTTATCCTAATATTTGTGGCAGCTTTTGTTTCCGGTTGAGATTTTCCATTAACGCTCCATGAAATTCTTGCGCCAATATGCCAAACAAAAGAAGGAAGTTTTATTCTTTTTGTTGTAAATGCTTTGAGATTTACTTCCCTCAGTAATTCCGTCTTTATGATTTCTTTTTTATAAATATAATCGGCCGTTTTAACAGCTCTTGATAAAGAACTGCTAAAACAGATTTCCCATTTTTCAACTACAGCCTTGGAGCTGTCAATAACAACATCGGCTTATCATAGTCCGCAATCTGTCTAAAAAATATTTTGGGAGGATAAAAAATGGATACTTGCCATACCTAACTTTAAAAAATCACGTATAAGTCATAGGCCCATATTAATTAAACGATTATTGGTTTAGTTAATAATAAGAACTATGAATATAGCTTTTTATTTGGAAGATTTAGCTTAACGGCTGATTTATTTGTTTTAGATAAAGAATTTTTAAATCCGGGTTTTGTGTAAAGACTGTATTTGTTTCTAGACCTCTCCATTAAATCCAAAATTGAAATGTATTTAACCTTATTAGCAATAATATCTTTTGCGCTGCAAGTTACTATCAGTACGTTTTTCCATGGAACGAAATATAATTTTTTCTTAACAATAGAGTTGAGAATACAAAGCTCCGTATAATTTATTACAAAAAGAATAAACTCAAACCAGTTCATTTTTCTTGTACTAAAACCAAATCGTTCTATCGACTTACCGTTTAAGTAAAATGTATTACCCTTAAACTTACTATTCATGCTAATTTGGTTTTTCTCAATTGCTTCTGACAAGCAAATTAATCCTTCGGCCAGGTGCGTAATTATCAACCTTGGGTTAAGGTCGGTTCGTTTTAACAGGTCCCAACTTGTTCCCAAGTGCAGATCATAATAATTTCTGCCCAAAGGCATTGTCATGAACATAGGTGAATAGTATTTATAGAATCCGATTTTTTTTAGGAATGGAGTAGTTAAAAACCTTACGATTCTAAAAGTTGCAATGAATCCGATTAATAACAAAAATATTCCCATGTTAGGCTGATCTTTTTGTATAAAATAATTGTAAACTGTTAATTTTGTATAAAAACAAAATTATCTTTTTGTTAAATAGTGTACTGCCTACCCAGCAATTTTATAATTTCTTAATACCACAATTCAATAAGATTGGTGATATTTCGTATACAAATCATATGAGAAAAATACTTTTTATAGGCGGTTCACTGAACCAAACAAGAATGATGCACAAAATTTCCAAGCATCTGCAGAATTACGACTGCTATTTTACTCCCTACTATGCAACCAGTCTGCTAGGAGCTTTGGCAAATTTAGGGTTAGCCGATTTTTCTGTTCTTGGAGGTGTTCACAAAAAGCTCACGCTCGAATACTTCGAAAAAAACAACCTTATGCTTGATATGAAGGGGAATAATAATTTTTACGATTTGGTATTTACATGCAGCGATTTAATAGTACCCAGAAACATAAGAAACAAAAAAATTGTACTTGTTCAAGAAGGAATGACTGATCCGATAAATATTCGCTACTACATGGCAAAGTATCTAGGCTTGCCAAAATGGATTGCCAGTACATCAACTACCGGGCTTTCTAATAGATATGATTACTTTTGCGTAGCATCCAACGGCTATAAAAAATTTTTTATTAGAAACGGGGTTGACCCAAATAAAATTGAAGTAACCGGACTTCCTAATTTTGATAATTTGCAGACACATTTTAATAACAATTTTCCATATAAAGATTTCGTACTTGTTGCAACTTCGGACAGCAGAGAGACTTTTAAACTTGAGAATAGAAAAAAATTTATTCTTGATTCAAAAAAAATTGCTGGAAATATGCAATTGATTTTTAAGCTGCACCCAAATGAAAATCATAAAAGAGCTAAGGAAGAAATAGAAAAATATGCACCATGTTCTTTAGTCTATACCGATGGAGATATAAATAATATGATTGCAAATTGCAATACTCTAATTACACGTTTTTCAACGGTTGTTTATGTCGGTATTATTCTCGGGAAAAAGGTACACTCTTATTTTGATATAGATAAACTTAGAGAAATGTCCCCAATTCAAAATAATGGAAGTTCATCATTTAATATTGCGCAAATTGGAATAAATCTTTTAGAAGGGAAAGCAAATGAGAAACTGCCTGAAAAACATTTTCTAAACATTTTACAACCTCAAAACTAAGTCAGTGCATAATTCCATATTTCTTTCTGTAAAAAGATATAAAATTGAAAACAAGCAGATATGTAAGAATCGCAACTACTAATCCAACTACAATATTGCCGATTGTAATTAGAATGAATCCATCCTTTCCTAAAGTCAAAAGATTATGAAGTGTGGGATGTTTTAAAGCGAATTCTATTTTCTCCCAAGGTATATAACTATTTGTTATAAATTCACCGACTTTTAATCCTACATAATAAATAGGAAGAATTGTAAGAGGATTTGTAACCCATGTTGTTATTACAGCAAAAACCGGATTGCATCTGAATATAAGAGAAAGTAAAACTGCCACTATTGTTTCCAGCCCCATCGGTACGGTGAACCCGACAAACATGCCAATTGAAATGCTCAAAGCTATTTTACTAGTTCGTTCATTCAATCCGATCAATAAACCAAAATTCTCTTTTATTGACCTTTTCTTTATTCTGGATACCTTTCCATTAATATCTAGACTCTTTATAAACTTTAGCATCTTTACCTATAAATTACTTACCTAAAAGTATCTTTTAAGAAATCTATTCACTGTTAAAAAATGTTTAATTTTTTAACAGTCGGTTGTATGATCATTTACCATTTCGCAAGCATGCATGTAAGCACAGCAAATTGTTGAACCGACAAATTTGAATTCTCGCTTTTTTAATTCCCTGCTCATTAAATCCGACTCATTAGTTTTTACCATCGGTCCATCGGCTTTTTTTCTGTTCTGAACTATTGACTTTCCTTCTACAAACTCCCAGATATATTTATCGAATGAACCAAATTCCTTCTGTACCTCTAAGAAGCTTTTGGCGTTTTGTACTGCCGCATTAATTTTAAGTCTGTTCCGAATTATTCCTTCATCTTGCAGTAGCCGATTTATTTTCTTCTCAGCATACTTAGCTATTTTTTTAGGATCGAAGTTATCAAATGCCTTTCGGTAATTCTCTCTCTTTTGCAGAATTGTAATCCAACCAAGACCGGCCTGCGTACCTTCAAGTATCAACATCTCAAAAAGTTTTCTATCATCATGAATTGGCACACCCCATTCTTCATCATGATACTTAATATAGAGCGGATTACTGCTGACCCATGAACATCTTGTTTTCATTTAAGTCCCTCTCTTTTTGAAAAACATAAAGCTTTCCATTATGTGGAACCGGATCTATTTTACCGTTATATCCTTCTCTTATAAGAAAAGAGGCAAAACATTTCATAAAGAAACCATGACTTACCACCAGCACATTTTCTTTTTCGGAATTTCTGATCATCGCATAAATTTTTCTTATCCTAATTTCTGTGGCTTCTTTTGTTTCCGGTTGAGATTTTCCATTAACGCTCCATGAAATTCTTGCGCCAATATGCCAAACAAAAGAAGGAAGTTTTATTCTTTTTGTTGTAAATGCTTTGAGATTTACTTCTCTGAGTAATTCGGTTTTGATAATTTTCTTTTTATAAATATACTCTGCTGTTTTAATAGCTCTACTGAATGAACTTGAAAAACAAATTTCCCAATCAATTCCGTCAAGATGAATCTCTTTTAAAATAACATCCGCCTCATCGTAACCCTTAATAGCTGCATCATATTCATCGGGAAAATAAAATGGATTGTAATCTTTATAATCTACCTTGAAATGTCTAACCAACCCGATTTTCATTAACCTATTTTATCCAGACTGTTTTGATATTAACAAACTCTTTTATCCCGTAATGAGAAAGTTCTCTTCCGTAACCGGAATTTTTTATTCCGCCGAAAGGAAGACGGGGATCCGATTTAACCATTCCATTAATAAACACCGAGCCGCTTTCAATTTTCTCAGCAAGTTTTTTTGCTTTTTCGATATTATCCGTCCACAAAGATGCGCCAAGACCAAACGCGGAGTCATTTGCAACTAAAATTGCTTCATCTTCATCTTTAACTTTTATTAAACTTGCAACGGGACCAAAAATTTCATCATCATAAGCGGGCATGCCTTTTTTAAGATTGCTTAGAATTGTCGAAGCATAATAAAATCCTTTTCCAGGAAAAATCTTTCCGCCTGTTAAAATTTTTGCACCAAGTTTAACGGAATCTTTTACCTGGGCGTCAAGCTCATACAATAAATCTTCGCGTGCAATTGGGCCCAGCTCGGTTTTTGTATCTATCGGCTCTCCAACAATTACTTTTTCCATTAACTCGGTAAATTTTTTTTCGAACGAATCGTAAACTTTTTCTACAACAATAAATCTTTTAGCGGCAATGCAGCTTTGTCCGTTGTTTATCAATCGAGCTGTTATGGCTGTTTTAACAGCGGTTTCGATATCTGCATCTTCCAAAACAATGAACGGATCGCTTCCACCTAATTCCAAAACAGTTTTCTTAAGTTTATCTCCGCAAGCAGATGCAATTATTTTTCCAGCAGGTTCGCTTCCGGTTAGTGTAACTGCTTTCACCAATGGATTATCAATCACACCTTGCACATCTTTGGATTCAATCAATAGAGTCCGAAAAACATTTTTGGGAAATCCGGCATTTACAAAAATTTGTTCGATAGCTAAAGCACACATCGGTACATTTGAAGCGTGCTTAAGTAATCCAACATTTCCCGCCATCAGTGCCGGTGCGGCAAATCTAAACACCTGCCAAAATGGAAAATTCCACGGCATAACAGCAAGCACAACTCCAATCGGATCAAACCGTACATAACTTTCTGATGCATCAGTAGGAATTATTTCTTCACGTAAAATATTTTCTGCGTTATCTGCATAATAATCACACACCCAGGCACATTTTTCAACTTCCGCTATTGATTGTGTAATCGGTTTACCCATTTCAACAGTTATTACTTGAGCATATTTTTCTCTTTTATTTCTTAAAACTTCAGAAGTTTTTTTCATCAATTCTTTCCTGGTAGAAAATGATGCGTTTCTCCAATTCATAAATTCATTATTACTGTCTTCAATAATCGTCCTAACTTTTTCGGAAGAATACTCATCATAAATCTTCTCTACTTTTCCGGTTGCAGGATTAATAGTTTGAATCGCCATGTTTATTTCCTTGTGATACTAATTAATTGCTTGAGCAAGAATTTTTCTGACAAAAGAAAAAAAATTTTATTATGTTCCAAGTGAAATTACTCAGAAAATTACTCACAATAAATTATTGTTCTTCATGGGAAAAATTAATCCTAAAACTTTCGTTCTTGATACAAACGTAATTCTTCACGATCCAACCTGTATAAATCATTTTCAGGAAAACAATATTATTATTCCTCTTGCTGTAATTGAGGAATTGGATCACTTTAAACGCGGCAACCAGGTTATCAATCTCAATGCAAGAGATTTTGCAAGAACACTTGATTCAATTACCGGCAACGAAATTTTTAACGGCGGAGTCTCTCTTGGCAAAGGAAAAGGGAAAGTTAGAATTGTAATTACTCGCGGATTGGCAAAAGAAATCCACGATGTTTTCCGTGAAGATAATACTGATCATAGAGTATTGAGTGCAGCATTCGACGCTAACAAAGATGGTAAAGAGAAAGGTAAAACAATTCTTGTTACCAAAGATGTAAATCTTCGCATGAAAGCAAAAGCGCTTGGCATTCCAGCCGAAGATTACACTACCGATCGCGTTACAAATGTTGAAGAACTTTACAGCGGGAAAGTTACACTTGAAAATTTTGACGATGATCTTCTTCAGAAACTTTATATGCCGCCTTATGAAATACCTGCAAAACAAGTTTTAAGGAAAACAAAAACTGAAGCTGTGCCGCATAAATTTTTCATATTGCGAAATACGGAAAGATCTGTTCTTGCAGTTCTGAATCGCGAGATGGATACATTCAAACGAATTGATAAAGAACCCATTTATGGAATTAAACCCCGCAATGCAGAGCAAACCTTTGCTGTTAATGCTTTACTAAATCCAGATATTCCGCTTGTTTCTTTAACAGGAAAAGCAGGAACCGGAAAAACTTTGCTTGCGCTTGCAAGTGCATTACAAGTTAGAAAAAGTTATCGCCAAATTTATGTTGCCCGCCCGGTTGTTCCGTTAAGCAATAAAGATATCGGTTATTTGCCCGGTGATGTTGAAAGCAAACTTGCACCTTATATGCAGCCATTGTGGGATAACTTAAAAGTAGTGCAAGATCAATTTCCGGAAACTGATAAGAACTATCAGCTTATTAATTCAATGTTAAAAGATGAAAAGCTGATGATCGAACCGTTAAGCTATATTCGCGGAAGAAGTCTGCAAAGAATTTATTTTATTGTTGATGAAGCACAAAATTTAACTCCGCATGAAATTAAAACTATTATTACACGTGCCGGTGAAGGTGCAAAGATTGTTCTTACAGGAGACATCTATCAAATAGATCATCCATATTTAGATTCACAGTCAAATGGACTTTCGTATTTGATAGACCACTTTATGGGACAAAAATTATACGCACATGTTAATCTCGAGAAAGGTGAACGATCCGAACTTGCAGAGTTGGCAAGTAATCTTCTTTAACCAATAATTGAGCACTGTTTGCTTCTTACAACACCTCTCGCTAAGTTTTCATAAGCAAAAACATTTATTGTGCTTATGAATCATTATTCAATTCATTCTTTCTCTCCACAAAATCTAAACTTATAATGAAAGATTTTTTATTCAAACCGTTTGAAGAAATGACCGAGAAGGATTATGAAACTGTCGGTTTCAAATCGGGATTAGAAATTCATCAGCAGTTATTAACTTCAAAAAAACTTTTCTGCCATTGCCCTGCCGGAAAATATAGCGAGCATTATGATGCAGAAATTTTACGGCATATGCGGCCAACACTTTCCGAGCTTGGTGAATACGATGGAACCGCATTAATGGAATTCAAAACAAAGAAAGATATCATTTATAGAATCAATCGCGATACTGTTTGCACTTATGAAATGGACGACACTCCCCCGTTATTAATTAATGATGAAGCATTAGACATATCATTACAGTGCGGGTTGTTGTTTGATTGTTCAATTGTCGATGAGATTCATATTGCACGTAAACAATATTTAGACGGAAGTATTCCAACAGGATTTCAACGAACTGCAATCTTTGCTCTCAACGGAAAAATTCCTTACAAAGACAGAACAATAAATATTGTGCAAATGTCTATCGAGGAAGATTCGTGCAGAGAAGTTTCGGATTCCGGACACACACGAACTTACAGAACGGACAGATTAGGAATGCCGCTTATTGAAACTGTTACCGGTCCAGATATGCGAACTCCTTATGAAGTTGCAGAAGTGCTGGAGATTTGCGCTAACGTTGTTAGAAGCACAAACAAAGTTCGACGCGGTATTGGAACAGCACGCGAAGACGTAAATGTAAGTGTTGATGGCGGGACGAGAATTGAAATTAAAGGCGTTCCTAAAATCGGAAGAATTCCTCATCTCACATACAACGAAGCGATGCGCCAGTGGAATCTTTTGCGATTAAGAGAAGAACTACATAAAAGAGGAATAACAAAAGAAACATTTGAAGCTAAGTTTGAAGATGTAACCAGAATTATAAAGAAAGCACATTATCAACCGGTGCGAAGCGCAATTGAACAAGGACTGCTGGTTAAATGTGTAGTGCTTAAAAATTTTTCCGGACTTCTTAATTGGCAAACACAAACGGATACATATTTTTCTAAAGAAATTTCAGACCGCGTTAGGGTTATTGCATGTCTAACAAACATTCCAAATATTATTCATTCGGACAGCCGCGGAGAAAATTTAACTTCTGCAGATTGGAAAAATATCAAACGTAATGTAGGCGCCAACGATGACGATACAATGGTTCTTGTCTGGAGAAATG
>Ga0233421_10000368_pt1 | contig 19756 bp, 24 predicted proteins | sample Watercolumn_Mata_3_FD_182725 | JGI IMG/M metagenome (GOLD analysis project Ga0233421, IMG submission 182725) | Freshwater microbial communities from Lake Matano, South Sulawesi, Indonesia - Watercolumn_Matano_2014_107_MG | ecosystem: Environmental > Aquatic > Freshwater > Lake | place... | reverse complement strand
GAGAGCCAAAAATATAACCTCCCGTAGAATAATTTGCAATTTTTTGGCTCACATTGCTCGCATTTAGTTGATAGATATTTTCATCAGTCGCTCCAGTTCCAAAATAAACGTATCCATTCACAACAGCTGGCTGGCTTCTGATTATCCCAGCAGTTGTAAAATTTGCTATGTGCTGGCTTACATTGCTTGCATTCAGCTGATAGAGCTTATAGTCATCGCTTCCAATGTAAACATAGCCATAAGCAATAGCTGCAGATGAACTCACATCATCTCCTGCTGTAAATGTCGCAAATGTCTGGCTTAAATTGCTCGCATTAATCTGATATAATTTATTGTCTGTGCTTCCAACATAAATAAATCCTCCTGAAATAATTGGGGTTGAGGACGGGCTACCTGAAAAACTATGCGTGAAATTTGTGTAAGGTGTTGAAGATATATTTGAAGGAGCGTAATTAGGATAATAACGTGTATTGTTTAAATCTCTGCCAAACATTGTCCATTCACTTATGCTTTGCGTTTCAGAGCCGCTATCTGACCCTGCATTTATTGCCGAAATTAAAATGGCCATTGCAAATGCAAAAATTATCAGCCAGATGCTTTTTTGGTTATCTTTCTTTTTAATGTGCATGTTTCCTCTTTTTTTCTGGTTTATTTTCCAAATATTTGCCGTAAAAATAGAGCGCAACAACAATTCCAAGAACAAATGGAGCGCCCCAGCTGATATTGTTTATCTTTTTAACTGCGGCATAAATACTTCCAAAAAAGCTGGCGATTGTAATTAATACTAATGGCATCTGCAGAATCCTCGAGATAATTTTTCTATTCATTTTTTATTTTCATTTCTTTTTTTAATTTTAGGATTTCTTCAGCATCTTTTATTTTCCAAAGTGCGTTATTATAAAAATTAGAAACAGCTGGCTGGGAAATCCTGAGTTTTTTTGCTATTTCATTTTGGTTCAATCCTTCCTTTTTTAGCTTCAGAACCTGGATTTCCTTTTCAGTTAGCATAATCTGTATTAATTATATAACTTAATGTGGTTATATAAAGGTATGCTTTGGATTGAAAAAAATTGAGTTTGATTTCTCACGAACTAAAACGCAGAGGCTGTGCAAACTTAATTTTTAAGTGACCGAGAACTATGCTTGTTGATATTTTATATGTGTTCGTGCGCGATTCTTGGCATATTTAGGCGTTAAATCAAAGTTCTTTAAACCCTAAACTTTTTAACCCCTCCTAAGCTAATAGAAGCATGGCGGATATTGACTTTAAGGCAATAGAGAAAAAATGGCGGGAATACTGGGAAAAAGAAAAGATTTATACTTTTGATCTGAAGTCAAAGAAGAAAATTTATTCAGTAGATACTCCTCCCCCGACAGTTTCGGGAGAAATGCACATAGGTCATGCCTGCTCTTACTCCCAACAGGACTTTTTAGTCAGATACAAAAGAATGCGAGGATTTAATGTTTTTTATCCTTTTGGAACAGATGATAATGGTCTGCCAACTGAAAGACTAGTTGAAAAAAAGAAAGATGTAAAGGCAAAAGAAATGCCTCGCGGGGAGTTTATTAAACTTTGTATGGATTTTTTAAAAGAAGAACTTCTAAAATTCATTCAAGATTGGAAAAACATAGGAATAAGCTGCGATTGGGATATCCTTTACTCAACAATTGATACCCACTCCCGCAGAGTTTCACAATGGTCTTTCTCAGACTTATATAAAAAAGGCAGGCTTTACAGAAAAGATGCACCTGCGATGTGGTGCCCTGAATGCAGGACAGGTGTTGCGCAAGTTGAAATAAAAGACAAAGAAATTGATTCAATTTTTAATGACATTGTTTTCAAAGTTGGAAAAGAAGAATTAGTAATCGCAACAACCCGCCCGGAATTATTGCCTGCTTGCGTAGCTATCTTTTATCATCCTAAAGACGAAAGATATAGAAAATATAAAGACAAAAAGGCAAAAGTTCCCTTGTTTGATATCGAGGTTCCTATTATGGAAGATGAAAGAGCTGACCCTAAAAAAGGTACAGGCATTGTTATGTGCTGTACTTTTGGCGACCAGACAGATATGGAATGGCAGAAAGCCCACAATCTGCCTATAAAAATCGCAATCGATGAAAAAGGAGAGATGACTGAACTTGCTGGCAAGTATAGGGGCATGAAAATAAAAGACGCTAGAAAGGTAATTACAAAAGAGCTGAAAGAAGCTGGCTTGCTAAAAAACCAAAAGCCGATTAAGCACGTGGTCAACGTCCATGAGCGTTGCAGTACAGAAATAGAATTTATCAAAAGCAAGCAGTGGTTTGTAAAATGTTTAGATTTAAAAAAAGAGATGTTAAAATGGGGCGCAGAACTGAAATGGTATCCAGATTATATGTCACATAGATATAACAATTGGGTCAATGGATTGCAGTGGGATTGGCTTATTTCAAACCAGAGATATTTTGGAATTGCATTTCCAGTTTGGTATTGTGAAAAATGCGATGAGCCGGTTATAGCAGAAGAAAAACAGCTTCCAGTTGACCCTGAAAAAGATTCTCCTCCAATTAAAGTCTGCCCAAAATGCAAATCAAGTAAATTTATTTCTGAAAAAGATGTTTTGAATACATGGTTTACTTCATCAATGACACCGCAAATAGCAACTCAGCTTATTAAAGACAAAAAAATTCAGGAAAAACTCTTTCCAATGGATTTGAGGCCACAGGCACATGATATTATTACATTCTGGCTGTTTAATACAATGTTAAAATCTCATCTGCATTTTAACAAAAATCCATGGAAAAATGTAGCAATTTCAGGCTTTGTAACTTTAGAAGGTGAGAAAATGTCGAAGTCAAAAGGGAATTTTATTAGACCGCAGGAAGTAATTGAAAAATACGGTGCAGATGCGATTCGTTATTGGGCAGCTTCATCTAAATTAGGAGAAGACTTTGATTATCAAGAAAAAGATGTTATCACGGGCAAGAAGTTTGTGACAAAAATACTTAATGCGGCAAATTTTATCTTTACTAATTTTAAATATATTCCAAAGCAGCCAAAACTCCAGGAAACAGATAGGCTCTTCTTAATCCAATTGAATAAAATAATAACTGCGGTTACAGAAGCATTTGAGGATTACAATTACTCACGTGCAAAATCAGAAACAGATTCATTTTTCTGGAAAGTTTTTGCTGACAATTACTTGGAAATTGTGAAAAACAGGTTCTATCAAGGAACAGAAGAAGAAAAAGCTTCTGCATTTTACACCCTGTATCAGACTTTTCTTGCAATTCTCAAGATGATGGCTCCAATAACTCCTTTTATAACAGAGGAATTGTATGAAAAATATTTTAGAAAGCAAGAAGGCAAGAAGTCAATTCACCTTGAAAGCTGGCCAGAGCCAATAAAAACAACTGGAAATAAAGATGATGATAAAACCTGGCAAAAATTAATTGAAGTTGTTTCATCTGTCAGGCAAGCAAAGTCAGAGGCTAAAAAATCAGTAAAAGCTGAAATTGCTCTTGCATTGCCGAAGGAAGACTTAGAATTATTGAAAAATGTTATGCAGGATTTGAAAGCTGTTCTGAATGCCAAAGAAATTAAAGAATGAGTTTTTAAAGTAGGGTTCGTCTGAATATTTCATTTTGGTGATTAGTAGGACTATTTAGCACAAATAAAAGCCAATCCTCAGGCTTTTTCAAAATCTCCAATAATGTCGTCCCTGACTTTCTTAAAATCCGGAACAATCTTCACCAGTGATTTCATTTCTGTATGCCAAATTTTATTTTTTTCCTCAATCTTCTCCCGGAATTTTTCAAGATTCCACCTCTGTTTGTAATATTCTAATTTCTCTTCTACAACCTTAAGGTTTATATTAATTCCTTGTTGTAAAATAAACCATATATCATAAACATCCCTTGCTTTTACACGATTGATAACTGCCCTTGTTTTTTCTGCAAGAATCTCCTCTTCTTGCATAACATCAAGAGAAAACCGCGGAAGTTCAGAATAAAGAGAGTTTAAATCTTTGTTTATTGGATGAAGGCTAATAGATGATTTTACATTAATGTCAATTCTTACATTTGATAAAGAATTGGCTAAACCATTATACAAAGGGCCCTTAGTTCTTAGCGTTATCATGGTTGAATCAAAGACTTTCTTGTTCTTCTTTACTTCAGCCTCAATTCCAAATGCCCCAAGATCCAGGACTATTCTCTTAATAAGTAAATTAATATCCAGATCTTTCATTAAAGTGAAGTCTATATCTTCACTGAATCTTTCCAGTTTGTAGAATTTGGATAAGCAAGTCCCGCCCTTAAAGACAAGTTCGTCTTTCGTGTTCTTTGAAATAGAAAACAAAATCAATTCAATCAAATAATCTTTTTCCACATTCCCAAGCCCATAAATGCCCTTAATCTTTGCTATTCTTTTCAATTCTTCAATTGATATCATGTATTCTCCTATTTTCTATTATTTTCCATTTTTTAACTGCTTTTCCATCTTTAGAAGCACCACAATCAAGAGGAATATAATTATTATCTAAATACTTTAAGAACTTTGAAGCATCTAAATGAAAAGATTCCAAAATAAAACCAATTCTTTTCATAAGAGATTTATTTTTTGTTTTTATTGCATAATTAACTAGTTTCTTTAAATCAAAATCTTTTTTCTTAACTGCTTTTATTATTTCATCAAAGACCACATTCTTTAATAGTAGAGAGTCTATTATCGCTTTTTCTTTTTCTGCAATAAAAAGGCTGAATTTAGAATATCTCTCCTTTTTATAGCCCCATAGATGTTTTATTTTATAAAAGCGAATCATGGTTCCCTGAAAGTCTAATGTTTTTCTGGATTTAAAAGAGGCAACCATCACATCTATTGGAAGCTGTTCGGTAAGGTTGTAAAATCGCAAAGCTGTCCAGAAACTAATGTAAGAAGGCGTAGCTATCTGTGAAGAAAATACTAAGGGGTCGTCAAAGACAGTGTATTTTCCTCTTTCTATTTGAAAAATAAGCTCGTCTTTTTTTAGCCTAAATAGATAGAGGCGTGCATATTCTTTAGGCATGCCAGCTATTCTGACAAATTCATTAAATGTGAAAATAGGATAATTCTCTAATTTCCTCAAAAGCTGTATTTTCTTTATCTTTTTCATAGAACCCAATACCTTTCAAACTTTATAAATATTTCGTTTATTTATAATTATCAAAAATGATAATTATATGCTGTTGATATATTATCTTACCGCCGGAGCAATTTTTCACTCTAAAATCAACATTTCTGTCATTGATGATCAGATAAACTGCGATTTAACACTAAACCCCAACCCTCTTGATTTCTTTCACCTTGTCAAAATCTTTGTCAACTTTATCAATTTCTTTATTCAGCTTTAATGAAAAACACTTATCCTAGATAATTGATTTTAATAAATTTATCAACTTCTTTCCAAAAAGCAATCATCAGATGGTCACTTAATCCATGCCCGAGATAATGCTCTATATAAGTAGCTTTATTTAATCGGGGAAGCATTTCCTTAGTATGTTTAAAAGACACAACTTTATCATTGGGGTCATGAAATACTAATACTGGAAAATTAATAAGGGTAGACAGATAATACTCGGGACGAACTTCTTTAAATTTAGACATCTTATCCTGAAGATTTTTAAAATTTATTCTATAACAATTTTTATAGGCACGCTTCACAAATTCGGTCAAATTAACTAAGTCCTCTTCGTCTCCTTTTTCATTGTGTCTTGCGAAGTCCCAGACCGGAGCAGCTAGAATTAAATAACTGAATCCTGGCTGCTTTGCAACTAAACCACATGCTATAGCTCCTCCGAAACTGCCTGTTACAATTATTTTCTTATTAATTTTGAAGCTCTGTTTTTTCATGTCCCATAAACTTTTGACTATTCCCTTATTAAGATTTTTAGAAAACATAATTAAATCATCAACGGGATTTTTAGACAAAAAGCTTCCCGCACTTTGAAAGCTTCCCCTATAACGCGGCACAAAAACATGGTATCCTCTATCAAAAAATAATTCTATTAACTCGCCAAAATCATTTCTTCCCGGAAAGCCCGGCAATATGATTACAGCATCAGCTGTTCTATCTTGCAAAACGAACTCAAAAAAGATACCTCCGTAATACGCTCTCAGCAATGGTTTTTTCATGCCTTCTAAAAGAAAGAGAACTATAAAAATGCTCGTACATAAGAACATAACTTTATAAATTTCATTCTGCATTTTTAGGCATGTTTCAAAGAAGAAAAGTTGGCTTAGCTTTAAGCGGAGGCGGAGAAAGAGGTCTCGCACACATTGGAGTTTTAAAAGTTCTTGAAAGATATAATATCCCAATAGATTTTATAGCTGGAACAAGCATTGGTGCAGTCGTTGGCGCGCTTTATTCTGCGGAACCAAATGCAAAAAAACTGGAAAAAGAAATCTTGAGTGAAAATATAAACAAACTTTTTGATTACACTTTTCCGAAATACGGCCTTATCAAAGGCGATAAAATATCAAAATTTCTCGAGGAAAAACTCAAAAACATTACGTTCAAAGACTTGAAGATTCCTTTATTTGTAACTTCTTTCGATATTGAAGATAACAGGGAAGTAATTTTCTGTAGGGGCGATGTTGCCAAGGCTGTTCGTTCCAGCATTTCCATTCCAGGGGTATTTGTTCCGGTTGAAAATAATAGTAGAATCTTAGTTGATGGGGGTGTGGTTGACCCGTTGCCCACGGAAATCTTAAGAAAAAGAGGAGCAGAAATAATAATTGCAGTTAATGTAGGTTTCATAAAAATCAAATCTCTGAAATGCAATGAAATCTCTGCCACAAGAAAAGTGGATAAAAAACTACCGAATATATTTGAAACAATTTTGCGCGCCTTGCAAATAATGAATTCAGAGATATCAAAAGCAGACTTACTTGGCGGCAAAGCAGATTTGATTATAAACATAGAACTGGATAAACTCCATGTTAGGCCTCTTGATTTCCGCAAGGTGCAAGAAGCAATAAAAATTGGAGAGAGATACACTAAAAAGTCTCTAGAAAAAATAGAGAAACTAACTGCTCCGCATCCTTTTAAAACGTTTCTAAATGAAATAAACCGCATAGACAAGAATATTAAAATTGGGAAGATAGTTAAAGAACTAAAGAAAGTCTGAAAACTAGACTTCTAAGCTTCTACACTTAGATTTATTAACTGAATAAATTTAGCTTGAACATGGCAGAAAAATATCGCCCAATAGAATTAACACAAAAGCAAAGGCAAGAATTAGAAGAATTAGTTATGCTACTTAGCAGTATAAGGGGCAGCCATACAGAACTTGTTACAGTTCTTATCCCCGCAGGAACAAATATTCACCAAGTTTCTACGCAATTGGCTTCTGAGGCAGGTACGGCAGAAAATATAAAATCAAAAGCAACAAGAACTGCGGTTGTAACTGCATTAGAAATGATAATCCGCGAATTGAAGAATTATAAACAAACACCATCAACTGGGCTGGCAATTTATTGCGGGAATGTATCGGAAAAAGAGGGTGTGCAGGACATAAAGATTTGGGCTTATGAGCCGCCAAAACCCCTTAATGTTAGATTATACAGATGTGACAAGCTTTTTGTTATTGACCCACTTAAGGAAATGTTGGATGTTACAGAAATCTTTGGCTTGCTCGTAATGGACAGGCGTGAAGCAACTATAGGGGTGTTGGAGGGTAAGCAAATAAAAGTTTTAAGAACTTTAACATCAGGCGTACCTGGAAAAATAAAGGCCGGGGGTCAGAGCGCAGCTCGCTTTGAAAGAATAACAGAAGGCCTGGCGAAGGAATTTTTTAGAAGGGTTGCAGATGCGATGAAAGAAATATTTTTTAATATGCCAAAACTTGCGGGAATACTTGTCGGGGGGCCGATACCTACAAAAGAAGAATTTTTAGAACAAGGTGAGCTAGTAACTAAACTTAAAGAAAAAGTTACTGCTGTTAAAGACATTGGCTATACAGACGAGCATGGGCTTAAGTTGCTTGTCGAAGCTTCTCAAGAGGATATTGCCCAGCAAGAATTTATTAAAGAGAAAGTTATAATTCAAAAGTTCTTTGAAACTCTAGGCAAATCTAGAGAAAAAGCAACATATGGGTATGAAAAAACAAAACTCGCCTTAGAGCGGGGGGCTGTTTCAGTTCTCCTACTCGCTAAAAAAATTCCAAGAGAACAGATGCAAGAATTAGAATCTCTTGCAGAAAATATTGGCTCTGAAGTTTATATAATCTCTGATGAAAATCAAGAAGGAGAGCAATTCTACAATCTCACCAAGGGGGCTGGCGCGATTCTAAGGTTTGCGATTGAATAACTTTTATCTTACATCATAGTATTCTATATATTCTCCCTATCTGCGATTGAAATATACATTTCAAAACCAGAATGATTTTAAACACCTTTTTTGTAAAATTTTTATGGCAGAGAAAAAGAATTCTATTCTTGCAGATCCCAAAGGAAAAAGCTGGGATTTTGCGCAAAGAGTTTTTGATTATGTTTCTGGGAAATCAGGTGATTTTGAATTAGATACTCTGAATATGAGGGATTTTGCTGATGGAGAAGTAAAGCCGGCGATATTAAATAATGTGCGCGGGAGAAGAGTTTTTTTTATTCATGATTCAAATTTAGAGCCGGCTACATGGTTTCTTCAATTAAATTTAATTAACCAGGCATTGCGAAAATCTTCTGCTGAAGAAATAATAGATGTTTTTAGTTATTTTAAATTTGGAAGGCAAGATAGAAGGGACGAGCCAAGAACTTCAATAAGCGCAAAAGCAATAGCAAAAACAATTGATTTGTATGCTCATGGTGTCCTTACAATGGATATTCATAATCCTGCAATAGATGGTTTTTTTGAGATAAGATTCGATAGTTTGTACTCATTTCCAGTAGCTGTGAGATATTTGCAGGAGAAGCATTCTGGAATCTTGGAAAATGTTGTTGTAATGAGCCCAGATGTTGGGGGCGGACCGAGAGCACAGGCTTTTGCAAAAAGACTCAGAATTGAAGATATTGTGATTTGCTATAAAGTAAGAGGAACTGATGGTAGAATTGAAAGGCTTAGAATTGCTGGGGATGTACGCGGCAGAAATATTCTCTTGGTTGATGATATGGTTGATTCTGGTGGCACAGCAATAAAAGCTAGCCAAGAAGCGCGGGCTAATGGTGCATTAAATGTTTATGGCTATTGTGCACACGGGCTATTTACAAAAGGTGTGGATTATGTGACACCTCATTTTGATAGATTCTTTGTAGGCAATACCTTACAGCAAACCCTTGATGCAAAACTTGAAGTAATTGATTTCTCTAGCCTTTTTGGTGAGGCAATATACAGGATAAGTAAAAATATGAGCTTAAGTGAGTTGTTTGAATAAATTTGATTCAGAAAACTATAGTGAAAGACATATATAATTGAACAAAATAGTATGTCTTTCCCTTGATAGTCAACGACTTTCTATTCAAGTATCAAAGTCCTTGACTATATTAAATTCACAAATAAACTTAATATTTTATGAATAACGCAAAAAAAATGATTTGTGACTGAGTGAAATTATTTTTAAACTACCTCCTCTTGATAAATCCCTGAGCGGGAGTGCCGGAGCGGTCTAACGGGCGGCATTCAGAGTGCCGTAGCTTAGTGCTTTCCTAGGTTCAAATCCTAGCTCCCGCATTCAATATCAACAGTTTTTGATATTAAACCTTTAGTGACATAAACCATATAAAGCATAACTTCTCTAAATTTCTATGGAAAAAAAGAAGCAAGAAGAATTAATTTTAGAAGCTAAAAGCTTCTTCGATGCGCATAAAAAAGAGCTTGCTCAATCTGTCAGGCAAGAAGAAGGTGTTGTTTATTTGAATTTTTTGTTAATTTCTCAATTCTCTCCAGGGTTAGCGGAATCCATAACTGAAATTCCTGAACAGACAATAGCGATAATGGAAACTGCGTTGGAAGAGTCGGGATTAGTAAAAAAAGCGAGAATTCGTTTTACTGAAATTCCAAAAATATCGCATGTCAAAATAAGAGAAATAAGATCTAGAAACTTAGATCAACTAATCTGGATTGAGGGGATAGTCCGCCAAGCTTCTGATGTTAGACCGCAAGTAGTGAATGCTAAATTTGAGTGCCCGAATTGCGGGGCGATTCTTTCTGTTCTCCAGATAGATAAAAAATTTAGAGAACCTTCTCGTTGTACATGTGGGTGGAAAGCCTCATTTAAAATTTTAAGTAAGGAAATGGTTGATACACAAAGGCTAATCATAGAAGAATCTCCCGATTCTTTGGAAGGAGGTGAACAACCCCGCAGAATTAATGTTTTTCTGAAAGAAGACCTTGTTGAACCAAAGATGGAAGAGCGCACAACACCTGGAAGCAAAGTTAAAATTTACGGAGTATTAAAAGAAGTGCCGGTGCCATTGCAGACAGGAGCAATCTCAACACGCTTTGATATAGCAGTTGAAGCAAATAATGTGATTCCCTTAGAAGAAACTTTTGAAAATTTAGATATCACTGAAGAAGACACTGAACAAATTCTTGAACTGGCAGCAGATTCAAATTTGTTTAAAAGAATGACTGAAAGTATAGCTCCGAGTATTTACGGTTTTGATTTAATAAAAGAGGCAGTATTGCTACAAATGTTCGGGGGAGTTAGGAAGACTAAGTCAGATGGGGGTTTGACTCGTGGAGATATTCATATTCTTTTAGTAGGAGATCCGGGAGTTGCAAAATCAGTAATGTTAAAATTTGCTTCTACAATTGCACCAAAAGGCAGGTATGTTTCTGGAAAAGCTGCCAGTGCAGCAGGAATGACTGCTGCTGTTGTTAAAGACGAATTTTTGAGGGGATGGGCTTTAGAAGCGGGGGCTATGGTACTTAGCAATAAAGGCATGGTCGCAATAGACGAAATAGAAAAAATGAATGAGCAAGATCGGAGCTCTATGCACGAGGCGATGGAGCAACAGAGCGTAACAGTCTCAAAAGCAAACATTCATGCTACCTTGCGTGCTGAAACAACTGTTCTTGCTGCAGGAAACCCAAAATTAGGAAGATTTGATCCTTACACCCCAATAACACAACAAATAGATATTTCTCCCGCATTACTTTCGCGTTTTGATGTTATTTTTGTAATAAAAGATCTTCCAAATAAGTTTCAAGATGAAGCAATAGCATCCCACGTTTTAGCAGAACATAAACAGGAAGTAATCAGGGATGTAATAGACCCGAAGCTAATAAGAAAGTATATTTCTTATACCAGACAGAAGTTCAAACCAAAATTGACAGATGAAGCTATAGAAGAAATAAAGGGATTTTATGTTAAGCTCAGAAATCAGTCTGTTAATACCGATGCAGCTATAAAACCGATTCCTATCACCGCCAGACAATTGGAGGGGATAGTCCGGCTGTCAGAAGCACATGCAAAACTGAGACTTAGCAAGGAAGTAAAGAGGGAAGATGCTAAGAAAGCCATAGAATTGCTGAGGATTTCTCTAACTCAAGTAGGATATGACGAAGAAACTAAAACTTTTGATATAGATAAAATGACAACAGGGATTACCTCTTCAAAAAGAAGTAAAACTGTAATCGTCAGAGAAGCCATAGCGCAATTAGAATCAAAAATTGGGAAAATGATTCCTATTGAAGAATTAGAAAAGATTACTCAAGGCAAATTTACTCCTGTAGAATTGGAAGATATCTTAAACCTTCTTATAAAAGAGGGCATTTTATTCAGACCAAAAAAAGGATATCTCCAAAAAATTTAGCATATACAATCAACTAAAAACTTAAAAGGCTGAAAAAATAAAGAATCTCATGACAGACCAATACAAGCGAAATATAGCATATAAATTCAGGATAGGCCAAATTCTCGCAGGAAAACCGATTATAGAAGCTGAGAAATTAAAATTTCTAGAACTGGGTGAAAATCATATCGTTAGAGTTAATCTAATCGCAAACGTAATAGATAAATATATTCAAGAAGGTGAAAAGAGATTTGGTTCTGTTACTCTTGATGATGCAACTGGGCAGATAAAGATAAAGTGTTTCGGGGAAGATGTTGACAAATTCAACACTCTCAATCAGGGTGATACGGTCATTGTAATAGGCCTAGTGCGCTCTTGGAACAACGAAGTCTATTTATCGCCTGAGATAATCAAAAAGAGAGACCCTGCTTTTCTTTTAGTGAGAAAGCTGGAAATAGAGGCAGAACAACCAAAAAAGATTGATAAAACGCAACTTCTTGCCTTGAAGGATAAAATAATTGAGATGGTAAAAAATGCTGAAAAAGATGGCGGTGTAAGTATTGAGAACCTTATTCTTGAGTTAAAAGAGCCAGCTGAAATTATCAACCAGGAAATTAAGAAGCTTCTTGAAGACGGCGTTGCTTACGAGCCCCGTCCCGGCAAGCTGAGGTGGCTTGGATAAAATCATGTTGCTTGTAAAAACAAAATTAAAGCAAAGCAAAATTCACGGTTTCGGTTTATTCGCAGATGAAAATATTCCAAAAGGAGAAATAGTTTGGAAGTTCTCCCCGATAGTTGATAAAATCATAACTAAAAAAGAACTCGCAAAACTTCCAAAGCTTGTTCAAAAAGAGGTTAAATGGTACTCTTATCTCAGTGATGAAGGATATTATGTTCTATGCGGAGATAACGCACGTTTTATGAATCATTCAAATAACCCTACTTTTATTGAAGCTAATCACTGCAGCAAATTATCTTTTTGCGAGCCAGATGCAATAGCTTCCAGAAATATTAATAAAGGCGAGGAATTAACTGGAAAATATTTGTATTTTGATAAAAAAGGTAAACCCCATCATTTGAAATAGCACCGCTTTCTCTTATCTTTTGTTCATAATAAGTAAGCCAAAACCTTTAAAACCTCGTTCCCTTCAGAGTTTTATGGAAGACTATGAAACACTGTTAAAACAGGCATATTCAAAGGTTAAGGTTGTAGGCGGCAGTTTAGAGAGATTTGAAATTCCAAAAGTGGAAGGCATGATTTCTGGCAAAAATACAATTATCACTAATATCTCAGCCATTGCTTGTTATATAAGGAGGCCAGTTGAGCCCCTGGTAAAATTTCTGCAAAAAGAACTTGCAACACCTGGGAAAATAGAGAATGACCGCCTAATCCTTAATACAAAATTAAATTCGATAAAAGTAAATGAAAAAATCTTGCAATATACTAAAGAATTTGTTATTTGCAACGAATGCAAAAAACCAGATACAGAAATTATAACTGAAAAGGGCATAAAATTAAAACACTGCCTGGCTTGCGGTGCAAAATCTCCTGTGCGAAGCATAATCTAAAATGATTCCAGATAATGTTAAAAAGATAATAAAAAAAGGAGAAATCATGGTGTTTGGAACAGCATCAAAAGATGGAATCCCAAATTTAATAGCTGTTGAATGCTGCGGCCTGTTTGATGAGCAAATCTTAATAGCAGACTGTCAATTTAATAAAACTTTATTAAATCTAAAAGAAAATAACCAAATTTCAATATTAATAAACAACAAAAAGGAATATTTTCAATTAAAAGGAAAAGCGGAATATTTTGACTCTGGAAGGTGGTTTGAAAAAGTAAAGAAAATAAATGAACAAACAGAGTATAAACCAAAAGGGGCAGTTGTTGTAACAGTCAATGATATCTATGATTTAAATAAATGCGAGAAATTAACATAAAATGTTTATAAAAATACACAAATCCTGCAGGCACGTGGTGGCAATATGCGACGAAGAGCTTTTAGGCAAGAAATTTGAAGAAGGGAACAGACAATTAGAAATAAAAGAATTTTTCTTCAAAGATAAAGAAATTAATGAAAGAGAATGCATCAAAATAATACAAATTGAAGCAAGGGAAGATGCTACTTTTAATATTGTAGGAGAGAAATCAATTAATGCTGCCTTAAAATCTGGGATAATAACTGAAAGCCATATGGCCAGAATTCAAGGCGTACCTTTTGCTCTAACTCTCTTATAACAAAAAATTAAAAAACCTATTTTGATATTAGAATAATATGGAAACTCTATTCTTTGAAAAACCTGCCCGATTAAAGAAGGAAATAAAAAGTCTAGAAGAAACACTAAAAGTAAAACTAACTTTAAAAGGAACGAAATTAGAAATAGAAGGAGATTCTCTTCCCGAATATGATGCCTTGAGAGTATTGAAAGCCCTGCAATTCGGGTTCTCTGCTAAAAAAGCATTGCTCTTAAAAGAAGAAGACATGATTTTTAGAGCAATTCCTATAAAACAATTCACAAGGAGAAAAGATATGTCTGAAGTTAGAGGCAGGATAATAGGCAGAGAAGGAAAAACAAAAAGAACAATCGAAGAGATCTCTGGATGCGATTTGTATATAAACGAAGATATTAATCAAATAGGAATAATAGGCAATGCAGAATCAATTGAGGAAGCTACAACTGCTTTAACAAATCTTATTAAAGGATCGAAGCATGCTAATGTTTATCGATTTTTGGAGAAGATAAACACGGAAAGAAAAAAGAATAGATTTGACCTTGGATTAAAGAATAAAAATGAAAAAAAAACATCTAAATAAACAATGTGAATTCAGCCAAGAGTTATGGACCCGCCTAGCTTTGTTGATAGTTGCAGTAATCTTTTTTTATCCAATCGGTTTAATACTGCTGATATTAGTATTGATTAACTTGATAACTGCGGCAATTAAAAAGGAGCCGAATGCAGAATTAGTTGAATTTTCAGATATGCTATCGCAAGGAATAATAAAATTCTTAAGATATTTGTTGTTTATTTCGAAAGAAAAGCCTTTTTTCTCCAAACCAGCGAGATTGAATAGCAACGTTTAAATAACGTTTTTCTTTTCACATTTTATGTCCCCTTAGCTCAGTCGGTAGAGCACGCGACTGTTAATCGTGGGGTCGGAGGTTCGAGTCCTCCAGGGGACGTTTCATTTAACTATTTATTTAACCAAAAGAATAACTACAATTATGATGACTAATAACAAAGCTAATAAAAGCCAAATTAACTTTTTTCTCTTCTTTTCCTCTCTTTTTCTTTCGTAATAAACTTCATAAGCTTCATTTATCTCTTTTTTATATTCTTCTTTAAGCTTTGGAGTTTCCTTAGGATAGGAAAATTTCTTTAACCCCCCTGTTTGTACTTCTTCAATCATTTATATTGCAAGAAAATTAAAATTATAAACCTTGTGAAATTAAAAAAAATAAAATAAAAAACATTTAAAGAGAATAAAGAAACTAACGACGTTTCTTCTTTTTTGCTTTCTTTTTTGCCAACTTCTTTACCTCTTTTTGTAAAAATAAGAATATCTTTTTCTTTATAAATTTTTACCGAAATTTTTTAAAAACAGAAAAAGTAATAATACGAACTTCTGATTTATCGTCGGCAAAAAGAGCAATGCATTTTTATACTCTATTGCATTTAAGAAAATATGAAAAGAACAGAACAAAATATAAAAAAGAAAAAAGTTTTAGTTGCGATGTCTGGCGGAGTAGATTCTTCTGTTGCTGCCCTGCTTATGAAAAAAAATGGCTACGAAGTTTTTGGAGCTTTTATGAAATGTTTTTCTGACACAAAAAATAATCTGACAGGTGAATGCGCGTGGCGGGATGAGCTCAGAATGGCTAGAAGAATAGCTGCGAAACTAAACATTCAGCTAATAATGCTGGATTTTGAGAAAGAATATAAAAAACATATCATAGAGTCAATGTTCAAAGCTTATACTGAAGGTAAGACGCCAAATCCAGATATTCTCTGTAACAAAATAATAAAATTTCCTTTGCTTTGGAAAGCGGCCAAGAAACTAAAAATCCCGCTAATTGCAACAGGTCATTATGCAAGAATTAAAAAAACTTCTAATGGCTTTCAGCTTCTGACTGGCTTGGATTTTGAGAAAGATCAGTCCTACTTTTTAGCTGAAATATCTCAAGAAGATTTATCGCACACTATTTTCCCCTTAGGGAACCATACAAAGTCGCAAGTAAGGCAAATAGCAAAAGCAAATAACTTTCCTAATTGGGACAAGCAAGGAACAAGAGGCATTTGCTTTGTGGGAAGAATTCCTATGCAAAAGTTCCTAAAACAAAAAATAAAAGAAAAACGTGGGAAGATAATTTCCCCCAAAGGAGAACTTATAGGGATGCATCCGGGCTCGGCTTTTTTCACGATTGGGCAAAAACTAGGAGAACATTTAGGCGTAATAATTAATAAGCCCCCCGAGCTAGCACAAAAGAGATTTTATGTCGCTGAAAAGCGCAAGGGAAACATTCTAGTCGCTGTACCGGAGAACCATTCTTTACTAAAAAGAAAAAGAATTATAATAAAAAAATTGCATTTAATTAATCAAAAAGTTAAAATCCCTCTAAAATTAAAAGCAAGAATAAGGCACCCAGGCATTTTTCATTCAGGCAAATTAAAAAAAGTAAACTCCGGATGGGAATTTAGATTCGATAAACTGATTAAAGCCATCGCAGAAGGGCAATATATTGTATTTTACAAAGATCAAGAGGTTATGGGCTGCGGTGAAATTATTTTGAGATGAACAACAGCTTTTTATATGTCAAAATCTTAGTAAATCTATGGAATTTGATGCAGTAATCAAAAAAAGAAAATCTGTAAGGTCTTTTAAGGATAAAAGGGCAAGCTGGAAAGATGTTTTAGAAGCAATAGAAGCTGCAAATCAGGGCCCTTTTGCAGATAATCAAAATAATCTAAAATTTATAATAGTTGAAGAGCCGAATATGATAGATAACTTGGCTAAAGAATGTGACCAGCTTTGGATAAATAAAGCTAAAATTCTAATTGTGTTGACATCGGAAGACAAGCACGTGGAGAGAATGTTCGGAGAACGAGGCAGAGTTTATTCGAGGCAACAAGCGGGGGCAGCGATATCAACATTCCTTCTTAAGATTGCAGAACTTGGGCTTGCTTCTTGCTGGGTCGGATCGTATAACGACCATGAAATAAGAAGGCTGTTAAACATTCCAGAAGACAGACAAATAGAAGCTATTCTCCCTGTTGGCTATGAAAAAGACAAGACTGAAAAGAAAAAGAAAAAATCTTTGGAAGCGACAATTTATTGGGGAAAATGGGACTGCTCAAAGCGCCCAGAATTTTTCGCAGAACAAAAAGACTATTATTCTGTTGGAAATTAAGCTTGGACTAATTTATTAAATTTGCCGAAAGAAAAATCTCTTTAGTTTGCAACACTTCTAACAATTTTTGAAGAACTTCTTTTTCAGAAAGATTTGCAGTGTTAATGACATCAAATCGGGCACTTTTATGGATCTCCAGCGCCTTGAAGTAATACTCTTTTATAATCTCTGGAGTTGTTGACCAGTATTTTCCCTCCTGACGTGAGCATTTTTTCTTTCTTTGAATGCAGGTGTCCATATCGGAATACAAGAATAAATGAAGATATTTATAATTCGAGTCTTTTAGCAATTCTTGCGCTTCGTTAAAAAAACTAACAAAGTTTGGAGGAATTTCGAAAATAATGCTCTTTTTATTTGCCATTAGAAAAGATAACATCTGCAAGCAAAGTTTATGCGCCATTTCGCTTCTCTCCAAAGACCTCTTTTTACAATCAATCATCTGTTTTAAAGAATGGTCATCAACACAACTAATATCGGCGTACTCTAAAAAATTTCTAACTAAAGTAGATTTACCTGCGCTCGGAGGTCCGCCGATACTAATAAAGCAAGGCATATTAAAAAGAGATTATAATGTGTCTTATAGGTTAACACAATAGAATATAGTGAATATAAAAAAATATAGTAAGGCTCTCGCAAGTATAAAGCATAGACAACAAGCCGAATACTGCTAATTTTTATCGTTGATAATATTATTCTGCCGTTCTTTAGTTTATCTGCTCACAAAGCGCACTACGACGATGCCTTATACTTACAATATCTAAGGACAAAAAGTATAAACTTATCAGTGGTAACGTTTAAATAGAGATAAAAATTACGATTATTATGTCGCAGGTTGCAAGATATGGATTAAAATACGCAATTGAATTAATAAGTAACATAAGGGATTTCGCAGATTCACTCGGGCGAATTTCCTCAAATCAACAGATTCCCCGTTATCTCGCTGCAAAAAGATTCTATGCAAGCTCTGCAATGGGTTTATCGGGATTGATGTTTTATGATATGGCTGTTGGCGATAAAAAAGTTCCTCGGGAGAGGAAATTGGTCGGAAGAACAGCTTCAGGAGTTGTATTGCTGACTGTTGTAGTAGATGGTATAGTTGACCGCGGAACGATGTCATTAGAAGAGAAATTTAAATTTTTAGATGGCGTAAAATCCGATTTATTTGGCTATTCATCTAACACAAGCGAAAATTTTGGGGAAGAAGCGTCTTATGTTTTGGCGAGAGCAGTTTATTCTGATCTTTTATCTAGAGACAGAGATAGAAAGGTTGAGAAAATTTTTGATGAGCTAGTTGAAGTAATAAAAAGACAGTTTAGTGAAAAAAATCATGAAGAATTACTTAGAATTGCAAAAACGACCGGCGCGTGTTGCGCTGAGAGTACAGCTGTTTTAACAGAAATTGTAAGAGGAGAAGAATATCCTAAAATTAGAGAATCTGCAAGAAGAATGGGCGAATATTGTGAATTATTGGACCATTGGTACGAATTAGATGATGATTTAGCTGAAGGTGCAAACACTTATCCAACCGTAAGAATTAGACAAGAAAGAGACTGCCCTGCATTAAGAAGAGAAATAAGAAGAGAATTACTAGTACACGCAGACGAATCTGTTTTAGCGGGATTTAACTGCTTGTCTACTTTAGAACAAAGAGGGATATATAGAACTCTTAAAACAATGATTGATTTCAAATACAAAGTAGCTGGCAGATTGCATTAAATTGTAAATTTATGTTAACAAAAAAAGAAAGATTTATATATAACTTATAAATTATAATTTATATGAAAACAATAGCTTTAAGTGAAAGAACATTCAACTTGCTGCAAAAAATGAAAGAAGCAAAGAAAGTAAATTCGTTTGAAAGTCTAGTAATTGAAATGATAATCGAAAAAGAAAAAGTGCCAAAATCTTTATTTGGCTCTCTTAAAGGAAAAGCAAAATCATTTTCTTCCAAAGAAAGGGAAGAGCTTTGGAAAAATAGAAATTAATGAAAATACTATTAGACACCTCTGCATGGATAGAATATTTTTTGGGCTCCGCAAGAGGGGAAGAAGTAAATCAATATTTGGAAGATAATGAAATAATTACTTCAGTTATTACTTTGCTCGAATTAAGCTATAAAGCAGATAAAGAAAAATGGGATATTAAAGATTATTTGAATTTTATTAAGATTAAATCTCAAATAATTGGGATTAAAGAGTCGTCAATAATTGAATTTGGAAGATTATATAATGAAACGCGCAAAAAAGAAAGCAGTTTTGGTTTTGCAGATACAATTGTACTTCTAACTGCAAATACTGAAAAAGCACAGATCGTAACAAAAGACAATCATTTCAGGAATATAGAAAACGCTATTGTGTTGAAATAAGATGTTAAATCAAATTTTCTGGAAAAAAATCAAGTTTGATTTCATTATTAATCGAAACTAGCTCGATTTTCCTGATTATATCCGATAATTCATTTTTTAGGCAGTTAATGTAATCATAAATTTTTTCTATGTTCTCATATTCAATTTCTGCCTCAAGTTCCCACGCACTTATTGATTTTACCAAATGAATAACATTTGGATTTCTCTTTAATAATTCTATAACTTTTTAATT
>Ga0233421_10000367_pt1 | contig 19772 bp, 20 predicted proteins | sample Watercolumn_Mata_3_FD_182725 | JGI IMG/M metagenome (GOLD analysis project Ga0233421, IMG submission 182725) | Freshwater microbial communities from Lake Matano, South Sulawesi, Indonesia - Watercolumn_Matano_2014_107_MG | ecosystem: Environmental > Aquatic > Freshwater > Lake | place... | reverse complement strand
AAAACGTATGGGTAGTCAGCTCATATTGGTTTGCAAGTCGAGCTTGACCTGATAGCGTCGATTAACAAACTGTTTTTTACTTCAAAAATCGATTCGGTTTTTTGCTCGTGAATTATTCAGGTTAAAAGAAAAAAATGTCTACTGCCTGAAAAAGCATCAACACGGCTTTTAATTAAGAAGTTCTTGCCGTATTATATAAGCTTCTGTGACTTTCTCTTTTTTCCTTGCTTACCTGAAAGTCATTTTCAATCCACATACCACGAGAAATCGAAAAGAACAATGTACAGGATTGTTTCCGCTATTTTTTTAGCTGAAAATATTAAAAAATTCGAAATCGAGGCTCCGAGTATCGCGAAAAAGCGAAAAGCGGGCCAGTTCGTTATCGTCAGGATCGATCAGAACGGGGAGCGCATCCCTCTGACAATCGCTGATTCTGATCCTGAAAAGGGCACCATCACGATCATCGCCCAGGGAGCAGGAAAATCGACCCGCGAACTGAACCGCAAGGAGGCTGGCGACTCGATCGCCGATGTGGTCGGCCCGCTTGGCACACCCTCGCACATCGAAAATTTCGGCACAGCCGTCAGCATCGGAGGCGGTGTGGGCACAGCTATTGCCTACCCGACGGCAGCAGCGCTGAAAGCGGCCGGCAACTATGTCATCACTATCAACGGTGCAAGGACAAAAGAGCTTGTCATCCTCGAAAATGAGATGAAGGCGGTCAGCGATGAAGCCTATATCACCACAGACGATGGATCGTATGGCTTCAGCGGATTTGTCACCCAGAAGCTTCAGGAGCTGATCGACTCTGGCAAAAAGATCGATTTCGTGCTTGCCATCGGCCCCATCCCGATGATGAAAGCCGTCGCCGATGTCACCCGCCCCTACGGCATCAAGACCGTCGTCAGCCTCAATCCCATCATGATCGACGGTACCGGCATGTGCGGCGGATGCAGAGTCACGGTCGGCGGAGAGATAAAGTTCGGCTGCATTGACGGACCGGAGTTCGATGCCCATCTGGTCGATTTCAAAAACCTGGCCGACAGGAACAGGATATACCAGCACGAAGAGAAGCAGGCCGATGAAGCCTACGGCCACCAGTGCAATCTGACCGGGCAGGCATAAACCCTGCATAACCGGAAAATTTTCAAATAAACGCCCTCCCTTCCGGAGCCTGACAAAGGCCCCCGGGGGGCAGGTTTGCCACGAAAAACACGTTTCAAAGCAAAACAGCAATCGAATCATGGACGCTCGAACTATCACGGCCAGGGAGCGCATGGCCATTCCCCGCCAGGAAATGCCCGCTCAGGATCCACAGGTTCGCATCGGCAACTTCAACGAGGTCAATCTGGGCCTGACCCCCGAGCAGGCCCAGATGGAAGCCCTGCGCTGCATCCAGTGCAAGGACCCGGTCTGCATCGAGGGCTGCCCGGTCAACATCAAGATCGACCAGTTCATCAAGCTCATCGCCGAAGGCAATTTCATGGGTGCCGTCAGGAAAATCAAGGAGGACAACGTACTGCCATCCATCTGCGGCAGGGTCTGCCCTCAGGAAGACCAGTGCGAAAAGGTGTGCATCATCGGCAAGAAGCACAAACCGGTGGCTATCGGCAACCTCGAACGCTTCGTTGGCGACTACGAACGCATGAGCGGCCAGAAAATCGATCCGGAGATTCCGGCCCCGACGGGCAAGAAGGTGGCCGTCGTAGGCAGCGGCCCGGCAGGCCTGAGCTGCGCCAACGACCTCGCGCAGTTCGGTCACAAGGTGGTGGTGTTCGAAGCGCTGCACGAACTCGGCGGCGTGCTCATGTACGGCATTCCCGAGTTCCGCCTGCCCAAAGAGATCGTCAGGGAAGAGCTTGACGGTTTGCGCAGGATGGGCATCGAGTTCCGCACCGACGTGGTTGTCGGCAGAACCGTCACCATCGACGAGCTGATGGAGGAGGAGGGATTCGACGCGGTCTTCATCGGTGTCGGCGCAGGACTTCCGTGGTTCATGGGCATTCCCGGCGAGAACCTGGTTGGCGTGCTCGCGGCCAACGAGTTCCTGACCAGGGTAAACCTCATGAAAGCCTACGACTTCCCGAGAAGCAGCGACACCCCGGTGTTCGACTGCAAGGGTAAAAACGTCGCGGTCTTCGGCGGCGGCAACACGGCTATGGACGCCGTGCGCACGGCCAAGAGGCTTGGCGCCGAACACGCCTATATCGTCTATCGCCGTTCGGAAGCTGAAATGCCTGCTCGCGAGGAGGAGATTCACAACGCTCTGCAGGAGGGAGTCGAGTTCATGCTGCTGACCATTCCGCTTGAATTCATCGGCAACGAAAAGGCGTGGCTGACCGGCGTAAAGTGCCAGAAGATGGAGCTTGGCGAACCCGATGATTCAGGACGCCGCCGTCCGGTGGCCGTACCCGGTTCAGAGTTTGTCGTGCCCATCGATATGGCAATCATCTCCATCGGCAACGGCTCCAACCCCCTCATCAGGCAGACCACGCCCGACATCGAGGTCAGTAAAAAAGAGACCATCGTCGTTGACGTAAACACCATGCAGACCTCCAAGGAGAACGTCTATGCCGGCGGAGACATCGTCACTGGCGGTGCAACGGTAATTCTGGCGATGGGTGCTGGTCGCATGGCAGCTGCGGCCATCAACGAAAAGCTTGGCGGCACGGCAAAGAATTACGAAGAGTGGTAAAAGCGTGAGCGACCTTTACCGCTTCGGCATCTCGCTCGACAGAGAACTGATCGAGGTTTTCGACCGGCACATCAGGGCCCAGGGCTACCAGAGCCGGTCGGAGGCGCTGCGCGACCTCATCCGCGAGGAACTGCTGCGCAAAACCACGACCGAAGGCGGCCTGGTGGCCGGAGCTATCGTGATGACCTACGACCACCACAAGCGGGAGCTTGTCAACCGCCTCATCGACATCCAGCACGACTTCCACGATCTCATCATTTCGACCCAGCACGTGCACCTCGATCACGAGAACTGCCTCGAAGTGATCGCCGTCAAGGGCAACACCCCGGAGATCGAAAAACTCTCCAGCGCCCTCAAGGTGCTGGTCGGCGTCAAACATCTCAGTCTCTCCGTCTCCTCTGCGGAATGACATAACGGTGTTGAATCGTTCTGCGCAGAACGATTCAACACCGTTACCTGTTGCCTGTCGATAGCACAAATCTTATTTTCATGCTATCAATAACCACAATCATCTTCCGCCATGCGAAAAAAAACAGCCCTTCTCGCTACGGCGCTTATACTCTGTTCATCGTCCCTCTTTGCCTCCATGCCGCTCCAGACCGACGACACCGGCACCCAGGGCGCGGGCCACAGCCAGATTGAAATTGGTGTTGAGTCTGCGACAAACAAGCAGACTGAAGCCGGAGTGGCTTACAAAGAGACCGGCGGCGCTGTGTCGGCCACCCTCACCTATGGCCTGTCAGACAGCATCGACCTGGTCGCCGGAATGCCGTATGAATGGTATATCGAAAAAGAGGATGGCGTGAAGGTGGCTGATGGGAATGGAATTGGCGACCTCGCCCTGCAAATCAAGTGGCGCTTTTACGACAATGCAGACGCAGGCTTCAGCCTTGCGCTCAAGCCCGGACTCACCCTGCCGACCGGGGATGCAGACAGGGGACTCGGCACCGGCAGGGTTTCGAGTGATGTAACGCTCATCGCCACACGCGAAGCCAGGCTGGCCAGCTATCATATCAACCTCGGTTACAGCCACAATGAATACAAGCTCGACGAGGTGAGCGAAACGTCAAGAAGAAATATCTGGCACGCTTCGTTAGCTGCCAAGCTGAACGTGACCGGCAAGCTCGGGGTCGTTGGCGATCTCGGCATTGAAACCAGTTCCGACAAGGATGCCGATACCGATCCGGCATACATTCTCGGCGGCCTGATCTACACGGTCGGCGACAACGCCGACCTCGACATCGGCGTCAAGAGCGGCCTGAACGACGCCGAAACTGACACCACGCTGCTTGCTGGCGTGACGATGCGATTCTGACCAGATCACGGGAGAACAGACCATGCACATGTCGGACGCCTTGCTTTCACCGGTTGTCGGCGGAACGTTCTGGACAGTCAGTGCCGGGATGATCGGCCTGTCAGCGAAAAAAATTTCAGCCGATTCCGATGGATCGAAAACCGTGCTCATGGGGGTGATGGGCGCATTCGTCTTCGCTGCGCAGATGATCAACTTCACGATCCCCGGCACCGGATCGAGCGGGCACATCGGCGGCGCTCTCCTGCTCTCGGTGCTGCTCGGCCCGAGGCGGGCCTTCATCACGCTCGCCTCGGTGCTCGTGATCCAGGCGCTCTTCTTCACCGACGGCGGGCTGCTCGCTCTCGGGTGCAACATCTTCAACATGGCCTTCATCCCGGCCTTCATCGCCTGGCCCTTCATCTACAGGCCAATTGCCGGTGATGGCAGCTCTCCGGCGCGCCTCGCCACGGCGAGCATCGCCGCCGCCACGCTCGGCCTGCTTGCCGGAGCTTTTTCCGTGGTGATCCAGACTACCCTTTCCGGTATCTCCGACCTGCCGTTCAGCATTTTCATGCTTTTCATGCTCCCGATCCATTTCACCATCGGCATCGTCGAAGGGGTGCTGACCTGGGGCGTGCTCTCGTTCATCTCGAAAACCGAACCGGCGCTGATCGCTCCTGTCCATGAAGGCCGCTCATCGAAATCCGGCGTCGTAACGGCAATCCTTTTTGTCGGTGCTCTTGGCATCGGTGGCGTGCTGTCATGGTTCGCCTCGTCGAATCCCGACGGACTGGAGTGGTCGATAGGCAAAGTGACCGGCAAGAAGGAGCTGGGTTCACCCTCCGAAGCGTCTCACAAGTTTCTTGCCGGGATGCAGGAAAAACTGGCCATCCTGCCCGATTACGACTTTCGAAATGCAGGCAGAACTGGTCAAACCGCGACGTCTGCCACGGCATCGCCCGTTAACGCTGGAACCTCGCTCTCAGGCATCGCCGGAAGCGTGATGGTGCTGCTGCTTGCGGGAACGGCGGGCCTGCTGCTGCGCAAACGCTCGACGCCGTCCGGAAAATCATGACAGATCACTTCGACATCGAAGCCCTGCACTCGCACGCAGAACCGCGCCCTCTTCCGGTCGGAGATGGCGCGGCAATCGTGATTCTCGCGCTCTTCATCCTCTTCGTCATTGCCATTCCGAAATTCGACATTGCTGGAGCGCTCGCCTTCGCCGCCTTTCCATTGCTCCTGGCCACGGCGAGCGGCATTGCGCTGATGCCGATTCTGAAACGCCTCGTGATCGTTTCTCCCTTCATCCTTTTCATGGCAGCGGGAAACCTCGCGCTCGACCGCTCGACCGTTTTGAGGATAGCCGGACTGGGCGTCACCGGCGGTATGATCTCAGCCTCGGTCATCATGCTGAAAACTGTGGTAACGCTCGTCTCGCTGCTCTCGCTCATGGCGGTGATGCCGTTTCACCGCTTCGGCAAGGCGCTCCGGAGCCTGCGCGTACCGGAGGTGTTTGTCACGCAGCTGCTGCTGGTCTACCGCTACAGTTTTCTGCTCGCCGAAGAGGCTTCGATGATGCAGAAGGCGCGTGACCTCCGCAGCTTCGGCGGGCGCGGCAAAGGGCCGTTTGTGACAGCGCGCCTCATCGGCTCCCTGCTCATCCGCACAACCGCACGGGCCGAACGGATATACATGGCAATGAGCGCACGGGGTTTCCACGCGGCGCTGGACTCGCGCCCACGCGTAGCGCTGAACCCCGGCGATCTTGCCGCAATCGCATGCTCAGCGATGCTTTTCGCTCTCGTCCGCTATTTTTTCTGAACGCTTTTTCCGGAAGGAGTCTCCGATTTGATTGACATCAAACAGCTCGGCTTCACCTGGCCCGACGGCACCCGGGCGCTCGACGGCCTCAGCATGAGGGTCGGCAGGAGCGAATCGGTCGGCATCGCCGGCTCGAACGGCGCGGGCAAGTCGACCCTCGTCAGCCACCTGAACGCATGGCATCTGCCTCAGGCTGGATCGGTGCGTATCGGCGGGGTGGTGGCGAACCGGAAAACGGTTGAAGAGATCAGAAAAATGGCAGGAGTGGTGTTCCAGAAGCCGGATGACCAGCTCTTCATGGCGAGGGTGTACGACGATGTGCTCTTCGGCCCGTCGAATCTCGGCATGAGTGAAGAGGAAAGCCGCGCCGAAGCCGGGCGATTATTGCGGCTGTTCGGCCTTTGGGAGCTGCGCGACAAACCGCCTGCCCACCTCTCGCAGGGCCAGAAGCGATTTGCCGCGCTGGCAGCGGTGCTCGTCATGCAGCCGGAGCTGCTCGTGATGGACGAACCCACCTCCGACCTCGATCCCCGCAACCGCCGTATGCTCATCGGCCTGGTCAACGGTTTGAGCACAACAAAACTCACTGTCTCCCACGACCTCGACTACATCTGGGAAACCTGCGAAAGAGTCTGCATCATGAACAAAGGAAAGATCATCGCCAACGGCCCGACGAAGGAAATTTTGTCGGATCGCGAGTTGCTGGAAGCGAACGGCTTAGAGCTTCCGCTACGATTGCAGGGGGAGTAATGTCTGAAAAGCCACGAAAGAATCTTCTTCACCTCTTCCCCCTCCCATACGACCTATAAGTCCTATAAGACCTATAAGTCCTATAAGACCTATAGGATAACTTCCCCTACCCCTCCGGCTCGGCGGGGGCTGGTACGCTCTCGCCTTCGCTCTTTTTGCGGGTGGGGCGGCGGCGGGTGGGGCGGCGGGGCTTTTTCTCTTGTTCGGGCTCAGCCGAAACCAGTGGCACCTCTGCCGGAACAGCTTCCGCGACCTTAGGTTCAACAATTTCCGGTGTTGCCGGCTCCTGGGCAACCGGCTTTGGCGGTGCCGGTCTGGCACCTCTTGTCCGGCTTCTGGAGCTTCTGGAGGTACGGGAAACCGTCGGCTTCACCAGTTTCTCTTCAGCCAATACCGGTGGTTCCGCTACCGGCGCGGTCTCGACCGGGTTCGAAATGACCGCTTCAGGTTCAGCCTTAACCGGGAGCACCGGCGCCTGTGGTGGGGATACAACTGATTCAGGAACGGCTTTCTGCGGCACAGCTTCTGGCGCGACCGGAGCGGGTTCGGACGACGCGACCGGAGCAGACGGTCTCGGCGGCTCTTGCGCTGGAACCGGGGCTGACGGTTGCGGAGCCACGGACACCACCGGTGGTGTTGACCTCGACTGCTCCTGACCGGGAGCCGCCTGAACCGGCGCCGATACTCTCGGAGCTGTAACCATCGGTGGAACCGGCGGGCGATGCTGATCATGCCTCTGAGCCTGGGTAGGTGTTTCAGATGCCGACGGCTTCGTAAAAACAGGCTCCTGAACAGTGGACCTCGGAGCAGAAGAATACGCTTCCCCGGCTACGGGTGCCGGTGCGCTTTCTGACACCACCCCCTCGGATTTGCGAGCCTTGCGCTTGTCACGGATATACAGTTCGGAGTTGTTGTTGCGGAACTCGATCTCGAAAAAGTCTATGGAGCGGATCAGATCCGACAGCCGCTTGAACCCATAGTTTCTTGGATCGAACGAGGCCTGGTTCGAGATGTTCTTGCCGATCTTGGCAAGATTCGACCAGCCATCCTCTTCCTGCGCGCTGTCAACGGCGATCCTGATAAGGGTCATCAGCTTGCTGTCCCCCTTCAGTTCCTGGCTGCTCTTGCGCCGACTGCCCTCGTTTTTCGCCTTTTCCTGCACGCCGAGCGAATCGACATACAGAAAGGTCGAACATGCGTTCACGAAAGGAGACGGGGTCGATTTCTGACCGAATCCGTAAACGTTCAGACCCTCGGAAAGAATACGCATCACCAGCGGGGTGAAGTCACTGTCGCTCGACACAATGCAGAAAGCGTCGAGCTTTTTGCTGTAGAGCAGATCCATGGCGTCGATCGTCATGGCCATGTCCGTGGCATTCTTGCCCTTGGTGTAATCGAACTGCTGGATCGGACGGATAGCATAATCGTGCAACTTGTCCTCCCACCCCTTGAGCGAATGGCTTTTCCAGTTACCGTAAGCCCGCCGGATATTGACCACCCCGTATTTGGCCATCTCTGCGAGGATAAAATCGATTTTGTCACTCGGAGAGTTATCAGCATCGATCAGCATCGCTATCGTTTCCCTGCTATGCTCCATAATGGTATCCTTGTCAGTTGGTCTCCGCCAGCGCCTCATGAGGAAGCAGCAGGAAACAGTTGAAAAACCACTCCCCCTTGATGGGGATGCGGACAACAGGAGGTGACGCCGACCCGATAACGCTATCAGAAACGTTTGTTACGGACATTGAACTCCTTCAGATTACGAAATATAAACCAAGAACGCCTCATTCATACGGCCCTGCCCGCTGAATCGCCGGAAAAAGCCACAATCTGCCGGGCTGCACTTATAACCCTGCCCGCAAGCCATGAAATCAGATGAGGCGAATCGTTCAGGCAGGGAATCGTTTCGGCATGTATGGAGGGATCGTGGGCGGAAACAAGCTTTTCGCGATTCACCGTCTCGTTACCATCGGAAAAATAACCGGCGGCAAACAGCGAGACATGGTGGTACCCTTTGCCGGACAGCATCCTGACGGCCTCTTCGAAAGATGGCCCGCTCCATTTACCGCCCACATCATGGTTGAGAAAAGCGGGCATTACCGTACCCCACGGGTTTCCGGGATCGGATCCGATACGTGAAGCGAGCTGTCGGGAAAATGCAATAGTCTCCTCATAACCGGTATGGAACGAAGGAACAGAACCTGTGTGATCTTCAACAAGCGTGCCATGAAACAGAAGCATCAGCGCATTTCGCTCTTTTACACCGGATTGCAACGGGCGGCTGCTCTTGAAAAGATGATCGAGGATGGCAAGATGTAAGGTTTCGTCTTTCCATAATTTTCCTATCACCCTGGAGCGTGACAGCTCGAAGGATGAGCATACCCTGCCGAGATGAGCACAGAGTAATCCGCAACTGATAGCGTTGTCCACCGGTGCCATCGGAATCAGAATCCGGCCATCATACTCACGGGTTTTTTCGAGAAGCATCTCCGCAAAAGGTTTCGATGCCGAAAAAGCGGCCATAACCTCAAAAGCAAAATCCGGACACTGCTCTTGAGCCATCAGATCGAGATGATTCTGAAGGGAAAGCGCCTGCCGTCTGGTCAGCGGATTCTGGGGGGATCCATTGTGATTACCGGTAAACCTTTTTCGCAGCGAAGAGTTGAAAGAGATGAAATGCTGCAATGGCACCGGTACAGGTATGACCTCCGAGGCATGACGGAGTGTATGAAGAGTCACCTGGTAATTTTCAAAAAAACCTGCTGTCTCTGCCTCACCGTGAGCAACCAGAATCACGGCTATCTTTTTTTTGGTATCCATCTGTAAAAAACCGGATACTCAGGACTTGCTGTTCTGCTGCCTGACCACCCTGGCTTCCATGCCATCCCGGAAATTTTCCTGTGGCGAAGTCGCAACGACATCCCCTGCAGCAAGACCGCCGGTAACCTCTATGAACACAAGATCGCTGTCTCCGGTGCGTATCTGCTGCTTTTTCAGCTTGCCTTCAACGATTTTCCATACAAAACTCTGGCGCTCCTCTTCGAATACAGAGCTTTTCCTGACCAGCAGAGCGCCCTTTCTGGTATTGTAAACGATATTGGCCGTCGCGGTCATCCCGCCCTGGATAGCCGCAACCGGTTGGTCCAGCCTCAGGTAAACACGGGAAGTTTTGGTTACCCTGTCGGTCTGGGGAACAATTCTGGTAACTGTGGCCTCGAAACGTTTTTCAGGCATCGAATCGAATGCAATAACTGCTTTGAAACCGGTTCGGAGACGAGGCACATCGAGCTCATCCACTTCGACAACCACGAGGTACAGGGACGGATCGGTCACGGTCGCTACCAGGGTACCCGCCTTGACATAGTCACCCTCCTTGACGTTCTGAAGGGTCAGTATCTCCGAAAAAGGAGCAGTCACCGTCAGCTTTTTCAGATCGTCCTCGCGACTTTTAAGCTGCATCTGACGTTGCCGCAGTGTCTCGTATGACTGCACGCTGTTGCGCTCCGCCGCATCGAAGTCCTGGCGGGAAATAGCGCCGGCTTTGAACAGCGTTCGGTTACGATCAAGCCTGAGCGTATTGTCTCTTACCGCAGCCTGCTCTTCGGCCACTGCCGCACGGGCCTCTTCCAAAGCCAGCCGCGGCTGTACGCTGTCGAATACGATAATCGCCTGCCCATTCAAAACGCGCTGTCCCTCAAGAGCACTGATGGAACGAACTGTCCCGGAGAACTCCGCGCTGAGGTTTGCTATGTTTTCCGCCTCGACATAACCGGTGGCATAAATCGCTTCGACAAGTTCGGATCTTGAAATCTTCCTGGCTTCGACATCGACAACATTTCCTCTGGTAAGCAGATATCCAATAGTCGCGACAAATAACACACCAAGCGCTATCGAAAACTTCGGAAGCATTTTCTGCAGATTCTGCATATCGTAAGGAGTTAACAGTTACAAGTCGCCCAGACTGATAGAGCCTGAACCGTTTACAGATAAGGTCGCACAAAAAGGTTCACCTTTTTATCGGTCACGGCCTTGGTTTTTCAATAATTTTAACAATCTTACAAATCTTCCTGCCGGGCGGTTTCCATGGCCTTTCGGGTCATTTGAACGCCGGCACTACGGAAAAAATTCTAATCTACAGCTTCAATGGGCGATAATCAAGAGACGCAGAAGAGCTTTCTCGAAACGGTAAAATTCGATAGTAAAGGACTGGTGCCCGCCATCGTACAGGATCACGAGACCGGCAAGGTGCTCATGATGGCCTGGATGAACCTTGAAAGCCTCCAGATGACCATCGAAAAGAAAAAGGCGTGCTACTGGAGCCGCAGCCGCAACAAGCTCTGGCTCAAGGGCGAATCGTCCAGCAACATGCAGGAGGTGCACGACATCCTCATCGACTGCGACGGCGACACGCTCCTGCTCAAGGTCTCGCAGAAAGGCGGCGCGTGCCACGTCGGCTACCACTCCTGCTTCTTCCGGAGGACGGTGGATGGCGAGTCGATGGAGATCTGCGACACCCTGATGTTCGATCCCGAAGAGGTTTACGGTAAAAAAGCCTAACCCCGATGAGCAGTTCCAAAGAGACCGCAAAGTCCCTCATACAAACCAAGTCACGATCCTCGATCCGCAACATGTTCGACGAGGTTGCGCCGACCTACGACTTCCTCAACCACCTCCTGAGCCTCGGCATCGACAACTACTGGCGGGTCGTGGCCGCAAAGAAGGCCCGCAAGCAGGTCGAGGGAGAGCGTGAACCTAAGATTCTCGACGTCGCTACCGGCACCGGTGACCTGGCCGCATCGATGGCGAAGATTCCCGGCGCGAAGGTGACTGGTTATGACCTCTCGCCCGAGATGCTCGCCATAGCGCGCAAGAAATACCCTTCGATCGAGTTCATCGAAGGCTTCGCCGAAAAGATGCCCTTCGCCGACCGGAGCTTCCACGTCGTCAGCGCAGGCTTCGGCGTCCGCAACTTCGAGAACCTCGAACAGGGCATGAAAGAGTTCCACCGCGTGCTCAAGCCAGGCGGACGCGCCTATATCATCGAACCGATGATCCCGCGCAATCCGGTGATGAAAAAGCTCTACCTGATCTACTTCAAGAACGTCCTGCCCAGAATCGCCGGCATGTTCAGCAAATCGACCTTCGCCTACGACTATTTGCCAAACTCCGTCGAGCAGTTCCCCCAAGCCGATGCCTTCACAAAAATTCTGAAGAAGGCTGGTTTCAAAAAGGCGGAGTACTTCCCGATGACGTTTGAAACCTCGATCCTGTACGTGGCGACGAAGTAGTTCTTGATGGGACGGATGGGACTTATAGGACGGATAGGTCTTATAAGTCCTATAGGATGGGATAGCGTTGATTTGATTAAATTGCAGCAGCACGATACTGTTCCCCAACTAACGGTGACTTGCTATGGCTGATAGCCTGCGGATAATTACGCCTCATGGCAATTACAAAGAGTTGCTCTCTTTCCGGAAAGCCGAAATCATTTATGATGTAACGGTTCAGTTCTGCCGGAAAAACTTTTCTCCTCGCGACCGCACGATTGACCAGATGGTGCAGGCTGCCCGTTCCGGAAAGCAGAATATTGCCGAGGGATGCATGGCATCCGGCACATCAAAGGAGACGGAAATCAAACTGGTCAATGTCGCCAGAGCAAGCCTCGAAGAGCTGTTGCAGGATTACTACGATTATCTGAGAACCCGCGACCAGCCGATCTGGCAGAAAAACTCGATAGAGGCGTTGTACGCCCGAAAGCTCGGGCGAAGCACCAACGAAAGCTATGAAACCTACCGGGAATTCATTGAAACCCGACCAGCTGCCGTGGTTGCCAACATCGCCATCTGCCTGATCCACCAGGCGAATTACCTCCTCGACCGCCAGCTTACCGCCCTCGAACAGCAGTTTCTCAAAGAAGGCGGCATCCGCGAACGAATGACCAAAGCCCGCCTCCAAGCCCGAAAGCAACAAGGCAAAAAATAATACTTCTCTCTTCTTTCGTCGTATAAGTCCTATGAGACCTATAGGACTTATATGACCTATTCTTGACTCTTTCACCGCACCACCGCGAACGCTCCCTCGAACTTCACGGCAACCTTGCCCTCGACTTCGATAACCGCGTGCATCGTCATCTTCGCCTTTCCGGTTTCTTTGAAAGCGTCGATAAACGCGGCAACCTCCTCTTCCGGCGGCAGCGCGCCGGTGGCGACGATGTCGCCGGTGACTGGCCGAAGGTACTCGACGTGCCCCTTGCGAATCACGATGTTCCCTTCGGCCCCGGCCTCCCGGAGCCGGAGGTAGAGCAGCCCCCACGCCGACAGCACGCAGGCAATGTAGAGGCTGCCGCCAAAAGCCGTGCCGAGGTGGTTGAAATTGTTGGCGAGCGGCGCAACGATGGTCAGTTCGCGCCCGCTGTAGCGCTCAACGATGATGCCCATCGCCTGCGTGAGTGGAATGGCGCTATCGAGAATTTCCTGAAGTTTGCGTTCCATGATTCACGCTTTTCCTGCCTGACCGGCAATATCGAGGCGATATTTGTTGAAGTTCCGGCAGACGTGCTCCGTCTCCGACCGGGCTTTGTGAATCTTCACGATGAGATCGACCACCGCTGACGGCTCCATGACGTGGAAAATGGAGTGCATCTCGTGCCGGTCGAACAGATGGCGGGGCAGCACCTCGGTTTCGAGCCAGAGGAGCAGGCTCGTCCAGATTTCGCCGAAGAGAATGATCGGCGTTTCGCAGAGGTGCTGCACCTGCACGAGCTGCCAGGAGTAAAAAAAGTTCAAGCATGGTGCCGATGCCGCCGAGCGCAACGACCACCGCGTCGGAAATGGCCATGAAGGCATCGAGCCGACCGCTGAACCGGTCGAACTCCTGCTTGATGTCGAGATACGGATTGGGCTGCTGTTCATGCGGCAATTTAATGTTCAGCCCGATCGACTGCCCGCCGCTGGCAACGCTCTTCGATCCGGCATTGGCTGCCTGCATCAACCCCGGCCCACCGCCGGTCACGATGTCGAACCCCTCAGCAGCCAGTCCTTTGGCGATTTCAAAAACATCCCGGTAAGCCTCGTCCCCCTCACTGATCCTGGCCGACCCGAAAATGGTTACACGATAATTCGGTTCCATGAACTGTTATTATGCTTGTTGTACAACTATTGCCCCGGCTTTCTGACATTCAGAAGGGTTTTAACCCTTCGGACATTCAGCATATTTGCATTGATAATTGCCCCGGTTTTCAAACCAGGGTGCAGGTTCAGAAAAAACCGGGCTTCAGCCCAATCTCTTCCTTGATGGAATTCTGATTCTTGCGTTAGCGAAGTAATAAAATCCGATTCCGAAAACCCATCTCGCCGGTATCGCCCTACGCGAACATCTCTTGCAGGCAGTTGAGGATAGCGCTCTGGGTATTTTCCGCGATAACGCCCAGCTTCCTGACCAGTCGCGTTTTATCGACTGTTCTGATCTGATCAAGCACGACAAGCCCCTCTTTGCCCTGAAACGAGCAGGCGATCCGTGTCGGAAAAGCAAAGCCTTTGGAGGTCATCGGCGTGACCTTGATAACTCTTGGATTCATTATCGTTACCTCAGTGGTTCAATCCTGTTCAGTTGCTTTTCTTGAACATAACACCTTCACCGGCCATAGTAAAATCCACGGATTGATCCATGTATCAGACTCCAGAAATTTGCCGAGCAGGCGCTCGGCGCTCCCAGGGATAAACAAGTTGGCCGCGAGACCTGGCACCGTTGAAAAGCGTGATGAGAGGTTCGAGGGCAAGGCGGATGGAGCGCAGAAACCGGAGTCCCGACAAGTCGGGATGAGGATTTCGATCCCGAAAGCTTTCGGGACCAACGCAGCAATCGAATCTCGCAATAGCTTTGCAGCGGTGCCTAAAGCATCCGCTCAAACTCATCCTCGCTAATCACCTTTACCCCCAGCTTCATCGCCTTTTCCAACTTGCTTCCGGCCTCTTTGCCTGCAACGACGAGCGTGGTCTTTTTGCTCACCGAACTGACGATTCTGCCGCCTCTTTCCCGTACCATCTCTTCGGCTTGCTGGCGGACGTGGCGTTCCAGGCCGCCAGTGAAAATGACGGACTGACCTTCGAAGTTGTTGTTGACCAGCGCTTTTTCCTCTCCGGCCTCCATCGGCAGTCCGGCGTCGGCGAGCTTTTGGAGCATCGCTTGCGCCCAGGGTTTGGCGAAGAAGTCGCGGATGCTTTCGGCGATGACGGGGCCGATGTCGGGCACGGCGGCGAGTTCCTCCTCGCCCATCTCGCGGAGGCGGTCGATGGAGGGGCAGGCGTGGGCCAGTTCGCGGGCCGTGGCTGCGCCGACGTGGCGAATGCCGAGGGCGAAGAGCAGGCGGGCATAGCTCTGCGTTTTGCTCTTTTCGAGCGCGTCGAGCACGTTTTGCGCCGATTTGGCGGCCATGCGGTCGAGGCCCGCGAGCTGCTCCTGCGTGAGACGGTAGAGGTCGCCCGCATCGCTCACGAGGCCGCGCTCGACGAGTTGCGTCACGAGCGATTCGCCGAGGTTCTGGATGTCGAGGGCGTTGCGCGAGGCGAAGTGCAGAATGCGGCCACGCTTCTGCGCGGGGCATCCCTCTTCGTTCGGGCAGTACCAGCTCACCTCCCCTTCGGGCCGCTCCAGCTTCGTGCTGCACTCCGGGCAGACCTCCGGCACCTCGATGGCGGCAGTTTCGTCCGGGCGTTCATCGAGCACGACGCTCACCACTTTGGGAATCACCTCACCCGATTTTTCGATCATCACCCGGTCGCCAACACTCACGCCAAGACGTTCGATTTCGTCGAAATTGTGCAGGGTCGAGCGCGACACGGTGGAACCAGCCAGTTTCACCGGCTTGAGTTCAGCCACCGGCGTGATGGTGCCGAGCCGCCCGACCTGGAACGCCACGCCTTGCAGCACGGTTTTGGCCTGCTGCGCCGGGTACTTGTAGGCAATGGCCCAGCGCGGGCTTTTGGCGGTCGCGCCGAGGCGATCCCAGAGCGTCACATCGTTGAGCTTGAGCACGACGCCGTCGGTTTCGTAAGGCAGCGCGTACCGTTTCTCGGCCCACTCGTCGATGAAGGAGGCAAACTGCGCGACGCTTTTGCAGAGCCTGTAGTGTCTGCCGGTCGCGAAGCCCATGCTTTCAAGTCGTTGCAGGCGCTGAAGATGCGGCGTCGATTCGTCGGCGATCCCCTTAAGGAAGTAGGCTACGAAGTGCATCCTGCGGCGGGCCACCTCCGAGGAGTCCTGCAATTTCAGCGTACCGGCAGTTGCGTTGCGCGGATTGGCGAACTGCTCCTCCTCCGGGCGCTCCTCGTTGAGCCGGTCGAAATCGGCCTTGCGCATGTAAACCTCGCCGCGCACCTCGACTTCACCGCCGATCACCGAGTCGAAGAGCGACCCGCCGGGAGAGTCGAGCCGGAGCGGAATTGACGGGATCGTTCTGAGGTTTGCCGTGATCTCGTCCCCCTGCCGCCCGTCGCCGCGGGTGGAGCCGCGAACGAAGAGACCGTCGCGGTAGAGCAGGCTGATAGCTACGCCGTCGAACTTCAGCTCGGCGACGTACTCGGACCTGCCGCCGCTCTCAGCGGCCACCAGCTTTTCGACGCGAGCGCAGAAGTCGATCACCTCCGCGATGGAGTAGGTGTTCGAGAGGCTGAGCATCGGTTCGCGGTGCACGACCGTCGGAAACTCTTTCGTCACACCACCACCGACACGCTGCGACGGGCTGTCGGGCGTCACGAGTTCCGGGAACTCCCGTTCGAGTTCGATCAGCCGTTCGAGCAGCTTGTCGAACTCGAAGTCTGAAATCTCCGGTCTGGCTTCGAGATAGTAAAGGCGGTTGTGACGCTCGATCTCTTTGCGAAGCTTGCTGATCTCCTGCTGTGCTTTCGCTTTATCCATCGGCTCAACTTCGTTTTTCGTTCTGTGACACTGCCCATCCGGCAAGGTTTTTCACGAATCTGACCGAGCCGCCGACGCCGAGTTTGTCCCAGGTTGCCTTGAGGATTTTCGGGTAGCGCCACGCCACTTTCAGCATCACCGTCGCCAGCTCCTCCACCTTCATCTCGTCACGAAACATCGCCTGCCGGTAGCGCTGCGGCATCTCGTCGAGCACGATCATCACCTCGTTCATCATCTCGTTGACGAAGCCGGGATCGTCGGTCTCCGGGTCGTAACACATGTACTTCATGAGGTTTGCCATCGTGGCCATGTTCGGTTCGTACGCGCTGATATTCGCCAGATTCGCCGCGCCGAGGCGACCTTCGCGCATCGCCTTGTCGAGACCGGAAGTCATGCGGTCGAGGTTACGCACCACCGAGCCGAAGCCGCAGAAGGTGAGCGGCGAGGCGAGCGAAGCTGAATCACCGAGCAGCACGATCCGCTCATCCGACACCACCCGTGTGCAACCGGTGCCATCATGGAAATACGCCGGAATGATGCCATACACCGGACGGTGAATCGCGAAATTTGCCCCTGGCGTTTTGTACTCCGGCAGCTTTCGGAAGTACGCCTCGAAGAGGCCGAGCAGCGACTTGTCGTTTGGCGAATCGACCTTGTCGTAGAAAAATAGGTAGGTGATGTACTCGTCGCCCTTCGCCGGGAACCCCTCCCAGATGAGCTGGCGTCCGCGCTTGCCGGAAACCTCGGCGTCCTCGGTGCTGGCGAGGATTTCGCCCACCTCGAAATCGGCATTCACGAAACCGCTGGCGATGGTACCGACCGTCGGGCAGACGTGGGTCTGCGGGCGTCCCCGGTTTAGCTGCATCGCCACCGGAGAGACGATACCCATCGCATCGACAAGCACCTTCGCGCGGAAGTAGCATATCGCGCCATCCGCAGTCTCTGTTTGGACGACGAGATGATCCGGGAAGCGGTAGCAGCAGACAAAACTTGTATGACCGACGACTTTCGATCCCGTGCTTTCAAGCACCTTCTCCCGCGCCATACCGAGCAGCCTATCGGCATCGACCGCGCAGTCGAGCACCTCCTCCATGTAGAGCCGCCTGCGCTTTTCGGCGGGCGCGTGAAACTCCACCCGGCCGGTCTTGTAGCGGCGCACGATGGTCGAGTCGAGTTCCACCTGTGTGAACACGCCGGTATCGGCGAGGCGCAGCAGCTCGCGACGCGAAATGTTCCAGTCGCGCGTGGTGCGCCCCGGTTCTACGCGGTCGATCACGAGCACCTTGCGCCCGTACCTGTTCGCCATCACCGCCGCATGCAACAATCCCAGCGTGCCCCCCGCATAGAGGACGTCGAACTCGCCGTCGATTTTTACACCAGCGGGAAGACGTGATCCTTCGCGGATCACTTCGGGTACCGGAAGGCCGAGATTTTCCCAGTAGCGGTCTATTGCCATAACCGAACGCAAATGGCGCTCGCCATCCGCGAGAGCGCTGAAGTTCCTGTAGACAAGCGGATGGGTATTCCTGATCTGTTCGAGCATGAATCGTTTCTCCGTGGTTTCAGGCGGGTACTGCTTTGCCGTTTCGTGAATCGCTCTCGATTTTGCCGTCAACGAGGTGGATGCGCCGCCCCGCGCGGTTGGCGAACTCCTCGTCGTGAGTCACCACGATGATGGTCTGGCCCAGCTCGCGGTTCAGCTTGTCAAACAGCTCATAGACATTATTGGCCGAGCGCGAATCGAGGTTACCGGTCGGCTCGTCGCCAAGCAGCACCTTCGGCTCGTTGGCCAGCGCCCGCGCGATGGCGACGCGCTGCTGCTGCCCGCCGGAGAGCTGGTTCGGCTTGTTCGAGTACTTGTTATCGAGACCGACCATGTCGAGCAGCTTCCTGGCCCGCTCGCGAATCTCCTTTTTGCTGTATTTGCGCTGGATAAGCATCGGCATCATCACATTATCGACCGCGTTGAACTCGGGCAAAAGAAAATGAAACTGGTAGATAAAGCCGATCTTCTGGTTACGGATGACGGTCATCTCATTTTCGTCGATTGCCGTAATATCCTGACCATCGAGCCACACCTTGCCGAAGGTCGGCTTGTCGAGGCCGCCCATGATGTAGAGCAGCGTTGATTTGCCCGACCCCGACGGCCCGGTGATCGCCATGAACTCCCCACCGAAAATATCGAGCGAAAGGTTGGGAATGATCGTCTGCCGCACGTCGCGCGACAATTCGAGTTCCCTGCGTACCACTTCGAGCCTGAGAATCGTTTCAGCCATGCATCTGTTTTTTGTTCACCATAATCCTCTCTTCATCGAAATCGGATTCATCATTTCCCTGACGCCATGAAATATATGAAGTATAAGAAAAAAGCTCCGTTTACAGGAGCTTAAAGCCATGCAAGACTATTCCGGGAGATTCAGAAAAATGTGACGCAGAATCAGGAGTCCCGTCAGACAGAAGCGAGGATTCGATCTCCCCGCTTTCTGCTTGCCGAAGCCACGCCGCCGGACTGCCCGCCGCTGTGATCCGCATTTCCGCCAGACGTGAGAGCCTGCGGTTCATAAGCCGGGAGCGCCATCCCGATTTGTCGGGATCGGCAATGGAGCCGAAGGCTCCACATCATGAGAATTCAACGCTCTTTAGATGTTACGAAACAACGCTAATCTGAAGTAAAAGAGAAATTTATTCACTCAAATGATGCCTTCCCGAAAGCTTACGGGACGGTGTTCCCAGGGAAAAACCTCTTTCTTACTTTTGAGACTGCGGTTCATCGACAGCTCTGATTCCCATGCTGGGTTCAGCGCTGTTTCGGTTTCTGTGTCAGTTCAGATGATGGTTGTTTGGCCGCGGATTTTGCGCTAATATCTCATGTTGTTGATTTCACGGAGTAACGACTGACGAAACTGCGGTGAGCTGTGAATGCATTCTCGATCCTGGTTTTGGGGTGGGACGGTTCCATCGATGGGCTGTGAGCAGTGTTTTTATACCGATCCTTATAAGACGTTGAAATAAAATGCAATATGAGACTTAAATGATTACAAATAATGTTATTAGCGGTATTCGCAGTGGTTTCTCGATTGCGTCTTCTATGGGCTGTAACTCAATAATCTGCGGTTTAGGCGGATCAGTATAAGCAATGTTATCCTGAATTATTCACAAGGGCAATAAAAAAAAGGTGGCATAAAATACCGCAAATGCTTATATTAACGTTAGTTAGACAAGAAAATAAGCAGCGACATCCATGCACACCCTTTCAGAAAATATAGTCACCGGCAAACTGCAACAACAAGAGCT
>Ga0233421_10000364_pt1 | contig 19832 bp, 22 predicted proteins | sample Watercolumn_Mata_3_FD_182725 | JGI IMG/M metagenome (GOLD analysis project Ga0233421, IMG submission 182725) | Freshwater microbial communities from Lake Matano, South Sulawesi, Indonesia - Watercolumn_Matano_2014_107_MG | ecosystem: Environmental > Aquatic > Freshwater > Lake | place... | reverse complement strand
GGGTTCTTTAGGGTGGGGAGATGTTGATCTTTGGAGCGGTGAGTGGAATTTTTATTCAGGAAGGCTTCATGTTAATGACCCAAAAGAACCCGCGGGAGTAGCAGATTCTGCGTATTCGTTTTTTGCCGATCCTAACGCGGGCCGTTTTTCCCACCCAGGGACGGTAAGACCTCAAGGGCAACAGTCTTGGCAGAAATTAGACGTTTCCCAAGGAACAAGAGGATGGATACTTCACGCAGAAATTAAAGTTTCTTCTTCAGAATAAAACTTCTTCACACAAACCTGTGCGCTCGTGTTTTTTCCATAATCTGGTCCTATCAATTTTTCAAAATTTCCGGCAATTTCAACAGGGCCTCGCGCACGGGCCAGATTTCAATATTGTCTTCAAAGTATTTTCTTTCCCCTCCATAAAACAGATACCCTTTAGCTTCGGGGTAATCCGCTAAAAAAATTTTTAGGCCGACCAAATCCGCTTGACGCACCCTTTCCCCCGTTTTTATCTCAAAAGCTTTCAGGCCGTTTTGGCCGTAAATAATAAAGTCCACTTCCGTTCCGCTAGTTGTTCGAAAAAAATATAAACTATACTTCAAATCTAGATAGTCATTTATTGCCCGCAGGTTTTGAAAAAAAAGACTTTCCAGCGCTACCCCATTTAGGGCTTGCGAGTCATCTAACGGCCCAACAGGTCTTAAAGTACGGTAAATTCCGGTGTCAAAAAAATAAAACTTGCCGTGGGCCACTAATTTACGTTTGGCTCGCCGAGAAAAAACCGGCAGGCGAACCCCCACCAACAAATCTTCTAAAACGCAAAAATAGTCATCAACCGCGCTGCGGGAAACTCCCGCTTCTCGAGCTACTTCTGAAGTATTTAAAACGGACCCCTGCGAAAAGCTGGCCGTTTCCAAAAACCGAGCAAACGAGCTAATGTTGCGGCTCGCCCCTTCGAGAATTACTTCCTGCTGTAAATAATTACGGACGTACCCCGCCAAATACCTTTCTTTGTTCTCTTCGGTGAAAACGGAGGGTAATAAGCCATATTTGAGACTATCTTCCAGGCAAAAACTATCTCCCAACTCGCTCGCTGTCAGCGGATGCATAAAACAGGTGACGGCTCGCCCACCCAGTAAATTGACACCTCCGCGGCGTAATTTTCTGGCTGACGACCCGGTTAAAACAAATTTTAAATGTCTATTCTCAATTAAACGGTGAACCTCGTTTAAAACTTGAGGGACCATCTGTACTTCATCAATAACAACCCAGTCATTAAAATTTTTAGGGATATTTTTACCCAATCGTGACGGACTAGCAATATATTTGCCAAAAGTTATGTCATCCAAAAAATCAAAATAAAGAGCGTTGGGAAAATTATTTTTTACCCAGGTAGTCTTCCCTGTTCCTCGGGGGCCAAAAAGAAAAAAGCTTTTCTGAACCGGCGGTTTTAGCAATCTGGGGTACATAAGCGCATTTTAACATAAAATTCGCTCTTGTCAAGAGCAGAAATGCCGCAAGTCTGCGCTTATGTTTCCATTTTACATCCTAAAATGGAATTGTCAAGTCCAAATTAAGTGTTTTTATCTAAAGTCTCATTCACCACCAAATCTGCCTCTCTATTTTGCGCCCTAGGAATGTGAGTGTGGCGGATAGAAGTTAGCAGATAGAGGTTAGTAACTTGGCTTTCCAATTTCTTAACTTTTAACAGTAATTCTCTTAGCCTCGCTTCTTTTATTTTCCAAACTCCATTTAACTGTTGAACGACCAGTAAAGAATCTAAATAAAAATTAATTTCTAACTGCTTTTCCCTAACCGCTAACCGCTCGTTTTGAAGCCATTCCCACGCACTAATCACTCCTTGGTACTCGGCCTCATTATTCGTAGTAATCCCTAAATACTTGCCCCGCGAAGCTATCTTTTTTATATAATTCCCGCTTAATTCCCGCACTTTTCCCGCCCTTGCCTCGCCGGAGTCCTTGTGGACGAAGGCGGGTCTTGCCTCGCCGAAGCCTTGTTTGGTGGCAGGCGAAGGCGGGATCTCATAAACTACAAACCCGCACGCCGCTGGACCCGGATTGCCCCGAGACCCTCCATCAGTGAATATTTTTAAATTCATAAGCTACGACCATTAGACTTAAAATAACAATTAACCCTTCCGTTAAAAAAGTAATAAACGCCGCCGCCGGAAAAGAAAATTGGGGGATAAAGATAAGGTTTAAAATCAAATTTATAACCAGCGCGACCACGGCAATAAAAAATGAGGCCCACTGTTTGCCCAAAGCTAAAATGGTGTAGCCGTTAAGATGGTTAAAATAGCTAGCTATTAGAGCTAAAGAAAGAATTTGTAGGGCAAAAATTGCTGGGGTAAACTGTGGCCCGGCAATTATTTGAATGGCTAGGGGAGCCAAAAAGTAATTAGCCACCGCCATGGTAAATCCCATGCCAAGTAAAGCCAGTAAACATTTCTTATAAACGCGAACGAGTCCTTGTTTATCCGTTACCACCAAGTTGGAAATTACCGGCAAAACAGAATTAGCAAAATAGGCCGCGGGCACAGTTAAAACCTCAAAAACTTTGTATGCCGCTCCGTAATAACCTACGGCCGTTTCGCCTTTGAATAACGAAAGAATAATGGTGTCTATCCGGTTGTAAATAGTAAACAAAACTAAAATCCCGCCCATGGGCAGGGCTTCCCAAAATAAAGTTTTGGTGTATTTAGATTTAAAAGATAATTTTAAAGGAAGAAGTCTGGCCCCTAAAACCCCAGCCACGGCAATAGAAGCAATCTGGTCAACGACGGCGGCGGTAATTATCCAGTAAATACCGGCAGAGGTGTTAATGATAATTAAAATCAAGAGAAGATAAATCACATTGGCTACCGCTTCCGAGATTGCCCAGTACTGCATCACCAGTTTGACATTAAAAATTATTTGCAGAGAAGTTTTGATAGAAGTGACGATCAGAAAAAAAGAAAAAATTGTCACCAACTGGCGAATTTGGGAAGAATAGGGGAGAAGATGAATGGTAATAATGCTTGCGGTGACGGCAATAATAGCTAAAATTAACCGCAAGACAAAAACATTGCTGATAATTTCTTGAGCGTCTTTTTCGTTTTTGGAGGCTTCGCGAACGGTAATTAAAGATAAACCCCAGTCACCAATCACTCCAAACATGGTCACAAAGACCAAAACAAAAGTGTAAGTGCCATAGCCGGCGGGTCCAAGATAGCGAGTCAGAAGAATGGTAATAATAACGCCCAAAACTACAGAAACCCCTTTACCAATAATCTGAATAAGAGTGTTCCACGCAATTTTGTGAGACAGAGTGATCACCGCCACATTATACCCAACACGATCGCAAAAAGCAGTTGGGTTTGCTGGAGAGTGAGCCAGTAGTGATCAAACATCCCAAGGGCAAGAATTATGAATAAAGAATTATGAATTATGCTTTTAGATCGCAAGGCCTTCAGAATTAATAAGCCAAACAACCCCAACCCAACTATTCCAGTTTCTGAAAGAATAAGCAAATAAATATTGTGGATTGGTTGGTGGAGCATAGCAAAATTGGAAATATTGCGCGGGTAAAGCGGGGAAGTGCCCAAGCCGGTACCAATTATTGGCGAATTGCTCCATTGTTTCATTGCTACACTGTTCAATTGTTGGCGTAAATTCCAGCCGGTGATTAAATTGCCTCTAGACAATGCTAGGAAACAAACTGAAGCTAAAATTAGCAAAAGCGGTACGGTTATTTTGCGGGAAATCCGCGGGAAATCTTTGAGCCACAAGCTACTAGCTACAAGCAGGAAACCTATTAACACATTGGGGTGGGGGAAAGTGGCGTAAGGACGGCCCGCAGCAATACCCGGGGTGTCAAAAGTAAAGTTTCTTTCGCCAAGTAAGTACCATAAACCCCCAACTGATCCGTGATTAAAATATTGCCAAAGGGCCAAAAGGCAAGAATAAACAATGGTAACGAGTAAGATAGTAGGCAAGTAGGTTAGTAAGCTAGTTTTGTTTTTGTAAACCCACCAAACTAAAAACCCAAATTCTAAAACTTTTAACCATTTGTAAAAAGAGACAAAAGGAGAAAGGGAAAAATAAATATTTAATAAAACCAGTAACCCAGTAACCAAACAAATCAATAAATATTTTTTTGTTATTGTCATTCTGGAGCCCGAAGGGCGATAGAATCTCTCAAAAATAGATCCTATCGGTCGCCTTGCTCCCTCCAGGATGACTAAAAGAAAAACAAGAATGTCTGTAAAATAAATGGTCGGAGAAAAATAGTCTATCCTCACCCCATTTATGTAGCTCCCCTCCGGCCAAAAATGCAGACCCAGTTGTGAGGGAAGAAAAATTAAAAGAAGAATAAAAATTATTTTTTGAAGTTTAATCAGCACCCTTTGGTTTTACCACGACCCGGCGGGAATTGCCATCACCAACAGACTCTGTTTCCACTTGCGGATTTTCTTGCAAAGCAAGGTGGACGACCCGCCGTTCGGAAGGGGGTAGGGGAGGCAAATAGACTGGTTGGCCAGTGGAAAGGGCTTGATTGGCGTAAGCTTGGGCCATGGCCGTCAACTGTTCAGCCCGCTTGGCTCGGTAATCACCAATTTCTACGACCACTTTTACCCATTGCCCCAATTTTTTGTACACCATCAATCCTAAAATTAATTGGAAAGAGGAGAGGGTTTCCCCGTGGTAGCCAATTAAAAGGCCGGACTCCTCGGTGGTAATGTTAACAGATAAAGTGTCTTCTTCGCCGGGAGAAACGGTTACCGTAGCCGGAATTTGCAAACCTGCTAAAAGCTCCTCTGCTAACTGCTTAACAATTTCTTCTTTACTATCAACGCTTTTTTTCTTGGGCATAAGTAGTAAGAATTAAGTAGTAAGAATTAAGCAATTTATTCGAATGCTTACTACTTACTACTTGCTACTTAATTCTTTTAATTTTACCACGTACTGTTCCAATCCGCCAAGGCCCCCAATTTTATATTGTTGGCCAATGGCAATAACACTGCTAACTGTCCAGTAAAGGGCCAATCCTGACGGCCATTGCGTCCCTAAAAATAAAAACATCAAAGGAAACATCCATATCATAGAACTTTGGGCTTCGGCAAATTCTGACGCGAAGTCTCCTTCCTTCTTTTTTTCAGTGGGCCCGCCTGCTGGCTCGCCTCGACTCGCCGTAGGCGAGGCGGGCATCATCATTTTCGTTTGAATAAATTGCGTTAAGGCCGCTAACGCCACCAAAATCCCCGGCACGGCAAAAGGCAGGCCAGAAACTTGGTACGCATCTGGTTTGGCCATGTTCCAAATCCACAAAGTATCATTTAAATTCATAGTTAAAATTTGGTTTAAAGCTCCCAGAAGTCCAAACAAAACCACAATCTGAACAATGGCCGGCAAACACCCCGCGGCCGGATTGACCCCATTGGCTTTAAAAAGCTCCATTTGGGCCGCGGCAAAAGCCTGTTTATTGTCCCCATGTTTTTCTTTAAGACTTTTTATGTGCGGCTGGAGCTCGGCCATTTTTTTAGAGTAATGGGTTTGTTGCTTAGCAAAAGGATGAAAAATTATTCGGGACAAAACGGCAATTTCCACGATAGCCACCCCCAAATTTTGGAAGGCAACCGTGTTGTATACAAATAGTATTAGGTCTAAAAATAGATTACCCACGACAGAAAATAAAATATAAAATAGAAAAAATAAAAAAGAAAGAAGAAGCTAAAAAAGAACAAAAGAAATTTTATTCTATTAAACTTTTTTATTTCTTTCTTCTCTTTTCTCTCTTATTTCTTCTTTATCCAACACAAGTCAAGATTCTTTTAAACCCTGCCCACAATCCGCGAATTGTACCATGTTTGCGAACCTGTTGGTAGGTATACTCACTGCAAGTGGGCGTAAACCGGCACGAGCCCCAAAAAAGAAAGGAAAAATATTTTTTGTAAACTCTAAGAAGCCACAAGACGAACCTGCCTCGCTTGCTGCTAGGCAAGGCGGGTCCGTTTAAAAAGTTGGGCCATCTCATTTTTAATTTCTTCACTCCCTAATTCTACCGCTTTTTGTTTAGCTAAAAAAACCAGCTCAATGTTTTTGGGTAAATGGGGAAAGTGGGGGGCCACGGCGTCAGCCAGTTTTCGTTTAACAGCGTGGCGCACCACGGATTTAAGACTAATTTTTTTGCTGACAATAAAAGCGCACTGGGGCATGTCATTAGCCATTTGCAACTTGTCACTCGCAAGAGGATGATAGGAAACCAAAAGACCAAAAGAGTCAGAATTGTAACTTTTGGCCGAAGACCTAATCCGGCCAAATTCTTTTTTTAAAGGAATTAAGTTTTTGCGAGCAAGCATTAGATCGTTAATTTCTTGCGCCCTTTGTGAATTCGTCTTTTGATCACTTTGCGACCGTCGTGGGTTGCCATCCGGCGCAAAAACCCGTGCTTGCGGGCCCGTTTTACCTTTTTTGGTTGCCAAACTCGTTTAGGCATGAGCTCTCCTTCCTTTCCTAGCAAGCTTGTTTTTTTCAATCAATTGATTGGCAATGATGAACAACACCACAAAAATAGCTAACAAAAGGAGGTTAAAATTAAAATTATTTACCAATTCTGTCCAGTTCATACTATTCTTTTGCCAAGCGTAAAACCAGCTCGGCAATAATTAAGTAAATAATACCATTAAATAGTGACAGCAACAAGGTGTTAAATGAAATTTTATTGTAAGAGATTACTGCCACCGCCAACGAAGCCGTAGCTAAATCTGTAAATAAACTTGCCCAAAGTGTAGGACGAATAAACATTACTGTGCTAGAATAGCACAACATGGATCACCAACCAATAAAAGTTAATGAGGATCTTGAACTTCGTTACTGGCAAACCAAATGGGCGCCAGAATTATTTTCGTTGACCGAAAAAAACCGGCAATATTTACAACCTTGGTTGCCGTGGGTTCCCAAAACAAAAACAGCAGAAGATTCTAAAAAATTTATTCTTACTTGCAAAAAAGAATACAAGAATGGTGAGAGTTTAGAGTTGGGGATTTGGTATAAAAATAGTTTAGTGGGTTGCGTTGGGTTACATCATATTAGCAAGGCTTCCAGAAATACGGCCGTTGGTTATTGGCTATCTTACGAATACTATGGTAAGGGAATAATTACTCAATCTGTTAAAGCCTTGCTTGATTATGGTTTTAATACTTTAAAACTCCACCGCATCGAAATTGTAGCCGGAACAACCAACATTAAAAGTTGTGCTGTGGCTGAAAGATTAGGTTTTAAAAAAGAGGGAATTAAACGTGATGTAGAATTTGTTGACAACCGGTTTATTGACTACGCCATTTACAGTCTCCTTGAAAACGAAAACTTCCCTAAGTGACCCAGTAAGATCTCTTGAATTTTTGGGGATAACTTGTAAGATGCGGCCATGGGTGGGCCTGAACTAGAAAAAATTTGGCAAGCGGTCTTGAACGAGTTGGAGGTGGATTTAGGTTCAAAAAACCTCGGACTCTATTTCAAAAATACCCGGTTAATGAGTCTAGAAAACGGCGTGGCTAAGGTCGGTTTTCGCAATTCTGGGGTAGCTCAACAAACCAGCGCCCGCTACTACGCCATTGTCCAACAATCTTTACAAAAAATTTCTCAAATCTCTCCTTTAAGCCTTCTTTTCCAAACCGATCCTAATCTCCCTAAAAAAGAAGTGGAGAAAGAAGAAGACGAGGCCGGCCCTCTTTTTGCCGCCCCTGTTGACGCTAAAGAAGAATTAAAAGAGTTAGCTAAAAAAAACGGTTTGCGGGTGGATTTTACTTTTGAAGAATTTTGCGTCTCCACTTCTAACCAGCTGGCTTTTGCCGCCGCCACGGCTACCGCCCAAAATCCGGGCAAAAATTACAACCCCTTATTTTTGTGGGGCGGGGTCGGAGTAGGCAAAACCCATTTGATGCAAGCCGTGGGCCACGAAATTTTACGCAAAAACTCGAAAGCCAAAATAATTTACGCCCCCGGCGAACAATTTACCAACGAAATTATTGCCGGTATCAGAAGTAAAAATACGGCGGATTTTAAGAATAAATACCGCTCGGCTCAAGCTCTTTTAATTGATGACATTCAATTTTTGTCCGGCAAAGACACCGCCCAAGAAGAATTTTTCCATACTTTTAACGCCGTAACCCAAAACGAGGGGCAAATTGTGCTAACCTCTGACCGTAAACCGGCGGATATTAAATATATTGCCGACCGTCTGCGCAGCCGGTTTGAGGGCGGCATGGTGGCAGATATATCCACACCGGATAGCGAATTAAAAACGGCTATTTGCGTGGCAAAAGCCCGTAAAAGAGGAGTGGAGTTATCCAATACTCTAGCTTTTAGTATTGCCAGCCATGTGGATAATATTCGTAGTTTGGAAGGAAAACTGCAACAAATTATCATGACGGCTCAAACAGAAAAAACCCTTATCACACCGGAGTTGGTCGCCAAAATCTTAAAAATCCCGATCCCCACAGAAAACCGGTTAGACGCCCGGGCAATTATTGATAAAGTGTGCGAGTTTTATAATCTGCCCATGAAGCTAATTAAAGGCGAAAAACGGGATAAACCGATCGTAGTGCCCCGGCAAATTATCATGTATCTATTAAAAAATAAAACCTCTTTAACTTACGAAGAAATTGCCGCCAATATAGGCAGACGCGACCATACTACCATCGTCCATGGCGTTAAAAAAATAGCGGGTCTTTTGGAAACAGACGAACGGGTTCGCCAAGATGTGGATAAGATTGTGGACAGTTTTGCTTCTTTAGGATAATTTTTTTATCTTTCCACTTTTCCCCCAAATGGCCAAAAATTATCCCCAAAGTTATCCACATGTCCGTTAGAGAGTTATCCACAAGCCTTTGACCGCGGATCCACAAATCCCCATGGCCTACTACTACTTACTACTAGTTAGAAGAGATAAAAGCCCGAAAAGATCTTGCCAAAAACTTTGTAAAAAAGTATATTGGGGCAAGAGGTATGAAACTAGAAATTTTACAGGAAAACTTAAATTTGGGGATTAATACCGTTTGCCGTGTTTTAACCAACCGGCCGCAAGTAGCCATTTTGTCCAACCTCCTTCTGGTAGCTTCTCCGGGCAATCTGGAAATTACAGCTTCCAATCTAGAAACTACTGTAACGGTCACCGTCGGGGCTAAGGTAGAAGAAAAAGGGGAGTTCACCGTGCCCGGGCGGACCTTTCAGGAGATTGTCTCTGGTCTTTCAGCGGAGAAAATAGATTTGGAAGTAAAAGAAGGTTTTTTGACCCTTTCGGGGGGCAAATTTAAAGGGAAAATAAACGGGACGCCGGCGGCGGAATTTCCAAAAGTGCTGGAAAGTTTAGGAAACAAAAAACCAACAGCTAGTTGGAAGCTAGACAAACTTAGCTTCTCTAAAGTTCTCAATAGGCTAATTTTTAGCGCCGCCACGGATGACGGGCGAGCCGTGCTTACGGGGATTTTGTTTGCCGGCGGCAAAGAGGAGTTGGTTTTAGCGGCGGCGGATGGGTTTAGATTGTCCGCGGATAAAATAAGTTTAGAAGGCAAAAATAATCCGGAAGTTAAGTTTATTGTCCCCGCTAAAGCTTTGTTAGAGGTTAGTAGATTGTTAAACGAAAGCAAGGGAGACAAAGAAGAAAAAGAATTTGCTCTGGATTATTTTGAAGACAAAAGTGAAGTGATTTTTGATTTGGGAGTGGTAAAAATTATTACTCGCTTAATTGCCGGCAATTTTCCGGATTATGAGAAAATAATTCCTCCAGATTCTTCAATTAAGATCGTTAGTACAACCGAAGAATTAGCTAAAGCGGTAAAACTTGCGGCGGTTTTTGCCCGAAACAGCGCCAACATTGTTAAATTGAGAATGGCGAATGGAAAATTGCGAATTTCGGCCAATGCCCCGGAAGTTGGCGAAAACGAGACGGAAGTAGAAGTAAAAATCGAAAAAGGGGAAAGTGAGGAGTTAATAATTGCCTTTAATTATAGATATTTACTGGATCTGTTTAATAATTTGGGGGAAACAGAAATTACTTTGGAATTTAACGGCCCTTTAGCCTCTGGTATCTTCAAAATCCCCTCTGCCCCCAATTTTTTACACCTTATCATGCCGGTGAGGGTCCAGAACTAACCTGTTAAATTATTGGCATGACCATTTCTGTTACCTGATTGCCGTAAGAAAATTCAAGATCTTCAAAAGAAAGATTTCGGTTTTGTTTATAATCATTTTTATCACGAAATTTTTCGAATTCTTTCCATAATATGGATAATAAAGTTGTTGAACCGCGATGGGTGTAAGTTAGGGCTTTAAATTTTGGAAGAATAGTTTTGTAAACAGGAGTTTCTACTTTTGGCTCTAGCCCTTTTTTGACCACGAAACAAATTTTTATTTTAGCCTTTCTTGGTTGGTAACCGCCAAAACCTTCGTAAACGGTAATTCCAATAGTATCTTTGGGAATTTTTTTAAAATAGGAACGCATTTCTTGGTAGTAATGACCAATTTCTACATACGGCCCGGTTTTATCCAGACAAAAAACCTTTAGAGGATTAATGTTTTTAACCACAGGCTTAACCAAGGTTCCGGTTTGTTGAAGATTATCAAAATATTTTTGGGTATCATCAAGAGTAACTTGCAGGGTAGTTATTTGTTCTTTTAAAGCCTTTCGTTTTTTGTTAAACAATTTATCTAATGATCCCCGTTTTTTAATTTCTGTTAAAGAAAAATTTAGTCTGCGCAAAAGCATAACAGCCTTAAGCTCAACAATTTGGTCGGTAGAATATAAACGGTAGTTATTTTCAGGATTAATCAGCCTTGGCTTTAAAACTCCCTTTTCCTCATACCACAAGACGGTTCGCTTTGTAGTTTCAGCTAACCGGGCAAATTCGCCAATATTTAAGAGGTCTTGACCCATACGTTACGTAGTAGTTTATCATAAGTCATAATCTTTGTCAAGGGAGGGTATATGGCTGACTTTATTACTATTAAAGGCGCAAATGAGAACAACCTTAAAAACGTGGACATCCAAGTGCCACGCAACAAGGTTGTCTGTTTTGTGGGGGTTTCAGGGTCGGGCAAATCTACAATTGCCTTTGATATTATTGCCCGGGAAGGCGAGCGGCAATATTTTGAGTCTTTACCGGCTTTTGCCCGGCGGTATTTGCCCAAAAGCAATCGACCAAACGTGGAAGAAATAAAGGGGGTTTCCGCCTCAATTATTATCAGCCAGGAACGGGTTCATGGCAACCCACGCTCGACTGTTGGTACCCTCACCGAAGCTTACACCTACCTTAGGATGTTGTACTCCAGAGTGGGGTTGCCGTCGATGGACTCATCTTACTTCTCGTTTAATCACCCTTACGGAGCTTGTAAAAAATGTAAAGGGCTAGGACGGGCGGTGGAGGTTAATGCGACCAAAGTAATTGACAAAAATAAAAGTCTAAACGAAGGGGCCATTTTGCTCGGAGATTATTATATTGGTGGTCGCCAATGGAGCATTATTAAAGCTACGGGTTATTTTAATATGGATGTAAAACTCAAAAATTATACCGCAGAAGATTTAGACAGACTCCTTTACGCTCAACCGGAAATGCTGCAGTCAGTTAGTGGGGAATTTATTGATCGTTGGACTTTTCAAGGGGTGGTTCACCGGATTATCCATCGCAACAACAATACCCACCGAAGTTTATCAGAAAATGACATGAAGTATTTTGAGCTTGTTGACTGTTCAGAATGTCATGGGGGCAAGCTAAACGCGAAGTCTTTAGAAGTTAGGTTGCATGGAAAAAATATTGGTGAAGTGGCCAATATGCCGTTGGGGCAGTGCCTTGATTTTATAAAAAGCCTTGATCACAAAAATGCCCAAGTAATTAAGCCCCGGCTTATTGGTCAACTGCAAAGCTTGCTTAATGTAGGGGTAGGTTATTTATCTCTTAACAGATCGGCAGACACCCTGTCTGGCGGGGAGGCACAAAGAGTGAAAATGGCCCGGCAGTTAAATTGTGATTTGGTAGAGACGATCTATATTTTAGACGAACCAACGGCAGGGCTTCACCCACGGGACACGGTCAAAGTGGTCGAAAATTTAGTTCGGCTTCGCGACCAAGGTAACAGTGTGATTGTGGTAGAACATGACGAAACCGTTATAAAAAGCGCGGATTATTTAATTGAAGTTGGCCTCGGGGGTGGAAAAAAGGGGGGAGAAATAGTGGCCGCTGGAACATTGAAAGAATTGATGGCTAACTCGCAGTCGATCACCGGTAAATATTTAAACGGACAAAAAGGTATTAAGATTAAAGAAAAGTTTCGCGAAGGCAAAGGGTTTATAGAAATTGTTAAAGCTACAAGGCATAACCTAAAAAATATTAGTGTCAAAGTGCCAACCGGGATTTTGGTGGCACTAACTGGGGTGTCTGGTTCGGGGAAAAGTTCGTTAGTTGAGGAATTGGTTAGTCAACACGCGGAAAAAATAGTTTTGATTGACCAAGGGCAAATTGGAGCCACAAAAAGAGGTTGTCTGGCTACCTATATGGGAACTCTTGACAAAATTAGGCAGTATTTTGCTCAAGAAAATAAAATGCATCCGAGCTTGTTTAGTTTTAACTCTCACGGCGCCTGCGAGTCTTGTAAGGGAGCAGGAATTATGGAAATGGACATGAATTTTTTGGGAGATGTAAAAATAAAATGTGAGAGTTGCGGTGGAGGTAGATATAAAGAAAAAGTGTTGCGGTATAAATATAAAGATAAAAATATTGTAGAGGTCTTACAAATGACCGCGGTTGAAGCCAGAGATTTTTTTGAAGATGAGGAAATTAAATCACAGATGAATTTATTGGCCGAAGTAGGATTAGACTATATGGAGCTTGGCCAAACCCTAGATACTTTGTCTGGTGGTGAAGCCCAAAGATTAAAATTGGCCAGTAAATTGCAAGCCAAAGGCGAGTTCTATGTTTTGGACGAGCCAACATCTGGTTTACACTTTGCGGACGTGGAAAAATTATTAAGGTTGCTTAACAGATTAGTAGATAACGGGAACACAGTTTTAGTGGTGGAACATAATTTAGACGTGATCAAAAATGCCGATTGGATAATTGATATGGGACCGGAAGGTGGAGAAAATGGAGGAGAAATTGTGGCCCAAGGGACTCCTACGCAAATAGCAAAAATGACAAGCTCACACACGGCTAAGTATTTGAAAGAACTTTTATGATTGTAAAAACATTACCAGATATTTCAGCTTGGTCAGTGAAGACAAGAGGTGTTTCTGGTTCTGGTAAGGCATTTAATTTTTTGGAATCAAAATTGCCGACCCTCAAGGGGCAAAAATTTTATGGTGTTTTATCAGGCGATCCAAAGACTGGAGTTTATAGAGCTTGTGTGGTAAAAAACAACCAAAGACTAAAAGATATAGAATCACTGGAAGAATGGATAATTCCTGGAGGGAAATATATTACTGAAAAGATTATTGGTTGGGCAAGACAGACTAAAATAATTAGCCAAACTTTTAAAAGGCTTTCGTGTGTTTCGGAGGTTGATAATACTCGCCCCCAAATTGAATTCTACCGAAGTCAAAAAGAATTGATTGTTATGTTCCCCATTAAGTAAATAACATTCCTTATAATCCTAGTCTTTATGTTTCAGTGTTTCATCATGCCGGTGGAGGGCAGAATCGATGGCAGTTCCTAACTTTCAGACAGCCAGACAATGTTTTTAGAGATAGTTTTTAGGTGATGCTTGTAATCTGCGGTAATAAGCGGGCAGTTTCCAATGTTGGCTACCGCCACAAACGCGGAGTCATAAGCAGTTAGGTCATAGGTATAAATTAGGCTAGTAACTTGCGAAAGCAAATTTTTTTCCAAGGGAATAAATTCCGGCTTAAGATCAAAAAGCGCGGTTAAGCATTGACCGGTTTTTTCTTCAGGGAATTTTTTCCCTAACCGTAAAACATTAACTATTTCTAGCGGGGCGCAGTTAGGCAAGACTAAATGCAGTTTGTTTTCGGAAATTGCCGTTAAAAGTTTTACGGCACGAGAAAATTCTTCTTCCGAAGAGTCAAACCACTTAACTATTACTGAAGAGTCTAAAACAACATTTCCGGTCATAACTCATAATTTCCCGAACGCATTTTGTCCCGTTCGGAAATTAAAATTTTCGTTAACGTTTGTTTATTTTTAGTTTTGCCATTGATAGTGGCCGTCTCCAAAATAAATTTTGCGGCTCTAATTTTCTTTTGATTTATTTCCTCTTCGCTTTCTGGGCGGACAACATCAAACAAGACGTCTTGGCCCTTCAAGACAGAAACTTTTGGATACCTAGCCAACAAACCAGTTAACGCGTCAATATCTTGCCGGACGCGGCTTATGGAAATAGTGTTGGGGAAATAATTAGTGAAAGGTTGAGTATACATAAAATCACTCTAACATGCATTAATACTTTTGTCAATAGGTAGTATTAATAAATTTGTTATGATTGTGCTGGTTCGAGGTTAATTTCCTCTACCTTTGGCACTAAGTTGATTCTTTCCTCGTTAATCTCGTTAGTTGTTGGGGCAACAGGAGGAGTTGTGGACGGGGGATTTTCCTGCGGGTTGGTAGTAATTAATTGGTGTTCTTCCGGCGAGGCCATGACTTTCATGGCTACATGAGACGACCCGGCAAAAAACAAGCCCTCACCAACACTGGCCGAAAGAAGTAAACTTTTTTCGCCATCAGACAGATAAAAGACCTCTCCCAATTTATCAATAGCTGCCGGGGACTGTTTCATTAGAATTTGGATACTGCTATTAGTAATAATGCTTTTACCAAGATCGGTGTTTAAGAAATCTTCAATATCTTGAGTGATCGTGGTTAACCCCAAAAAATACTTGCGGGCCCGCTTGGCAAATCCCCACAGAAATTCGGCGGACGCAGGGTCTTTCATTAAATACCACGCCTCATCCACTATTAAAATTCTTTTGCGAAAGTCTTTTTTAATAGAGTTCCAAATAAAATCCACAATGATAAAAATAGCAATGGATCGCAGTTGGTCTTCTAAATTTTTAAAGGAAAAAACCGTTAACGAGTTGTTTAATTTAACATTGCTTTTTTGGTTAAAAATAGTTCCAAAACTTCCTTTAACAAATTTTTCTAGCCGCAAAGCCAAATTGGAGGCTGGGGAGGTTTCCATGCCAATTAAGACTTTATAAAAATCTTCTAAAATTGGCGGCTCGTTTTTGTGAGTAGTTGGATCATAAGTAATTCCCTTCTGTTTGTAAGTTAGTTCCAAAGCATTATGAATGATAGCATCATCTTCCGGGGTAGTTGCCCCCACCATTAATTTAATTAATTTAGTTAGAGTAAAGCCAATTTTATACTGCAAATCATTTTCTTTGGGGTCATCATTGGTGCCGGCGAAATCAAAAGGATTAATTCTGGTAGCGCTACTAAAAGAAAAAGATAAATAATCTCCGCCAACAGATGCGGTTAACGAGGCGTATTCTTCCTCGGGGTCAATAATAATGACACTAGCGCCAAACATTAAAGCGCGAAGCGCTTCCAGTTTTACTAAATAAGATTTTCCGCCGCCGGATTTTCCTAAAACCACTTCGTTAGCGTTTTCCAAACTAAACCGATCAAAAATGATTAAACTGCCATTGTGTTCGTTTAAACCGTACATGACCCCTTCGTTGGCGGTAAGTTCTGAGGAAGTGAACGGAAAAGTGGTGGCTAAAGAAGTGGTGTCCATATTGCGGGTAATCATTAAATGATCCACGCAAAGAGGTAGGGTGGTGCGAAACCCGTCTTCCATTTGTAGGGTAGCCTTTTTGCTGGTAAGCATTAACGAGGCTAAAGTGGACTCTACCAATTTGCCGGTTTTTTCCAGATCGTCTAAATTTTTGGCGTTAATAGTGACATACAACCCAAATTGAAAAAATCTTTCCGCTCCTTTGGCCAGTTGTTCTTGCAAGGCAATGGCGTCGTCTAGGGCGACCTGGACGGAAGGGTCAACAACATGGCCGCGTTTGATATCCGCTTCAATAGTGGCCTCCATTTCCGCAATCTTTCTTTTTAAATTGGCCAAAATATCCCGAGATTCTACGGGATAAATAAACATGGCCAAATCTTGAGACGATTCAAAATCAATGATGGGAGATAGCCAGCTGGCGGCCACAAACCGCGGATAGTTGGCAATAAAAAACGTCCTAAAAAAACTCTCGCCAATTTTTAAGTAAGTAAAATCCACCTCAATTTTTTCCGGAGAAATAATATCCGGCACCGCCGGGGCGGAAGTTGCTAATGGCAAGGAAGCAACCGGACTAGCAACCGGAGTTTTGGCCGGTTCTTTTGAAGATTTTTTAAAAAACGGTAAGGTCATGATTTTAAATTTTCAAATTTTTCTTCCGGTTTCTCTTCGGATTTTTTGTCAGGATTGTACGCCTCGTAAAACAAATCAATCAGCTCTGCGGTAGTAGCTTGTTTGGCTCGCAAACCTACCCGGCCCAGTTGGCGCAAAGCATGGTCGCGTTTGGGATACAAAGCGTTTTTTGCGCTTTCGGCTATTTTTTCAATCGGCATGGGCAGAGTAGTAATTTTTTTAAATAAACTTTTGGAGGCAGTGGTAGCCCCTAACTCTAAAGAACTAAAAGGAATAACCAAATAAAATTTTTTGTCCAAAACATTATTCTCTTTGACAGTGGAAAGAATAAAATTTTTATAACTTTCAATTTGCCGGTTTAATAATTCATTTTTCTGTTCTTGTTGTTGAGCCGTTAATTTATTAATATAGGAAGAAATATCCTTGCGTTGACTGCGCACTACAATTTGGACCGCAAAATTTAAGGAATTTAAAAATTCGGCGTAAGCAAAAATGATGGCCTCCTGTTCTTTTTCAGACAAAAGCCCAAAATTAACCGCGGCCACTTTAATAATCAAAGCTACTGACCCGTCAATTAAAAACACCAGATCCTCACGGATATCCGCAATTTGGACAAATTCTTGGGTCGTGCCTCTGATTGCCGTTTTAGTGATGTCCATAAATTTCTATCGGGGCTAAAACTTGCCCGTCTAAAGTAATTTCTAAGGTTTCAAAAATATAGTTGGGGCGCTCAAATTCCAAATAATAGATGCCGTTAGGAAGCGGAGTGCTGGCAATAAATTGGCCAATTTGGTTGGTTTTAAGCGCGCGAATGGCGTTGCCGGCTTTGTCTTTAACCGTTAAAATAGTGCTGTCTAAAGGAACGCCGTTATCTCCGGTGACTACCCCGTTAATGACATTGGGAATATCCGTTAAAGTAATATTTGTTTGGCGGGAAACGGGTTTTTCTACCACCCGAACTTGGGCCTCTTGGGCTGGGGGCGGAGGAGGCTGATCTTGGGCGGTTTTGCCTTCGACTTTATTTTGCAAAGCCGTAATAGTGGTTGTCAATTGGTCTTTTTCTTTAAATAAATTATCCATTTGGGTTTTTAATTGACCGGTGTCTGCGCCTTCTAAAGCCTGAATTTTGGTTTGGACTTCTTCAATTTGACTGCCAAGTTTTAGATTTTGTTCCAAAAGTTCGCGTAGTTTGGCGTCATCCGCCATTTTTTGATCGTCACGCCGGCGGGCCAGCTCATCAATGGTTATCACGCCCGGTTTTTTGGCGGCGGCAAAAGTGTCAGTCTTTAATTTAATGTCCACAGTTTTTAACCGTTGAGTCATTTTTTCTAGGTCGGCAATTTTTTGGTCGCGCAGTCGTTGCAAATCTTCAATGGCCATAGGCCCGGCCGATTCATCTTTGGGTTTTTGTTCAGGTTCTTTTACCTCCTCTTTTTTTTCCGGTCCGTAAGGCCAGGCCGCCACGGTGGGAGGGGGAAGGCGGTTGATAGTTTGACTTCCCGCGGGCGCGCCAAAAGTTAGAGCCACGCTAGCCCCCTTTTTCCAAAGATAAAGGGTGGGCTGATAAATGGACTTAAAAAAATTAGCTAACCAAATATCCAACGGCCGTTCTTCAATGGGCAAAAAAGCTAAGGCAAAACCCAAAAAACCAAAAGTAAAAACTAATGGCCATTTTAAAATTGGGTGCAAGCCGGAAACATAAAAAATGTAGGCCACAATAGCCCCGCCAGCCAGTTCGCCAAACTGCTTTAGAGTCATGTCCCCCACGAGCTTAAATTTAAAACCGGTAATGTCTTGCGGGACGGCGTGTTGCTCCATGAATCACAAGTGACTAGTGATTAGTGACTAGGGAATAGTCACGAAACGAGCGCAAAAACAAGCGCAAAATAACTAACTAAATCAGCATAACAAGCGGGAGGTGAAAAGCAATGGGGTTTAGGTTTTCACAGCGGAATTTTTAGACAAAAGAATTTCTGAAACTTGGGAGATGTTGTCTGCGGTTCTCCACGCTTTTGTTAAAAGTTCCGGCTCAGCATAAACCGCGATCCCCCTACCAGTTGCCTCAAAAACTTCAATATCATTTGCCCCATTGCCAACAAAAATAATATCAGTAATGGGCACACGAAGTTTTGCGGCCAATTCCCTTAATTGTTCGAATTTAACACGACCTTGATTATCCCGGTAATGAATTGCTGATAATTTTCCGCCCCTATCAAAGTCTAAAGTGGAGTTGGCAAACCAGCCATCAGCCTTAACTTTTTTAGCAACCTCCTCAACATAAATGTCAATTGCCCCAGACATTAAATAGACTGACCAACCGTTCTGTTTTAGTCTGTTAATTGTTTGAACTGCCCCAGGTATTAAATCAGTTTCTGAAAAAACTTTTCTAACTTTTTCTTTAATTGCTTGCCCCTTCTCCCTCCATAGTTGTGTTAACTGCTTTTCTCCTTCAACAAAAGTAATAATCCCTTCTTTGGCTCGACGGAAAATATCTAGATGATCTTTCGGTAGACAACCCAAGCCAGAAGTTAATAAAAGCCACGAAACTCCCTCAACTAAAGTTCCGTCTATGTCAAAACAAGCGATCTTTTTCTCCTTCATTAATTTCTCCAATCAATACCTTTTGACAATCTTGCAGTCGTGTTACCGCACCAAAACCACAGGCCAATTATATTATTTTTCTTAGACTATTTTCTTTTTCTGTTTCGGTCGCGAAGGGTTGGGTAGAGGAGGATGGATAACACAAAGAGCACGACCGCAACAATAAGGTAAAAATCTTGTAAACCAGCGTTGACATCCATATTATTTTCTTTGTAAGTAAGTAGGGTACAAAACAATCAAAAATGTGGCCAGACCAAGAAATATGGTTAGAAAAAATTTAACTTGTGAATCCATTCTTTCTTCTCCTTTCTTTCAAAAGAATTAAACTTAATGCCGTAAACAGTATAGTAAAAAACACTCCCAAAAGCAAAACATCAACGGCAACAACAGTTCCGGTGAAAATTGGCAAAATCATGGTGGCGGGAAATAACAGAGACAGATTTCCTAGAATTTCAGATAGCCTATTTATTTGCAAGTTATTCACGGGCGCGTTTTTGGCGGATTTTTTTGAATTCTTCTTTTAATTTTTCAATTTCCTCATCTGAAGCATCTTCCAAATCTACCAACCCAGTGCGGGCCCCACGAACGGCGTTAATCAGTTCATCCAGTTTTAAATTAATAGCTTTGGAATCCCGGTTTTGGGTATTTTGAATAAGAAAAACCATGAGCAGACAGGTAATATTTGTTCCGGTATTAATGATTAATTGCCATGAGTCAGAAAATCCCATTACCGGCCCAGAAATGGCCCAGACAGAAATAGCAATGACCGCCAACATAAAAGCCCATGGAGTTCCTGCTAAGGCGGAAATTCTACTGGCTATTAAATGAAAAATTTCAGACATATTTTTATGGTATCAAAAATTACCAATTTCC
>Ga0233421_10000360_pt1 | contig 19906 bp, 15 predicted proteins | sample Watercolumn_Mata_3_FD_182725 | JGI IMG/M metagenome (GOLD analysis project Ga0233421, IMG submission 182725) | Freshwater microbial communities from Lake Matano, South Sulawesi, Indonesia - Watercolumn_Matano_2014_107_MG | ecosystem: Environmental > Aquatic > Freshwater > Lake | place... | reverse complement strand
CCCGACCTTATTCATGTAAATGTTCCTGATCGTGCAGGATTACCAGCGCTTTTCTTTAAATGGTTTAAACATATCCCGTACGTCATTACGGAACATTCGACTCCAGATGTTGCATACACAAAAGGAGAAACTACTCACCCAGTCTTTGCCAATGCAATCCTTAAGAAACTGATATGGAAACATAGTTCACTCGGTTCAGTAGATTCCACAATTTCAAAGAAATTTTTCGAAAAAATTGGTGTTACATCGAAAATCATAGTTATTCCGAACGTTGTTCAGAGAAAAGAAAGTCAATTGCATTCCAGAAGTCAATTGTTTAGTGACCAAAGGAAAATTGGAGTGCATATCTCTAACCTTATCGAACGGAAAAATGTTCGAGGTATTGTTCAGGCAATATCTCAGCTTTCGAAATTACGAGAGGACTTTGAAATTCATGTTCTGGGAACCGGCGAACAGGAAAAACAATTAATCGAGCAAGCGAGAAATCTCGGAATTCTTGATCGTACACTTTTTTTTCATGGGTATGTGTCTGAGCAACAAAAGTTGGAATATTTAACTCATTCGGACTTCCATATCCTCAACAGCGATGAAGAGGGATTTTCTGTAGTCGCAGCCGAGTCTCTTTGTTATGGCAAACCTGTAATCACAACTGATTGTGGTGGTCCAGAGGATTTTATCAACGAAAATAACGGAATCATCATTAAACGGAGAGATCCTGTAGTATTACTCAATGCATTGGAACAAATGCTAAATACAGTAAAACAATACAATTGTCGCCAGATATCTGAAGAAGCGAATGCAAGATTTTCGCCTCAAATAATTGCACAAAAGACACTAGAAATGTATTGGTCAGCTAAAACAGAATGGAAAATGGGGAATACTTCACACAGGTGTTCCATCCCGACTGACGCCATTGTTTTAGATGTGGGCAGCGGACATCAACCGAATAGGCGGGCAAATGTTCTTCTTGACAAATATTCGGGAGGTACAATTCATAGGACGACTCAGGAATTGGTGAGACCACAGGACAAAGAATTTGTGGAGGGCGATGCTTTGGCAATGCCTTTCAATGATAAATCTTTCGATTTTATAATTGCCTCACATATTGCAGAACATGTTGATGATCCTGTAAAATTTTGTAACGAATTGAGCCGTGTAGGTAAAAGAGGATACATAGAAACACCTGGACCTCTTACAGAATTTCTAATGCCTACAAGATCACACAAGTGGATAGTTACCAAAAAAGGGAACAGATTATTCTTTCGGGAAAATTGTATTACAAAATCCTCTTTTCTCTTTTTCTTCAGGTTTTTTTATCTGAACAGGGACGGGTATGTTAACGATACTTGGAAGACATCTAGCAAGATATTGATTATCCTTAATATGATTCTGATAAAAATCTGGTTTCATATCCCGTATGCATATACTTCGATTGAATGGAAAGATTCTATTGTCGGAATGTTGAAATCTAAATGAAGAGAACTTTGAATCTCTGTTTTATCCCGAATTGATCGGTTGGGAAATCTAGTTATCTAAAACAAAGTAGGAATTTGTTTGGTAGTTAAACTATTCTGTAATATCTTTTACCAATCCGTTATCTAATTTATAACTTCTTTTTGCCTTCTCGCAATAAGCAATATCGTCTTTATCAAATTCCAATTTTTTCCCTGCTTCACTCATCCAGCCGACAATTCGTCCGGGATTTCCTATGACAAGTGCGAAATCAGGAACATCTTTTGTCACCACCGTTCCAGCTCCGATAAAAGCAAATCTTCCGATTGTAATTCCACAGATAATCGTACAATTTGCACCAAGAGATGCGCCTTCTTTAACCAATGTTTTAATGTAATATTTTGATCCTACCTGAGGATATTTTGATCGTGGATTTATTATGTTTGTAAATACCATAGATGGCCCACAGAACACATAATCCTCAAGTATAACTCCTTCGTAAACCGATACATTGTTCTGTATTTTTACATGACTACCTATGACAACGTTGTTACCAATATTCACATTTTGGCCGAGTGTGCAATTGCTGCCAATCTTAGCACCTGATTGCACATGCGAAAAATGCCATATCTTTGTTCCTTCACCAATTTCACATCCATCATCAACATAAGCAGATTCATGTTTAAAGTAAGTCATGGCGATACTACACCTTCTTTGGTTGAAAGAGATAAGGATGTTGATATTGGGAATTCTGATTTATATTTGAGTTCCGAATATCATAGACGAGTTTAATGGCCGGACGTGCATCACTAATCCCGAAACCATTTCCTTTAAGTGTTTCTTCATAAACTCGAGTATGTAGATTCGTAAAACCTTCTGTAAATTCTACTTCTTTATCATCAATAGTTATAGAACGAAATGTTGTTTGTTGTGTCTGCCTGGAGGACTGCGGGAGATCTTCTTTCCTTATAGATAAAAACCAGAAGACATTTGCGTTTTGGTGCTCAAGATACCCGGCCATACGGTCAGATTCAGCTAATGTTACGATGTTTGTCTGAACACTACCGAATAACCATATTAATAAATCGAAAAAGTGGATTCCAATATTTGTAGCTAAGCCACCCGAACGTTCTTTTACACCTTTCCATGAATAATGATACCAGGGACCTCTTGGCGTTATGTAGGTTAAGCAGACGTTATGTTTATTATGTGCTGGTGACGCAAGTAAGGTTTGTCGTAGTTGAACAAGCGATGGATGAACGCGCAATTGAAGTATTGTATAAATCCTATTACTTGTTTCTTCTTCTAAAGTTTCTAAAGAATCTAAGTTCCACGGATTCAATACTAATGGTTTCTCACAAATTGCATCTGCATGTAACCTTAATGCCAATCGGATATGTGCGTCGTGCAAATGATTTGGTGAGCAGATACTCATATAGTGAACACGTTCATCTTCACCTTTTCTTCTTAGCAATTCGAGGTGTCGATCAAATCGTTCAAATTCAACAAAATAACTGGCTTCTGGAAAGAAACGATCGAGAATCCCTACAGAATCATGTGGATCTGCGCAGGCAACGAGCTTGTTTCCGGTATCTTTAATTGCTTGAAGATGGCGTGGTGCAATATATCCACCTGCTCCTGTTAATGCAAAGTTCTTCATTTATTCTTTTCCTGAAATGTATCTTGATCCTTTTTTTGGATTGTTACATTCTCGATTTTTGTATTTCTTTTCTTCCTGTATATATTTCCTAATTGAATTATAATGCCTGCTAGCACAAGAATATTAGATCCGAAGCTCAATTGACGTCCTAAAGAAAAACTTGTTGGTTCGAATTTCATCTCTAATTTATGCGTTCCCTGAGGAACAACGATGCCACGGAAAAGATAATTTAATTGTAGGATTTGTACTTCATCGCCATCTATGTACGCTTTCCATCCTTTTGGATAATATGCCTCACTGATAAATAAGAGATTATTTCCAGTCGACGTCGCTCGTATGGTAAAATTTTGTAATCCGTATTGAATTATCTCTGTTTTTGCTTCTGCCATTGGAGGATCAATTTTTGTATTGACTTCTTCTGTAACATACGCAACATCACGTGGATCAAATGAAAGCGCCGCAATCTTATTCAAAATTCCTAAGCCATCACTAACTTCAACTCTTTTTACAAAGAAGGTTGGTTCCAACCATGCACGAAATGCAAAGATTTTCATATCGGAACCATCATAGACTTTAATGAGCGCTGGATTAGATTCGTCTCGATTGGAAATTAGATATTTAACATTCATCATTTGCCAAACCAAAGGATTACCTATTCCTGCAACATCCACCATATCTTGGTATATGCGTATTTTTGCACCTTGGTATCCATAAGCATTCTTTATCCGCCAATAAGCTAGAGTGTTATCATATACAGGTTGGCCATCCATTATCCTCAAGACGCGATATTGTGTTGTGTCCTGAAGTAAAAATTTTACATAGTTGGGAGTCTCGATATTTTCAAGACTTTCTTGACTATTTCTTGGCTCAGATGATTTGAATCCGATACGCCAAAGATCAAAAAGGACAACAATAATTAACAGACTATACATGAGTTGGGAGGATATTTTTCCTTTTTGGTAATAATAAAATGTACCGAATACAACCAAAAACAAAAACAATGCTACTTGAATGTCTGTAATGACAGTAGAGAATACAAAATCGAAGACCATACCGAGAACAATCGGATTTTGCTGACCAATTGACCGCACGAGAGGTTTTCCTATGTCCTGTAGAGGAAAGAGTGATGAATAAATTCCTTTAAAAAGATCGCTTCCAATAAAAGTGATGAAAAGAAATACGGCAAGCCCTCCAAGTGTATACTTCCATTTCTTTTCTGTTTTGATATCCATGCTCTTCTTTCGTTCCGAGACAAAAGAAGTAATCCCATATCCAGCAAGTATCGGTATAAAGAATTGAACAAGCATAAGACTCAACAAAGGAACGCGGAATTTATTGAACATGGGAAAATATCGATACATCAAGTCATAAATTATCGGTAACTCTTTCCCGAATGCTATGAATAATGCTACGATTATTATTGCACCCATAAATTGAATAAATGGAGTCTTACGATAATTGAAAAATCCAATGATGGCTAAGACAACCACAACTACACCCATATACTGAGGACCATCGACCCAGGGTTGTGGCCCCCAGTAAAAATTTAACCTTTGAGGTTGATTTTGTGTTAATGGTCCTTGGTATGGTCGTGGCCCAAAACCATACCATGATGGAATAAAAAATGTCATTATTTCACCGGGTCCAAAAGAGAAGTTTGTTGCATAATCATAATCAAGACCACCTTCAATAGTCTTTGTTTGCGACGTCGGTGAAGTGTGAGTAATCGGATTTGATCCTCGCATGGAATATGGATTATATTCAAGTGTCGAAAGATGCTGATCAGCTCCCATCAAAAATGCTATGATCGTTGCACAGATCAGAGAAATTCCGCTAAGAAGAATTCCTTTCCAATTTTCTTTTTTGATCAAAGCTCGGATAAATAGAAATGTCAAATATGATCCAAGTGCGAGATATACATAAAAAATAAATTGTACATGTCCTGGTTCTATTAATAAGCGTACGAAAATCGTAAGCAAAAGAGCAAATAAAAGATTGAACTTCTCTCTAAGTTTTTCAACAATTAAAAAGATATATGGGAACCATGCTACTACAGCAATCTTTGTGACATGTCCGATCATTATTAAAAGAACAAAATAAGTAGCATATGTAGCCATCAGGGCGCTGAGTAAAGCAATAGGTTTATTATCAAGTTTAGAGAAGACGAATAAATAAATGCCAATACCATAAACAAGATAAAACAGTAACCAAACACCAATTTTTTGTTCAAGGAAAAGGTATCCCAAAACTGATCTTACTTGACCCCATATGTAAGTTGTTAGGTCGTACGTCCTTGGTAAAGAAAATGTGAGGCTGGCAAATCCAGGCATTCCACAAAAAATGTATGGATTCCATAATGGGTATATTCCTTCTGCTTGAGCATCCTTTAATAATGTTTCCCAGCTATGAGAAGCGATCGTGTCTGCCGATTGATATGTTTTTCCTTCGAACACAACCGAATGGAAAAAGATTACTAAACATAGGTATAGAAAAAGCATTGCTGCGGGGTGTTGAAATTTCGAAGGGATATAAGGATGATCTGCAGTTACCTTCTTTATGTTTCGAGTTTGTTGGGTATTGCTTTTGATCATAAAATCTTTCTGAAGCTACTCGTTTATTAGGTTTGCATTTATCACATTAAATCATGAATTGTTTTGCCAAATCAATGTGACAAGAATTCCCGATGAATATGAATTTCACATTTCCTGTAGGTTCACAAGTTATGATACAGAGAAATGGTTTCACATTCAATTAATCCATCTTGGTTCTTCGCTCAAGGTTTAGATGCGAGTATATTTAATCCGGTTCCAGTTTCGTTCTTGGATATAAAATCAAACCACATCATAGGAAGAATCAATGGAAGGGTAATTAAATAATAGAAGGGGATTACAACAAAAAATATTTTGGATGTGTTCAATAGTTTCATGTGATATTTAATACCATATTTCCAATATCGATTTCCCCATACACCATACGTATAACGAATAGATACTACATTGAAACCTGCAGATTCAAGTTTCTCGCGAATTTCCTCTTTTCCATAACCATTTCGCGCGTGTTCGCCGATGAAGCTTATTTCGTCTTCAGAATGTGCATCAGAACCACCAAGATTGGAGGGAGTATTAATGAATAACATTCCTCCTGATCTTAACGCGCGAAAGAAGCTGCGAAATACATTCATGTCATCAATGATATGCTCCATGACATCTACAGAAAGAATGAAATCGAATTTTTCATGATGTTGTATTTGAAGAAGATTCTCGACAGCGAATGAGCATTGGTTGAAGCGAATGGATTTAAAAAATTGATTACAATCAATGATTTGTTCTTCCTTCAAATCACTCGCATAGATTTTAGCCAGTGGAAAGTTCTTTGCAATGTAATAGGTGTATTGACCGAATCCACAACCAGCATCATAAACATTAAAAGGTTCATTTAGGACATGAAATTGTTGTTTGAGCTCACGCTTGACATACCACTCCCGAAGAAACATCAATCCAAGTAATCTATAGAAAATTATCCGTAACCATGGATATCTTTTAACGATTGTGCCAAAAACATTTTTTATTGGATCATAATGCATATAAAAGGATTGCGAAAAGAAGATTCTATCGACTTAATAATTTCTTCTGAATGATTTCGAATAATTCATTTGCCGTAATGGAATTCATGCAATTAGGATTGAATTCACATTTGGATTTATAACATACGAGACAATCAAGTTTTGCCTGTACTCTCGTTATTTGTCCACCATAAGTATCAATTTCCGCGGCAGATGTAGGACCGAAAAGAGCTATAATCTTTTTACCCAATGCTGTTGCTGCATGGAGCGCCAACGTATCACCAGTAATAAATAAATCGCATAATGTAATTAATGCAAAGAATTCTCTTAGTGAGTTAGATGTACCGGTATCAACAATGCGTGTTGGATGTAGTTTTGATAGATAATTATTTCTTTCTCCCTCTAATGGACCTCCATAAAGAAGAATCGTGGCTCTTGTATTTTCAAGGAGTAAGTTGATAAGAGATTCGAATCCTTCTAATGTCCACTGTTTTAATTGCCATCGGTTACTTGCACCTGTATTCAGACCTATGATTGTAGATGATTGTCCCAAGTGATTATTTCCGGCAAACGATTGCGCAAATGACTGTTCAGCTTCCGAAAGCATGAGAATAATTTCTTTTTTCGACGATGGAATTTGACATATATCTAACATAATATCTTGGAATGAACGATTGTTCTTTTTCTTGAATTGATCAAATGCACCCATTTCCATCCAAGAAATCGCCTCGGAATTATATGGAAATATATTCCCTTGGTTATTCATACCGTAACCGATCTTTGCTTTAGCCTTTATTGCTGCCGCTAATGCTGAGCTATCTAAAGAACAATCCAAATTTATAGCAAGTGTAAAATCCCTCACTATGCTTTGTAGAATTGCTTCTGTGGATTCGTAGGCAAGAACATGATTGACAAAGGAATTATTTTCAAAAATTGAAAATGAAGCTTTTCGCGTAATCCAAGTAATTTCGCTATTAGGATATTTTTCTTTTAATCCATGAAGAATACAGGTCGTTCTTAGAACATCACCTACCGCGTCAAGTTTGATGATGAGAATCCGAGCTTGATGGCTTGAATAATGAGGACAGTTATCGCACAAAAGACCTTCTCGTTTATTATATATGCAAGGTCGATCACCGGGGAAATATTTACAATCGTTTTTTATAATCATGTTAGTGAGAAATTACAATTTTTCAGCTTTGAGATCGAGAAAAATATCATCAAAAGTTGTTCGAATGTCGTTAAAACTATTTTCCTGTCTTTTCAATTCAATATTTTGTGAAAATATTTGTTCATAATCTTCTCGAAAATATGTAATCACGGCATTTGCTAATGCAGATACATTCCGTGGAGGAACTATTAATCCAGTCTTCTTATCGTCTACCAATTCAGCGAGCCCACCAACATCTGTAACAATCACTGGAGTAGTAAAACCATAAGCAATGCTAAGGATGCCACTTTGTGTTGCCTCGTTATAAGGAAGCACTGCAAGATTTGTTGCGGAATAATAAAGATGAACTGTTTCATTGGCTACATACTCATTAATGATAGTGACATTATCTTCAAGTTTATGGAGTCGAATAAAATCAAAATAAGGCCGAGGATCGTCATAAAATTCACCTACAACTAAGAGGTGAGCGTTCGGTATCTGCGCAAGAATCAATGGAAGAGCTTCAAGGAGATTCATGAGTCCTTTATACTGACGCACATATCCAAAAAACAAAAGAACCTTTTTATTTTCTATTCTTAATTTCTGTTGTGCTTGTTGTTTGGTTAGTGTCTCTGAAGTTTGATAACAATCATAAATTGGTAAAGAAGAGCGAAATGTTTTTACGAGAGGAAAAAGTGATTGTATAACTGCTTCCACGATTTTTGAGAGAACTAGAAATCTATCAGCCGTTCTCAATGCAAGCCGAGTCAGGAAGAGATCAATCCAACGACCTTCATGAGAAATTACATTTTCTGCAATGATTACAATCGGCCTTTTTGCCAGTCGCTTAAATATTTTGGAGATTGTATAGACAATGAATCCGAAAAAAGGATTCCACCAAGTGAACACAAGCATATCAGGATTCATGGAAGCTGCTAATCTCGCAGCTTTCCACCATGTCGTTGGATTCAAACAATCTATAATATGCACGGCTGGATGTTTTTTCATAGCTACTGAACTAATATCTGTCTGACGTACACCGGGGAATAAAAATCCCGGATAAAGTCGCGAAAAGGAAATTACTTCCACCTGGTTCGCCTGAAGAAGTGCCTCATAAAGATGCGCTACGAAGAGGGCATTGCCACCTCGTATAGGGTATGCTGGGCCAATAAGAACGATTTTCATTGTGAATTGAACGGATAAATCGTTCGAAAGTTTTTTAGAATAATTTGATTTGACATTTACTTCAGACTCTCGCGAATTGCGTATGTTTCTTCATTACGTTCATTGCGAGATATCATTTCGCCTAACAAGCCAAGCGAGATAAATTGGACACCGATGATGAGAAAGAGGAAGCCAACCATAAAAAGTGGTCGATTACTTAATGAAGTATGTCCCAGGAACCACCCTATAGAAAGGTATCCGTCAATTGCTGCGCCAGTGCAGAATGACAGTAGTCCCCAAATACCGAAAAGATGAAGCGGACGACGAATATATTTGGCAGTAAATAGGATCGTTAACAGGTCGAGAAATCCTCGGTAAAACTTACCTACAGAATACTTAGAGTGACCGTATTTCCTCGGATGGTGAAGCACAACTTTTTCACCAACACGATATCCTGCTTGATGGACAAGAATCGGAATATAGCGATACAAGTCGCCATAAATTTTTAATTCCTTTGCCACTTCATTTCGGTAAGCTTTCAATCCGCAGTTTAAGTCATGAATTCGTAAACCGGTAAGTGCGCTTGTAATCGCATTTGCAATACGGGAAGGAAATGTGTAGATCGTTGAATCGTGCCTCTTTTTTTTCCATCCAGAGACAAGATCATATGAAGTGCTTACCATTTCTAAGAGTGCTGGAATTTCTTGAGGATCATCCTGCAAATCTGCATCCATTGTGATAATAAATTTTCCTTCGGCTAGTTTAAATCCGGCAGAAAGCGCAGAGGATTTTCCATAGTTTTTCCGGAACCGAATAACTTTAACTAACTCTGGATACTTTTTGTGAAGCGTGCTTAATACTTCGAAAGATTTATCAGTGCTTCCATCATCAATAAAGATAATCTCATAACTCTTTTTTAATGGGCGAACAACTTCATTGATATTTGTAAATAGTTCACTTAACGATTCTTCTTCATTTAAAAGAGGTATTACTATAGAGAGATAAGGTTTTTGTGATAGTGCTATTTTTACTTTTTTATTCTTAGCCATCAGTAAGTCGATCTTTGTTGTTTTTCGAGTCAAAGTAGCAGAAAAACGAGCAATAAGCAAGATTTGTAGTTCTACTTACTTGGATATATTTTGTTCCAGTTCTGCGCGTTCTATATTCTGCATTCGGTGCACGATAAACACTTCTTCGAGTTTCACAAAATCAACGCTGGGTGTGATGACGATGATTTTAAAAAGTGAACTTGGCTGGTCTCGTACATCGCTTACAAGTCCGATACGGATATCAGGAGGAAAAATGTTACTGTATTCTGATGTTTCAACAACATCGCCAATTTTTACATCTCGCATTTTTGGGACATTTTTCAGGATAAGTGCTTTTCCATCCCAAGCAACTACTCCATCAACTCGGCTTCTTTGAATTTTTGCACTTGTTCTGAAGTCTGTATTGAGAAGAATGTTAACTACGGAATAATGTTCTGTAGTATAAGTTACGAGACCGACTAATCCAGCATCGGTGACCACAGGCATTTGTGGATAGATACTATCGGCAAAACCAATGTCGAGAGTGATAGTATTACGTAGTAGAGTAAGATTTTTGTTGATTACACTTCCTGCAGTCAGTTTGTATGGAACAAGATCCTTTAAACCAAGCAATTGACGTAGGCGGAGATTTTCGAGCTTCGCTTCACGGAGTCGTTGTGTTTCATCGGCTAATTCAATATTGATTCGTCTGAGAAGTTCATTTTCTGATTTCAGGCCGAAGTAAGTAGGAATAAAACTGAGTTGACTTTGTATTGTACCGAAAATTACAGTTGAAATAGAACGAATTCGTTTTACTTGAGAATTATCATTTAATGACATTAAAACGAGGGAAAATACGATAAGCGTACATAAAACTGCGTACTCGCGGAATTCATACAGTAGATCGTACAAGCGCTGTATCATAAGGTGAAATCAAGTAATGGATTGAAAAGATCTATGCAAATTATGGAATAAACGCAAAACAATTCGCAATCGAAGTGTCTAATACCGCTTACCTTTTAACAATACTTTGGCATATTTATCCATATTTTCCATAACTCGACCGGTACCACGAACGACAGCAAGTAACGGTTCTTCAGCGACATGGACCGGTAAATTTGTTTCAAGGCGGAGACGTTCATCGAGACCCTTGAGTAATGCACCACCCCCTGTCAACATAATGCCGCGGTCGAGGATATCGGCAGATAATTCAGGAGGAGTTCTTTCGAGAGTTACTTTTACTCCTTCTACAATCTGGGCGATAGGTTCATTAAGTGCTTCACGGATTTCAACAGAGCTGACCTCCGTTGTTTTAGGCACACCGTTTACAAGATCTCGACCTTTTACCTGAATTGTTATTTCTTCTTTAAGAGGCATTGCAGAGCCGACTTCACACTTGATGGCTTCGGCCGTTCGTTCACCAATCAGTATATTATGATTGCGCTTGAAGAATTGTATGATTGCATTGTTCATTTCGTCACCTGCAACACGTCGGGATTCCTCGTTGACAATACCCGAGAGAGCAATGACGGCGATTTCTGTTGTACCTCCACCTATATCGACCACCATATTTCCGACTGGTGCATCGACGTCCAAACCGACTCCAATTGCCGCTGCCATGGGTTCGGCAAGTAGGTGAACCTCTTTTGCACCGGCATGTTCTGCGGAATCTCGTACAGCGCGTTTCTCAACTTCTGTAATTCCCGAAGGAACAGAAACAATTATGCGTCTACTTGGCACCCACCCAGCGCTAATTTTTTTAATGAATTCACGAAGCATTCCTTCGGCAATTTCAAAGTCTGCAATCACACCATCCTTCATAGGACGAATGGTTCGGATATCTTTATGTGTACGTCCGAGCATTTCGCGTGCTTCGTTTCCAATAGCGATTATGCGTTTGGTATTCCGGTCGAAGGCAACGATAGAGGGTTCATTAAGGATGATTCCTTTACCTTTCATCCAAATAACAGTGTTTGCCGTGCCGAGATCGATGGCAAGGTCTGCAGAAAATAATGAAAAGATTCCCATGTGATCCTACAATTACTATAATTATCACACCGAGCGTGTCGAAGTGTGAATCCAATTTATGTTTATTCTGTCATTCTTCGATTAGACTTCAATTTGAATTTTGTCGAGCGCTCAGAATGACGTTTTGTCTAATGTCTAAAATGCCTAATTCCGGTAAATACCATTGCAACATCATGTTCGTTGGCAGCCTGTATCACTTCTTCATCGCGTACAGATCCACCAGGCTGAATGACTGCTGTTGCTCCAACTTTAATTGCTTCTAGTAATCCGTCTGCAAAAGGGAAGAAAGCGTCAGAAGAAACTGCGCAACCATGTAAATTGAAACCTGCATCAGTAGCTTTCATCGCGGCAATTTTTGATGAATCTACACGTGACATTTGACCTGCACCTATGCCAAGCGTCCGATCGCCGGAAGCGTAGACAATAGCGTTCGATTTGACGTGCTTGGCAATACGCCAGGCAAAAAGTAATGCTTTCATTTCATCGTCTGTCGGTTGACGCTTGGTCACGACTTTCAGACTATTCGGGTGAATGCGATGCTGATCGGGATCCTGAACCAGTAGACCACCTACAACTTTGCGAATATCTAATTCCCTCACTTTGCGTAAGTTCGATATCTGACGAATCAATCGTCGATCTTTTTTCTTTGTTAGAAATTCAAGGACACCTTTTTCGTATTCTGGAGCTATGACTACCTCGGTAAAAATTTCGTTAATCGCTTCAGCTGTTGATCGGTCGAGTGGGCGATTTACACAAACAATTCCACCAAATGCTGATTTACTATCTGTAGCTAATGCTTTTTTATAGGCATCTAATAAGACAGAATCAGATGCTACGCCACATGGATTATTATGTTTAATAATTACCACAGTTGGTTCATCGAATTCAGCACATAACAAAGCTGCTGCGTTAATATCCAGAATATTATTATAAGAAAGTTCCTTTCCATGTAGTTTTTGAAAATGTGATCCAAACTTACCATACAATGCAGCGGATTGATGTGGATTCTCACCATAACGTATAGGCTGTTCTTTAGGGAGCGAAATGGTTAACGAATCAGGCAAAGTATTTTGTGGTGTTAATCCGGAAAGATATGATGAAATAACTGAATCGTAGTGAGATGTGTGTTGGAATGCGCGACACGCAAGATTAAATCGTGTCTGGATCGTCAGTGATCCTTCATGCTCACGCATTTCTTCCAGTACAACTCCATAAAGGTCGGGATTTACAACAATAGCGGTAAAGCGGAAATTTTTAGCGGAAGATCGTACCATCGCCGGTCCGCCAATATCAATTTGTTCAATTGCGTCATCCAGCTTTACATTTTCTGCCGATATAGTTTGTTCAAACGGATAAAGATTTACAATTACAAGATCAATAGGTTCAATATGATGCTGCTGGAGTTGATCGCGGTGCGAAGGATTATCCAGAACGGCAAGGATACCACCATGAATACACGGATGCAATGTCTTCACCCGGCCGTCAAGAATTTCAGGGAAGCCTGTAATTTCTGAAACTGATTTCACTTCAATGCCAGCATTCTTGAGTGCTGAAAAAGTTCCGCCGGTTGAAATAATCTCAACACCAAATTCTTTGAGAGCTTTAGCAAATTCAATAATACCTTTTTTATCCGACACACTGATCAACGCACGACGGATTTTCAATAAGGGATTCTCATCTACATTTTTAGGTTTTGCGAATGGATCCAATACTATGACATTATCCAAGCTTTTTTTCCTTCAAATTTTATTCGCTTTTCAGCAAATGCCTTTAGTGCTAATGGAAAAATTTCATGCTCAATTTTTAATACTTTAGCTGCTAGTGATTCTGGTGTATCATCAGATGAGACATCAACTGTTTTCTGAATAATGATCGCACCACGGTCATATTCTTCATCAACAATATGTACTGTCGCACCGGATACTTTCACACCTTGTGCTATAACTGCTTCGTGCACATAGTGTCCATACATTCCAAAGCCACCAAACGATGGTAACAAAGCCGGATGTATATTAAATATTCGATTGTGATACTGTCGGATGACCTGTGCGGGAATTTTTTTTAAATATCCCGCCAACGCAATACAATCGATTCGATGCAGCGCCAATTCGTGAAGCATTGCATCTGCTAATGCATTTTCTGAAGGAAACAGTTTCTGCGAGAGGTGACGTGTCGGAATATTTTTGGCACGAGCAATTTCTATCGCACCTGCATCAGATTTATTACTGATGAGTAACGCAACATCAGCCGGCAACAATCCGGAATTAATTGCATCAAGAATTGCTTGAAAATTTGAGCCACGCCCAGAGGCGAAGACTGCAATATTCATTCCACTTTTTTCAGAAAATGTGCCCCACAATGTTGAAGAAATGTAATGAGAAGTTGAAGGAGAATCAACGAAAAGTGGATGAATTCTTCAAGAAATCTTCGTATTTAACTCCTTACACTGATTTAGCAAATGAATCTACTTCAAGACAGTAATATCTGGCAAACATGAAAATTCCAGCATTTCATAATATAATATTTGACTTAGATGGTACACTTCTGGACTCAAAGCGTGACATAGCAGCTGCTCAGTTATTTGTTTTAAAGCAATTTGGAATTCATCACCATAAACCGGAAGATATCTATCCACATATCGGAAAGACAACCAGAGAAATTTACGAAATATTTCTCCCAACTGAATTTCATAATCGATTACAGGAAGCGCATGAAATCTACCTGAATTACTACCGCCCGAGGGCACTTGAAACAACTCAATTGTTTCCTGGAGTTCGTGAGGCATTGATATTCCTCCATTCTAATAGAATCCGGCTTTCTGTGGCCACAACAAAGTCTACAATGACTACTCAGCGTATTCTGGATCATTTTGGGATTAGTCGATTTTTTGATCAAGTCCAGGATACAGATGGGACCCCGTCTAAACCGGATCCTTATATCATCAACAAAATTGTGACCGATCGATTCTGGATACCAGTTGAAACTCTGATGGTTGGTGATTCTGATAGAGATATCGAGGCAGGGAGAAATGCAGGTATTCGAACGTGTGGCGTGACCTATGGAGCTTTTACTCGACTTCAAATGGAACAATGTCATCCAGATTATATTATCGATGACATTTTCTCTTTAACTACCATAATTTTTCAAAGTTAAATTCTATATTTTCTATTAGACTTGTATCAATTCTGCTATTACAATTACTTTGAATAATTAATTATCCTATTGTATCAGAATTTTCTGTTCCCCGATTCCGAGTATAAGGACTCGATCATCGAGATGGCGTTCGGCGACTATTTGCCATAATTGTTCCTGAGCGGAAGTTATTGAAGAATCTAATCCTTGTATAAAAGTCCGATGGTGAATTGGGATCATGAATTTCGCTTGAGTATCTTCAAATATTTGTAATGCCTCTTCAGGATTAGTATGTACTCTTTTCATAAAATCGTGAGGTTCTATTGGTGCAATAGGAATTAATGCAACGTCAATGCAGAATTTCTTTCCAATCTCTTTAAACTTTTCTGAGTCATAACCTGTATCCCCTGCGAAGAAAACCGTTTTACCTTCATACTCAATGACGAATCCTGAGTAAGTATCAACATCAAGCCAAGCGATATCAAATCCATATCTTCCATTGAAATGCTTAACTGGTACCGCTGTAATTCGAACATCATTCAGCGATATATTCTCCCACAATTTTAGTTCTTGATAATTCTCAAATCCCATATTTGGTGTATATCTCATTCCTTCTATTGGTAAAACGACTGTTGCAGACTTTGGAAGTAAATTTAGACTTCCGTAATTGAGATGATCGAAGTGAAGATGAGAAATAAGTATAAAGTCGAGTTTCTCAAGAAGTTCTATTTGAATACCCGGCTTTGTTCTTCGTTTTGTAACGATACCAGCAGTGTTGGTAAACATCGGATCGGTCATAAATACTTTGTTGCCTATTTGAATTAGGCATGTTGCATGTCCAATCCAAAGTACAGAAAGACCAACACTCGGAACTATAGGCCGCTCAATTCTTGTTATTTTTGTATCGGATTCGCCGGGAACATCCTCAAATGATTTTAAAATGAAGCGTTTAAATAGTGGATTGCACGACTCAAAAATAAACAGAAAGGCAAAATACACAAAAACGATCTTTGTGTAAGAATAGGAAAACAATGTAAAAAAAATCATTTGCAGTTATCAAAAGAACCGAAACTCAATCGAATGCATCCAATATTTATCGATGGGATTATATTTGATATTATAATGTAGAAATCCAAAAAGTGTTGAAGCACCAATCACAATATAATTTGCAGAGAAAAATGAATTTGTATACCGCGCGATACCGCCATTTAGACCCATAAATTCACCGTACTCAATTACGGGAAAATGACCTATTAGTTGTCCTGAAAATCCCCAGTAACTTTTCCCTACTTTACTGGTAAAAAGTTGAACGGTAAGATTGAATTCGACCGAGCCAGTAAAACGCTCAGGCTGCGTCACTTTGAAGTAGTGCCATCGCGGATTGAGTTTATTCATGCCAAAGGAGTATAAGAGGGGGGTGATTTCCCACTCGAAACCAAAACTTGTTTGCGCGGAATAGCATGTCCAGGTAAGATTGGGAATTGATTGAAGAAGCAACCAGGATGAATTAATTCCAAGTAGTCGCTCTGGTTGCTGGGCGTATGATCGAAAAAATGGGAATTCAAAGATCGAAAAAAGGATTATAGCGAAAACAACATGATGTTTCAATCGGAGTCTCATACTTTTAAAATGTAGGATTTTTTTAAGTAGAACAAAACATTGGTGTTTTAAAAATATTTGTTGCTGGTATGATTAGTTATTTGTATTTTTTCACTTCAAAAAAAATATTAAAGAGGAGAATCTTATGATTCGTGAAGTAACATATAGGCTTGTTCTAGCTGGTTGTATTCTATTTATTATTGGATGTTCGACTCGGCAGGCGACAAGGTTTGATGGTTCAAATTCTATAAATCTTGATACCGTGAAGGCAGGATTATTTGATACTGGTAAAATGTGGACTTTCGATTTTCCACCGATGGATTATTTTGCCAAAACATACAATTTCACTCCGACAAAAGAGTGGTTTGAAAAAGCGCGTTTGTCTTCGCTTCGTCTTCCTAATTGTTCAGCTTCGTTTGTTTCAGAAGATGGTTTAGTTATGACAAACCATCATTGCGCACGTTCCGCGCTAGATAGTGTTAACCGTGAAGGTGAACGTCTTGCAGAGGTGGGTTTTTATGCAACTACTTTAGATGAAGAACGACGTGCTCCGAATATTTATATCGATCAATTGGTATTACTGGAGGATGTTACAGCAGAAGTACAGAGTGCATTTGAGACTGGAAAGACAGATAACGAAAAAGTAGAAAATCGATTAGCAAAGATGAAGGAAATCCAAAAACGATACGCCGCAGATTTTAAAAATAAAGTGCCACAAGATTCTATGGTTTTCAATGTGGTTTCATTTTATCAGGGCGGCCGATATTCTCTCTATGCATATAAGCGATATACTGATGTTCGTTTGGTATATGCACCAGAAGAGGAAATGGGATTCTTTGGTGGTGATCCCGATAATTTTACATATCCTCGATATGATTTTGATTGTTCTTTTTTCCGCGTCTACGAAAATGGTAAACCTATTAAAACTTCAAATTTCTTTCAATTTAGTTCAACAGGAGCGAGGGAAGGTGACGCCGTATTTGTTATAGGCAATCCGGGTAGTACAAATCGGCTTTTGACGATTGCACAGTTGGAGTATCTACGCGATGTTTCATATCCAGCTAATATCGAAGCGTATCAATCAATAGGTAATATATATTCTGACTATATTAAAAGACACCCTGAATCGAAAATCCGTTATATCAACACCATTTTTGGAATGGCCAATTCTCGAAAAGCTGTAACAGGGTATTTAAATGGTCTTTTGGATCCTGTACTGATGGCAAAGAAGAAAGATTTTGAAAAGAATTTTCAAAAGAGTATATCATCAAATCCTGATCTTAGTATAAAATATGGGGATCCCTGGAAAGATATCGCGAATTATCAAACAGAACTCGCTGGGATTACGCCTGAACTTAATGCACTTAAATATAAAGGAAGAACAAATGCTCGTTATCTATCCCTAGCCAGCGATATAGTTGATGCAGCAATGCAAGCAACTGATTCCATTACTCCATCTCAAAGAGCTAAGTTGACGCCAAAGAACTTTGAACCGGAAATTGAGACACAACTTCTTACGTTTAGATTGAATGTAATGAGTCGTTCATTGGGTGGAAAAAATGAAACGTTTGACAAACTAATTGCTGGACGAACATTTGAAAAAGCTGCATCTGACATTGCTTCGTCGACAGTTATTGGTTCAAAGGATAAAATGGAGGCATTACTATCCAGCAGACCACAGGCAATTTTAGCATCCACCGATCCGCTTATCTCATTTTTTGTTTCAATCCGACCTCGCCTTGACCAACTTCAAAAAGAATCTGACGAAATCAATAAAAGGATACAGGCACGTTCTCAAATGCTGGGCAGAGCTTTATATGAAGTCTATGGTACAAAAATTCCACCAGACGCAACATTCACACTTAGGATTGCTGATGGCGAAGTTAAGGTGTATGAATATAACGGCACAGTTGCACCACCTATCACGACTTTTTATGGAATGTACGACCGATATTATTCTTTCGGAATGAAAGAACCTTGGAATTTGCCAAATCGCTGGGTAAATCCACCGACTTCATTCAAGATGAGTACACCGATGAATTTTATTTCGACAAATGATATCATTGGAGGAAATTCTGGAAGTCCTGTAATTAATAAGGATCTACAAGTTGTCGGATTAATTTTCGATGGAAATATTGAAAGCTTGACGGGAAATGTAATTTTTGAAGAGACAAAAAATCGTTCAATTTCTGTTCATTCGTCTGGAATACTTGAGGGATTAGAAAAAATTTATAAAGCAGATAGAGTTGTGAAAGAACTTCGTGCTGGAAAAATTGTCCAATAGGTCGAAAAATTTATAATCGAAAAAAAGGGTGGATGTAAATTCTGCCCTTTTTTTATCCCCTTGGATGGAAGGAACGATGAACTTCTTTTAAATACTCACGATCAATATGAGTATAAATCTGTGTTGTGGAGATATCTGCATGACCAAGCATTTCTTGGACAGCACGGAGATCAGCTCCTCCTTCGAGTAGGTGAGTAGCAAATGAATGGCGAAATGTATGTGGGTGGACATCTTTACTAATACCTGCTGAGCAAGCATATCGTCCGACTAACTTTCGAATCATATCGCGCGTAAGCTTTGATCCACGGATATTCAAGAATAGATAATCTTGCGATTTGCCATACTTGATAAGATGTATACGAGATTGTTTCTGATACTCTTCGATCCATCTCCGTGCTGATCGACCGATTGGTACAATTCGTTCCTTAGATCCCTTACCAAAAACGCGTAATAGACCTTCATCTATATTTAAACTAGCTTGCTTGAGATTTACCAATTCTGATACTCGTATTCCTGTAGCATACAATGTTTCAAGTATTGCTCGGTCACGAATACCGAGCATTTGTGTAATATCAGGCTGCTTCAATATAGTATCAATCTCTGCAACACTTAATACTTCTGGAAGAATCTTTTCCTGTTTTGGTGAATCAATGATTTGTGTAGGATCATCATTTACTTCCTCTTCGGCTAGGAGATAGCGATGAAATCCTCGGATAGTTGAAAGTGTGCGGGCTATACTGCGTGGTGTAAGTTTATTACGATGTAACGATGCAAGGAATTCACTGATATGTACGTCAGTGATTTTCAACGCAGTAGAAATTCCTTCATGAGAAAGAAATTTTTTGTA
>Ga0233421_10000344_pt1 | contig 20689 bp, 17 predicted proteins | sample Watercolumn_Mata_3_FD_182725 | JGI IMG/M metagenome (GOLD analysis project Ga0233421, IMG submission 182725) | Freshwater microbial communities from Lake Matano, South Sulawesi, Indonesia - Watercolumn_Matano_2014_107_MG | ecosystem: Environmental > Aquatic > Freshwater > Lake | place... | reverse complement strand
AGAAATGAAAAATGATCCTAATTCACCATTCAATAAAAAAGGCAAAGTAGAATTTCACGATTTGAATTATTTTGAAGTTGATCCTGCATTTGTTTTTAAAAGCAAACTATACGAATTCAATCCTAAAGATACTATTACAATTTTCGGGACAAAAGGAGAACCTCGTAAAGCTGTTCGATATGGATATGTAATTTTTAATTACGATAATCTACATTTAAAGATAAATGTATATCAAGGAGTAACACAGACCGGGATAATTTATTATTCAATCTGGTTCACAGATAAAACGACTAATAATGAATCCTACGGTGTTGGACGTTATGTTGATTTTGAAAAAAATGATGACGACAATTTCATTTATGAAGTTGATTTTAACAAAGCATATAATCCATACTGTGCTTACAGTCCCAACTATTCATGTGCAATTCCTACAAAAGAAGATTTTATACCAATTGCAATTAAAGCCGGCGAGAAAAAATTTCATGATTAATTTTTGGAGAAAAACGTGGTAATCATTCTTGAAAAAAATGCAACAGAAGCTCAGATTGACAATGTAATAAAACATCTTGAAGGATTTGGTTTTCAAATTCATAAATCTGTTGGTGCCGAAAGGACAATTCTTGGTGCTATTGGTGTTAAACCAAATTTCGATACACGAAACATTAGTATTCTTGAAGGAGTTGATGAAGTTTATCGTGTAACGACTCCTTATAAACTTGCAAGCAGAAGTTTTAATGAAACAAATACAATAATAAAAATAAAAGATGTTGAAATTGGCGGAAATAAAATTGCAATGATTGCAGGCCCATGTTCTATAGAAAGCGAGGAACAAATATTTCGACTTGCAAAAGTTGTTGCTCAATCCGGTGCAAAAATTTTACGCGGCGGTGCTTTTAAACCGCGCACTTCACCATATTCATTTCAAGGACTTGGTGAAGAAGGATTGAAAATGATACGTGCAGCGGCTGATGAAAATAATTTACTTGTTATAACCGAAGTTATGCAGTTCGATCAGATTGATTTGATTGATAAATATACCGACATATTTCAGCTTGGCGCACGTAACATGCAAAATTTTTCTTTGCTCAAGGAATTAGGCAGGGTCAATAAACCCGTTATGCTAAAACGCGGTATTGCCGCAACAATTGAAGAATGGTTAATGTCCGCAGAATATATTTTAAGCGGCGGCAACAAAAATGTTTTTCTATGTGAACGTGGAATCAGAACGTTTGAAAATTATACACGCAATACATTTGATCTTTCTGCAATTCCAGTTGTACATAAAAAAAGTCATTTACCTATAATAGCTGATCCATCGCATGCAACCGGATTGAGAGATCAAGTGCCGCCAATGGCACGTGCCGCTGTTGCCGCCGGTGCCGATGGAATTATGATTGAGATTCATTACGACCCCGAATTAGCATTATCGGATGGGCCTCAAGCTTTGTTACCTGCTACGTATCTTAAACTGATGGAAGAGTTACGAATGATAGCAAAAGCAATCGGGAGAACTTTATAATTGATAATTGAAAAAATTGCTATAGCGGGTTTAGGTTTAATAGGCGGTTCAATTGCAAAAGCAATTAAAAATTTTTCATCAGATCATTTTATTAGCGCTTTCGATATTTCCGATTCAACCGATAAAGCTTTATCACAAAAAGTGATTGATAAAAAACTAAATTCAATCGAAGAATGTTTAGAAGCAGATCTAATTTTTTTGTGCCTACCGGTTGATAAAACTTTTCTAATTTTTGATTCACTTATTGACAAATTACATTCAAGGCAAATTCTTACGGATGTCTGCGGTATCAAATCCATTTTCCAGGAAATATGGGATCAAAAAAAGCGAGCTGGTTTTTATTTTGGCGGACACCCAATGACAGGCAAAGAAAAGGGAGGATTTGATAATTCCGACCCACTCTTATTTGAAAATTGCACTTATATTTTAAATGATACATCAAAAGATTCACCGGCATTGGAATCGCTAACTAATGTTATTCAAGGTTTTGGTTCTAAGATCACCTTTTTAAGTCCTAAAGTTCATGATATTATTGTTGCATCAGTTAGTCATCTACCTCAGCTGATTGCCGTATCACTTATTAATTCTGCCGGATTAAAAGGAAGCGATATAAACTTTTTTGATTATGCTGCCGGCGGGTTTAGAGATATGACCCGCATTGCGTCAAGCGATTTTAATATTTGGCAGCCTGTAATTAACGAAAACAAAAAATATATTGCCCAAGCAATTGATAATTTTATTTTCGATTTGGAACAGATTAAAAAATCAATCAGCTCGAATGATTACAAAATGATATCCGGGAAGTTTGAAAGTGCAAGAGCTAAAAGGGATGAAATTCCAAAATCCAACAAAGGTTTTTTAAACCAGATTTATGATGTCTTTGTTTTTGTAAAAGATGAACCGGGAGTAATAAGTAAAATTTCAACTGCACTTTATGAAAATAAAATTAATATTAAAGACATAGAACTTTTGAAAATTAGAGAAGGTTCCGGCGGTACATTTAGATTAGCATTCGAAAGTGAAGGTGATGCAGATAAAGCTAGAACAATAATTGAAAATGCTGGATTCTTTACTAAGCTATAATTATTCAGACTAAAGTATCAGAAACTGCTTTTTAATTCTCCTCAAAATTGATTTTAGTTTTTTATTGTGTCCATTTTTAATAAATTTGATATAGTTAACAATATGAAAATCAAAGCCGATCATATAAAGTTTTTTGTGTTAATAATATGCGTTTTGTTCATCGGAATTGATTTATTAGAAACAGTTTCTACACCTTATGAATTACTGAGAATAATTTTCTACGGTATTGCTATTAATATTATCTCTGATTATATAATACGTGGAAAGAAAAGAGGTAAACAATGAACACAAATGATCTAATCACTATAATCTTCGCTATTGTAATTATTCCCACTTATATTTTCTATTTATATCTCAAAAAAAATGAAGTAAAAAATGAAATTGATGAGATTCAAACAAGCCGCAAAATTCTTTCAGCGTTAAAGGAATATGCTAAACAACAACCGGATTTTGCTAAGATATTAAACAAATTCGGACTTCTATAACGTTATAACCCTACCTTAGAGATTTTTGAATTGCATCAGCAACACTTTCACCATCAATCGCAGAAGAAACAATTCCACCGGCATAACCGGCACCCTCTCCGCAGGGGAATAATCCTTTAATCTCAACATGCATTAGCGTTTCATTGTTGCGCGGAATTCTTATCGGCGAACTTGTTCGTGTTTCTGCTGCAAGCAATTGCGCTTCTTCAGTATAATATCCTTTCATTTTCTTATCAAAGATTAATAAACTTTTTCTAATTCCTTTTGCAATTTTTTTTGGTAAAATTTCATGAAGCGGAGAATTCAATGTTCCGGGAATGTATGATGATTTTGGAAGTGATTTAGAAATTTCTCCTTTCACAAAATCAGTTACTCTTTGTGCAGGAGCTGTTTGATTTTTTCCTCCGGCTTCAAATGCAATTTTCTCAATTTCTTTTTGAAATTCTAATCCGGCAAAAACGCCAAATTCGTCTTTATGTTTCCAATCTTTTTCATCAACTGTAACAACCAAACCGGAATTAGCAAAAGGAGAATCCCGCCGCGAAACGCTCATTCCATTTAGCACAAGTTCATCCGAAGATGTTGATGCCGGAATTATAATTCCACCGGGACACATACAGAATGAATAAACTCCGCGAGCATCAACTTGACATGCTAAATTGTAACTTGAGGCTGGAAGATTTGGATTTCTTTCTTTTGAGTGATATTGAATTTCATCAATCAAATATTGGGGATGCTCAATACGCACACCCATAGCAAACGGTTTTGCTTCAAGTTTGATTTTGTGTTTGTCTAACAGATAATAAATGTCACGCGCTGAGTGTCCGGTTGCAAGTATTACCGCTTCACCAAAAAACTCATTCTCATTATTAACTATTACACCATTTATTCTAGCGCTCTCAAGAATCAAATCAGTAATAAGCGAATCAAAGTAAATTTCTCCGCCGCAATTAATAATCGTTTGACGAATTTCTTGAACTACTTTCGGAAGAATATTGGAACCAATATGCGGATGTGAATCAATTAAAATTTCTTTTTGAGCACCATGCTGAACAAGGATATTTAAAATTCTGTTTACATCTCCCCGCTTAGTTGCACGTGTGTATAATTTACCATCACTATAAGCACCAGCCCCTCCTTCACCAAAACAATAATTTGAATTAGGATTTACATTTCCAAATTGTTGAATATCCCGTAAATCTCTTCTGCGAGATTGCACATTTTTTCCGCGCTCAAAGATTATTGGTTTTATTCCAAGTTCAATTAAACGTAAAGCTGCAAACATTCCTGCCGGACCCATTCCTACAATTAGAACTTTCTTATTTTCTTTTACATGTTTGAATTCAATTGGCGAATAAATATCGGTTGGTTCTTCATTCAAATAAACAATTGTCTTAACGCGGTAAATTGGATTTTTGACTCGTGCATCTATAGATCGGCGTAATATTTGAACTGCAGAAATTTCTTCAAGGTTTATTTTTAATTCTTTTGCCGCAAGATTTTTTTGATAAGAATAATCGTTTATAAATTCCGGTGGTATAACAAGTTCTATTTCTCTTTTCACAATGTCTCCTATTTTGGAGAAAATAATTTTGATTCAATTAATGTATTTCAATTCACAATTCAATTTTAGAATTCAGCATTACACTAGTAAGTCGCCTTAATAAGTCCTCCATCAACAGCAATTGTCTGTCCGGTTATATAACCAGCTTGTTCTGATGCAAGGAAGGCAATTATTGAAGCAACTTCTTGAGATTTAGCCATCCGCTTCATAGGAACTTCATCAGCCATCAACGCTAACATTATATCTGTAGATGTATTAGCTAATAATGCTTTTTTCTCAGCTAATTCATTAATACGCGGAGTTAGAGTATAACCTGGAGCTACATTATTAACGGTAATATTAAATTTACCAAGATGATTGCTCATAGTTTTTGCAAATGCAGTAACAGCACTTCTCAATGAGTTGGATAAAATTAAATTATCAACCGGTTGTTTAACCGAAAGAGAAGTTATATTTATTATTCTTCCCCATTTATTGGATTTCATTTTGGGTAGAACCAATCTTGTAAAACGAATTGCGCTCATCAAAACTTGTTCGAATGCATCTTCCCAATTATCGTCATTTAATTCTTCAAATATTCCAGGCACTGGTCCGCCGCAATTATTTATAAGAATATCAATTTTGTCAAATTTTTTAATGACATTATTAACTGTACTTTCAATTTCAGACGGCTTGTTAATGTCGCAAACATCATAGTACGGCTCAATATTATAAAGGTTTTTCATTTCATGAACAGCCATTTCAAGTTTTAATTTATTTCGAGAACAAATTGCAACATTAACACCTTCTTGAATTAGCATTTCTGCAGTTGCTTTTCCAATACCGGAACTTGCGGCAGTAATCAGCGCAGTTTTTCCTTTTAAATTTAACTCCATCACAATGCTCCATTTTCCTAAAAGGAATTTAGATTATTAAATCTTGGTTCTCAAACTTGTCTGGAAAGAAAAACCGGAACGTGCCCGGTTTTTATTTGGAAACAATTTTCTAAGGAAGCTTTTAATTATTTGTGGTTGGCCAATTGTTGATGAACAATTTGTTCAGTATCAAGAGCAATTACCAATTCTTCATTTGTAGGAATTCGGAGAATTTTTACTTTTGAATCCGGCAAGGAAATATCACATTCGCCGGCAGCATTTTGATTTGCAGTTTCATCGAGTTTAATACCAAGAAAATCTAAATTACTGCAAACATTTTTACGAACCATGACGGAGTTTTCACCAATGCCTCCGGTGAAGACAAAAGCATCAAGTCCGCCCATAGCTGCGGTAAATGCACCTAAATATTTTTTAATTCTATAAGTAAAAACATCGTGAGCATATTTTGCTTTTTTATTTCCTTCAGCAACAGCTTCTTCAATTTCACGCATATCACTGCTTTCACCGCTTATTCCAATTAAACCACTATGTTTGTTTAATAATGTGTTGGCTTCAGAAAGCGAAAGACCTTCCTTTGCCATGATATACAAAATAGCAGAAGGATCCATATCACCGCTTCTTGTTCCCATAATTAATCCTTCCAAAGGAGTAAATCCCATAGTAGTGTCAATAGAAACACCGCTATTTATAGCAGCCATCGAACAGCCATTTCCCAAATGAGCAGTAATAATTTTTAATTGATCAATTGGTTTTCCTAAAAATGCTGCGGCTCGTTCAGAAACAAATCTATGTGATGTACCGTGAAACCCGTACCTTCTAATTTTGTATTTTTTATATAACTCATAAGGTATGCCGTACAAAAACGCTTGTGCATTCATCTTAGTATGAAATGCAGTATCAAAAACTCCAACCTGCGGAGTTTTGGATAAATGTTCTTTTGTTGCTTGAATACCTTTTATATTTGGCGGATTATGCAGTGGTGCTAATTCAATATTATCTTTCAAAGCTTTCATAACTTGATCAGTAATAAGAACCGAGCCGGTAAAAGTTTCGCCGCCATGAACTACACGATGACCGACAGCATCAATTTCGTTTTTGTCTTTTATAACCCCATGGTTTTTTGAAAGCAATACTGCTATAACATATTCAATTGCAATTGTATGATCTAAAATTTCACCGACGATTTTTATTTTTTCCTTATCAAGAGGCTGATGGGTTAATACTGCACTTGTCATTCCAATTCTTTCAACAACACCTTTGGCAAGCGATAATTTACTTTCCGTATCTATAAACTGATACTTGATTGATGAACTGCCGCAATTTAAAACCAAGACTTTCATGAATTCCTCAAAATTTTATTTGATTATTTTTCCATCTTCATCATATTTATAAAAACCTTCTCCGGTTTTTTTACCAAGCTTTCTTTCGCGCACTAGTTTACGTAATATTGGACAGGGGCGGTATCTTGGCTCGCCAAGAGTTGTCCATAAAGTTTCCATCCATGCTAATACTTCATCTAATCCCATAGAGTCAGCCATTTCAAGCGGACCCATATTAAAATTATATCCAAGTTTCATTGCAGTATCAATATCTTTGGCAGTGGCAACGTCTTCCAACAAAATATGCATTGCTTCGTTTAACAAAGGAACTATGGCACGTGTAGTAACGAATCCCGGATATTCGTAAACTTGTACGGCGGTCTTACCAATTCTTGAAGCAAATTTTTTTATTATCTCAACTGTCTTATCAGATGTTTCCAATGCTCTAACTAATTCAACAAGAGGAACTTTAGGCACAGGATTTAGAAAGTGCATCCCAATAATTTTATCTTTTCTATTAGTTACTTCTGCTATCTTTGTTAAACTTAGTGTGGAAGTATTTGAAATAAATATTGTTTCTGGTTTTGCAATTTGATCTAATTCTTTAAATACTTTTTTTTTCAAATCATAATTTTCATCAACAGCTTCAATTAGAAGATCACATTCGGGTATTTCGGATCGTTCAGAAGTCCATTTAATTCTTGCCAGTACTGCTTTCATTTCACTTCTTGTCATTGCCCATCGTGCAATTTCTCTTTCCATAGATAAAGATAAATCAATTTGTGCCTGCTGAATTTTTTCTTCATCTTTTTCAACGAGCAAAACATCGAGGCCTGCATTAGCAATAGTCTGAGCAATACCTTGTCCCATCAAACCGCCGCCAATAATTCCAACATAATCAATCCTTTCAACTTCTTCGGCTCTTTGCACACCACCAATAAGATCTTCTAATTTTAATTTCTCTTCAGCCATTATATTTACCTTTCAAAAGCTAATTTAAAAATACAGAAATTTATAAATAGAACCTTTGACGGGCAAATATTATACCACCCAAAAATGTTTGATCAACGCAGAATTTCAAAATCGGGAAGATGAATTTTATTACAACTAAAAATCAATTAATCACTTATGAGAATAGTTTTTAGATAACTCCTCTTTTAAAACGCATTAAAGCATAAGAATTAATTAGGATGGCTATAATTAATAATACTGCAACGTGCATAGCTATACCCGAAAAACTTGCATGCCGCCATAAAACTTGAATAAATGCCTCAACAGACCAATAGGTTAATGTTCCTTTAGAGATAACTTGCATCCAGTCTGGAAGAAAAGAAGTTGGGAACCATGAACCGCCTACCGCCGACATTACGAGAATCAATAAAGTACTAACACCATTTGCTTGATTAAAGGTTTTTGTAATTGAAGTAATTAACATGCCGAATGAGACAGCCGCTGCTGCAGAAGAAAAAATAACTATCAACAGATTTATAAAATTTGAAAATATTTCAACGCCGAAAAAAGCCCAGGAAAAAATAAATAAAACGAGCAGTTGAAAAACACCCAGACTAATTGTGTATATGTATTTACTCCAAAGAATTTCAGTTCTTGTTATTGGCATACATAAAAGCCGCTTAAGTGTTCCTTCTTGTTTTTCTTCAAATAATGAAGTTGCCGCACCGGTTAGTGAAAATAACAAGAACATCATTGCCCAACCGCCCACTGTTCTGGTTAATCCGGGATTTGTAATTTTCTTTCCTACCAACTGTTCGCTTTCAAATTTAACCAGGTTGGATACAAATCTGTTTTCTGTACTGGTATCACTTGAACTGGAAAAGAGTTTTGCCGTATCAATTTTGGTTGCTTGATTAATAAATGAATCCGCCTTCACACCAAAATATTTCCCGATAATTTTACCAACACCTTTGATGAATAATTCAGTACTATCATTACCAAGAAATTTTGCTGCATTTCGTTGGGCTAGTACCGGAAAGACGCGTGGTATTTGTGTAAAAATAGTTTGCTGAACATTGCCTTGAATAATATTTGATTCAATTTCATTTTTAGGATCATAATAAAATTTGAATTTTAAAGTTGAAGATGTGTCCGCGAAGAAGTTTTTATCCATAATAATTGCAGCCGGCATTTTACCGGTTCTAACCCATTCTTTGGCAATTTCTTCGTTATATTTTAATGTATCACTACCATTTTCCGAGATATAAGTCTTTACCGGTTTTAAAGATTTCGATGAATCTAACTTCGCTTCAATTAGTCTGGCAACAATTGAATTACTTTCATTAACCAAAATCAAATTTGATTTACCTCTCGGTCCTCCACTGCCGCCAAAAATATTTCCAAAAATTATTATTAAAAGAATTGGAACAATGAAAGTTAATACCATTGCCGGTTTATCATTAATAAAACGCATTATATCTTTAATCACTAATCGAATAATATTTTTCAATCTCTTAAACTCCTTCCGGTCATATTTAAAAATACATCTTCAAGATTTGCACGGCTTATTTGAATAAACACGTTTGGAATTCCGATTTGCTCAAGTTTAGAAAAGATTTTTGAGTTTCGTTCAAATCCGGTATTAGGAATTACCTCGTAATAAAAATCGTACTCCGTCAATTGTCCAATTTCCTGAATCAAAGAAATTTTACTTGATGTAGCAGATGTTTTTTGAATTTTAATAGTATCTCTTTGATTTAAAAGATTTATTAAATCAATCAAAGTTCCTTCTGCAATTATATTGCCATGGTCAATTATAGCTAAGCGTGAACAAAGTCTTTCAGCTTCTTCCATATAATGGGTTGTATAAACAATTGTCTTTCCGGATTTATTGAGTTGCAGAAGCATATCAAAAATAGCATTGCGGGATTGCGGGTCGACGCCAACAGTTGGTTCATCACATAGAAGAATTTCCGGGTCGTGCAGTAAACTAGCTGCAAGGTTAAGTCTTCGTTTCATTCCGCCGGAAAAATCTTTTACCGGATCTTTCTTTCTATCTGTTAATTGTACCAGAAGCAAAACTTCGTCTATTTTATTTTCAAGTGCTTTGCCTTGAAGATTAAAAAGCTGGCCAAAAATTTTCAAATTTTGATATGCAGATAATTCAAGATACAATGATATTTCTTGCGGTACATATCCAAACTTTTTTCTCAAAGCTAAATTATTTTTAGAGACGTGTTCATCGCCATACAAAATTTTTCCACTATCTGATTCAAGATAGCCGATTATAATATTCATTAAAGTTGATTTACCGGCTCCATTTGGTCCCAGCAATCCGAAAAATTCACCTTTATTAATATTAATACTAACATTGTTTAATGCGGTTAGATTTTCAAAATGTTTAACTATGTGATCGATTCTGAGCATGTTTGATTTTCTTTATTTAATTTTTGTTAGCTAAGTTAATTGCAAAACCAAGTTATCTAAATTTATTTAATGAATCCAAAACAAATCCTAAATAGTTTTTTCAACTTACAAGAATTCCGCCCGGGCCAGGAAGAAATAATAAATACTATACTCACTAATGAAAATGTTTTGGCAATACTACCCACCGGAGGCGGAAAGTCACTTTGTTATCAAATTCCTTCTCTGCTGTCAAAAACCTTTTCAATAGTTATTTCTCCGCTAATAGCTTTAATGAAAGATCAAGTTGATTCATTAAATGAAAAAGAAAACATCGCTGCATTTATAAACAGTTCATTAGACTACAAAGCAAGTGAAAAAGTTTTAAATGAAATCTCAACCGGTAAAATAAAAATATTATACATTTCACCGGAGAAGTTGACAAACCTGTCGTTTATACACCGACTTAAAATAATGACGCCATCTTATTTGTTTGTAGATGAAGCTCATTGCATTAGCGAGTGGGGGCACAATTTTAGACCGAGTTATCGAAAAATAAAAGATTTTCTTGCACAGCTTGAGATCAATAATGTTTCTGCTTTCACTGCAACTGCTACTGAAGAAGTAAGGAAAGATATTGTTAAGCAGTTAAATCTTATAAATCCAAAAATATTTGTACGCGGGTTTGAACGCAGTAATTTGAAGCTTGCTGTAATTTGTACAAAACAGAAAAAAGAATACTGTGTTAGTATTCTCAAAAATGAATCGGGCTCATCAATTATATATACAGCTACAAGAAAACTAAGCGAAGAAATATCAGAGCATCTAAGATTAAATAAAATTAATTCAACTTATTACCATGCAGGTTTAACTTCCGAATTACGACGAATAATTCAAGATGATTTTATTAATGACCGGGTTAAAACTATAGTTGCAACAAATGCTTTTGGAATGGGAATCGATAAAAGTAATATTCGAACAATCATACATTGCAATCTTACCGGCTCATTAGAAAATTATTACCAAGAAATTGGCAGAGCAGGAAGAGATGGAAAAGAATCTAATGCAATTCTTTTATATGAAGAAAAAGATAAACTTATTCAGAACTATTTTATTGCCTGCAATAATCCAACTCGTCAGCATATTCAAGAAGTTTACGATACATTGTGTAACTCAGTAAATCTTTCACTGGGAATGATACCAGATACCCCGGTTGAGTTAAATTCTAATTTTTATTCACTTCTTGATAAAAAAGAAATTAACAATGTTTTAACGGAAAGTTGTCTGCGTGTGCTGGAAGAATCCGGTTACATATCCCAAACGCAATTTACTTTTAATTATAATGTTCAATTTTTACTTGAACCGAACGAACTGCATTCTCATTTGAAAAATATTTCTCATAATGAAGTCAAGGATTTAATTGTTTTGATTGTTCGTGATTACGGAAGCAGAGTTTTTAAAGTACCGACTTCCATTAACTTGAATAAAATATGTGAAAATTTAGAATTGCAAATTCAAGATGTAATTTCTCTATTGAAATATTTATCGCAATCCGGAATTATTCTTTTACATCTTCCATCGACAAATCCTTTAGTTCGAATTACTAAGAATAGAATTAAATCAATTGAGTTGCAGTTAAACATTTCTCATATGGAATCTCTTAAAGAATATTCTATGAGCAAACTTGAGAAAATGATTGACTATACTTTTACCAATGAGTGCAGGTTTAAGTTTATTCTAAACTATTTTGGTCAGAAAACAGATAATTATAAATGCGGCAAATGCGATATCTGCCTTGGGAAAAAAATATTGGGAATCGACGGCCAGGAATATTTAGAAGAGGTAATTTTACAGACTATACACGAGGCTAAAATTCCGCTAAGAATTAAAACTGCAGTTCAAATTCTAACCGGCAAAGCGAATCTAGCATCGTTGAGAAGATTTTCTACTTTTGAATCGTGCATTCATTTTAAAAAAAATGATATTGAACAAGCAATTTTTAATCTCATTAACAAAAAACAAGTATTAATATCAAATAATGTTTTGTCTTTAAGTGATAAAGGAATTGAACAATTTGCTTTTGAAAATGAAATTGCAATTGATAATACTCAAAACGCCGGGTATGAAAATGACCTTAGATTATTTAATCAACTCCGCCAAATTAGAAAAGAAGCCGCAGATAGATTCAATCAAACTTCTAATTTGATTTGCACAGACGAATTACTGCGCACAATTGTAAAAATAAAACCTAAAACTTATTCGGAGTTTATAAATATTGCAGGTTGTACAGAGCGCATGTTCAATAAAATTGGTGAGCTGTTTCTAAATGCAATAATAAATTTTAATAAAGCTGCTCTTGATTCAAATAAATTGAAGCAAAAAAAATTTACTAAAGATTTTGTGGATATACTTGCTCTCGTTAAGAAAAAATATTCGCTCGAGGATATTTCCGCCATAACAAAACTTCCCGAATCTATTTTATCCACTCAAATCGAAACTTTAATAGAAGCTATTCCGGATTTGGAAATTGATCATATGTTTGAGAAGAATGAACTCAAAACAATTTTTGAGAAAATCGATAATGGTTACAAAGGATTGAAAGAATTGCGTGCTGCTTTGCATGGAAAGATCAGTTATGCAAGGCTACGAATTGCATCTGCGAAAAAGAGAGTTAGTTAATTGTATTTCCCTTTTTCAATTCGTTGAGATACTCGTTAGATTTTTTAAAAAAACTCTCCCATTTTTCCCTGTTATCTGAATAGTTTGACAACTCTTTTCGAAATTCAGCTTCTGTAATTTTATATTTATTAAAAACCAATTGCTTGTGGGCTTTAAGTGAATCTTGATTAAATCCGTAAGTTTCTTCAATGATTACATTTTCAACGTAAACTTTAACAAGGATTTCTTCAGATACTTTTTCATTATTGCAAGCAGAATTAATAATTACAATTAACGCAATAAGAAGTATGCTATTTCTTTTTACTAGCTTCAAATAAAGTTTTCTTTTCACTTTCACTTAATTTTTGATATCCGTACAGGCTGATTTTATCTAAAATTCTATCAACTTCTTCTTGATTATTGATACCATCATCTTTCTTCGTCTCATTGATATCGTAAAATGTAGCATCTTGAATGTCTTTTGAACTAGCGGATTTAGATTTGAATATATCTTTAAAATTTGAAGTAGTGAAAGTCCGATTGTGAGTAAATGAATCAAAAATATTTTTTGATCTGAATCTATTTTTTCTATCATACAAAATAAATATCAATCCGGTAACAGCACCGCCGACATGTGCAAAGTGAGCAACTATACTTTGATCACCAACAGATAAGAATTCCAATACAATTAAGAACAAGATTAAATATTTTGCTTTTACCGGAATTAGGAAATACACATAAACATAACGATCTGGAAAATACATTGCGAATGCTATCATAACACCATAAACAGCGCCTGAAGCACCTAATGTAGGTCCAACTGAACCAAAAAACGGTGCTAGTAATAATTGCACTAAACCGGCACCCACACCGCTTGTCAAATAAAAAAACAAAAATTTTCTCGATCCCATTATATGTTCTATTTCCATTCCGAACATCCATAGAAAAAACATATTAAATAGTATATGGGAAAACCCGCTATGCATAAACTGATAGGTGATTAACTGCCATGGATAAAAATTTGCCGGCAAAAATCCTTGTAGTACATTTTGAAAAATAATTGGAATACCTCCATCATGTAATGGAATCAAAGCAAAATATTGTACAATGATATCATCTAACGAAACCGGTTTATCTATGAAAATTGATTTCGCTATCATTTGCAATAAAAATACTGAGGCATTGCTAAATAGTAATGCTTTCAAGATCGGCGGAAAAAATGTAAATCCGCCCATGCCGGAAGGTCTATAATAATCTCTTGAATCTAAACCCATCTGCTTTCCATTCCTTTAATAATGAAAGTAATACTAACAACAACAATTAGACAAACTTAATAATTCATTAGCTGAATAAGTGTATGATCATGAAAAATAAGTCTTTGTAATATTAATCTCGCTCATGCCTGCCTTGTCGGCAGACAGGCTCTTACTCTTGCCTGCCCTGTCGGGAGACAGGCTCTTGCTCTTAACTATTTATCATCATTCAAAGCCGCAACACCTGGAAGAATTTTTCCTTCCAAAAATTCTAATGAAGCTCCGCCGCCTGTTGAAACGTGAGTTACCTTATCATCGAGACCGGCTTTATTAATTGCAGCCGCAGAATCACCGCCGCCAATAATTGTAATACCTCCTTTTGCAGTTAATTCTGCCAAAGATGAAGCAACCTCATTAGTTCCATTTGCAAAATTTTCGAATTCAAAGACTCCCATCGGTCCGTTCCACACAACAGTTTTGCTGGAAAGAATAACATTTTTGAATTCTTCAATTGTCTTAGGTCCAATATCCAAACCCATTTTATCAGAAGGAATCTTATCTGAATTAACAACACTTGGTGGCGAATCATTTTTAAACTCATCAGCAACAACATTATCTTTTGGAAGCAGAACTTTTGCATTCGAAGATTTAAATTTTTCAAGCATTGTTTTAGCTAATTCAATTTTCTCTTCTTCTAAAAGCGATTTACCAATTTCAAAACCTGAAGCTTTGAAGAATGTATAGGCCATTCCACCACCGATTAAAAGATAATCAACTTTTGGCAGAAGATTTTCTATAACATCAATTTTACCGGAAATTTTTGAACCACCAAGAATAGCCGTGAATGGTCTCACCGGATTAGCAACTGCATTGCCTAAATAATCTAATTCTTTTTGCATTAAATATCCTGATGCACAAATTTTAATAAACTTTGTAACTCCTTCTGTAGATGAATGTGCTCTATGTGCACTTCCAAATGCATCATTAATGTAAACATCGCCAAATTCAGCAAGCTGCTGAGCAAAAGTTGGATCGTTTTTTTCTTCTTCAGGATGAAACCTTAGATTTTCCAAAAGCAAAACATCACCGTCTGCTAATGAGTTTACAATTGCTTTTACTTGTTCACCAATGCAATCACTTGCAAACTTAACGTCTTTATCCAGCAGTTTGCCAAGATGAACAGCAACCGGTTTTAAACTATACTTTGGATTTGGTCCGCCTTTTGGCCTTCCGAGATGGCTCATCAAAATACATTGCCCGCCGCTTTGAATAATTTTTTTAATTGTCGGCATTGCAGCAGTAATTCTTGTATCGTCTGTAATTTGAAGATTCTCATCAAGCGGAACATTAAAATCAACGCGAACAAGCACTCGTTTACTTTTAAGATTAACTTTGTCAATACTAAGTTTTTTCATTTTTATAAATCTCCAATAAAAAACATAAATATAAAAAGAAGCCCGCCGGCGGCGGGCGTTAAAATAAAATTAAATTCTCTATTTCAGCATCTTTAACAACAGATCAACTACTCTGCATGAATAACCCCATTCGTTATCATACCAGCTAACAATTTTGAAAAATCTTTTTTCACCTTTCAAATTATTTTGCATAGTAGCTAATGAATCATAAATAGATGATCTCTCATCGTGAATAAAATCAGTTGACACAACTTCTTCATCACAATAACCAAGAATTCCTTTCAAATAAGTTTCAGAAGCTTTTTTGAGCAAAGAATTAATCTCTTCAATTGAAGTTTCTTTTTCTGAACGGAAAGTTAAATCCACAACAGAAACATTTGCAGTAGGAACACGGAAAGACATGCCCGTTAATTTACCTTTGGTTTGAGGAAGAACTTCACCCACAGCTTTTGCAGCGCCTGTTGTAGAAGGAATAATGTTTATTGCCGCTGCTCTGCCTCCACGCCAATCTTTTTTAGAAGGACCATCAACTGTTTTTTGAGTTGCTGTGTATGAATGAATTGTTGTCATCAATCCGGTTTCTATTCCAATTCCTTCTTTTAATAAGACATAAACAACCGGAGCTAAACAATTAGTTGTGCAAGATGCATTTGAAACAATTGCATGCTTGGACGGATCATAATCATCATCGTTAACTCCAACAACAATAGTTTTAACATCACCTTTTCCGGGTGCAGAAATCAAAACTTTTTTTGCACCGGCACTTAAATGACCTTTAGCTTTTTCAGAATCTGTAAATAATCCTGTAGATTCTATAACAATATCAACGCCAAGATCTTTCCATGGTAATTGAGACGGATCTTTTTGTGCAAGGATGCATTTAATTTTGTGATTATTAACTATCAAAACATCATCGGCTTCAACGGAAGAATTACTTTTTTCGCTTCCAACATTACCTTTAAATTTTCCGTGAACGGAATCATACTTCAATTGGTAAGCAAAATATTTTGCATCTGTACTAACATCTACAACTGCCACTACATCAATCTCTTTACCTAATAATTCTCTGTCTGCTAACACATTAATTACCTGTCTTCCGATCCTACCAAAACCATTAATACCTATTTTTACTGCCATAATATCTCCTATTGCTAAATGAATGATTTTCGGGACGAAATATATATATTCAAAAAAGAAGATTCAATTTGACAGAGATTGACGAATATTAATTGTTGATTTGCTGTTAATAAATTATTTTAAGAACCAAAGAGTTCAAAGTTTTGCATAACTGACCTTTAATTTTAAAGAGGTATAAAAAATGGCCGCAAGCGAATTTTTGTCATTCGTTCCAATATTTTCCGATCTAAATGATCAAACAATTTCAAAGATTGAAAAAATCGGAACACTAAAAGTATATTTAAAGCATCAGGTAATACTTCAAGAAGAAGAAACCGGTACCGCACTTTTCATAATTAAAAATGGAAAAGTTAAAGTTTCAAGACAAAGTTCAGACGGAAGAGAAGTAATACTAACTATTCTTTCAGAAAGTGATTTCTTTGGTGAGATGGCAATTCTTGACGGATTGACACGTTCAGCTACTGTTACTGCAATCGAAGATTCTGAACTATTTTTAATTCAAAGAAGCGATTTTTTAAATCTACTTCACGAATACCCGGAAACTTCAGTAGCATTGCTGCAAGAGCTAACGAAACGCCTTCGTTCAGCAGATGCAAAAATTAAAGCTCTTTCATTAAAAGATGCAGAAGGAAAAGTTGCAACGGTAATTTTACAATTAGCTGATGATATCGGGAAAATAAAACATGGAAGAGTTGAAATCGAAAAACTTCCGCTTCAGCAGGATTTAGCAAACATGGCTGGTACATCCCGGGAAACTATTTCTCGAACATTGCATTCTTTTGCAAAGAAAAAACTTGTTGAACTCGAAGGTTCTAAACTTTCTATTGTTGATTATGAAAAATTCAAAGAGAAATTTGTCTAAATAATTTTATGCCGGCAAGAATAGATCTTCATACACATACAAACTTATCAGATGGTGCTTACTCTCCAACTGAACTTGTTAAGAAAGCTTATGAACGCGGACTAAATATTATTAGTATAACAGATCACGATAGTGTCAACGGAATTAAAGAAGCTATTTCTGTAGGAAAGAATTTAGGTGTTGAGGTTATTTCTGGTTTAGAAATAAGCACAGATTTGGATGATAACGAAATTCACCTGCTCGCATATTTTATTGATATAGATAATGAAGAGCTTCAAAAATATCTCAGCTTTTTTCGTGATGAAAGATTTCATCGAGCAAAAAGAATTGTTCAAAAATTACAAAAGCTCGGATTGCCGATTATAATTGATGATGTAATAGCAAGATCAAAAAATTCTGCGGTTGGAAGACCACATATTGCTTATACTTTGGTTGATCTTGGAATTATTCAGAATTATCAGCAAGCATTTGAAAAATATATTGGTGACCGCGGTCCGGCTTTTGAAAGAAAAATTCATATTTCGCCGCAGAGTGCATTAAAATTAATTAACGATGCCGGCGGGCTTTCTTTTATTGCTCATCCGGGTTTTATGAAAGAAAATTTATTATTAAATTTGATTAAAGCCGGTGTGGATGGAATTGAATGCATCCATCCAAGCCATAGTGAAAACCAGGTACAATTCTACCGCGGCATTGTTAACCAATATTGTATTTTAGAATCCGGCGGTTCTGATTTTCATGGTGGCAAAAAAGCCGACGAAGAAAATCTTGGAAGATTTCTCGTAAGTCAAAATGTGCTGGATGCAATGAGAAAAATGCTTCAACAAAATAAATAAACATTCGAGGCATCTGAAAAATTAATAATCTGTCATTCAGTCCTTCAGCTGACGGATCGTTTCGGAAACAAAAGTTGAGATTCTGAAATAAAACCTGCCCGACGGCAGTCAGATTCAGAATGACACTCTTTTTTATATATATACAATGATAATTTTTCAGATATCTCCATTCATTAATTAAAGTACTGCATGATTTATTTTTCTACTTTTTGTTCTATCTTAAATAACTAAATTTGTTCTGCGGCTTTTATAAAAAGTCTAAATTTAAGTGAGGGATTAATGCGTACTTTAAAAATCAGTTATCTATTTATTTTATTTTCAATATCAATTGGTGCTCAATCAACCGGCCAATGGCAAATACATTCCGATATGAAAAGCATCCATTCAGCTGTTGCGGGCTCTTCATACATTTGGGCAGCCACTTCCGGCGGAGCTTTTCGCTTTGGATTAACTGATAGCAGTTACTCTATCTTAACAAAAGCAGATGGATTAAACAGCCAGGCACTTACTGCTATTGGAGTTGATAATCAAAATAAGGTTTGGTTTGGTTCGCTTGAAGGCCATATTAATATTCTTGATACAAAAGAAAATGCGATATATAAAATTGTCGATATCTTTAATTCGAATAAAAGTAAAAAGCAAATCAACAACATCTACATTAAGGGCGATACTTTATTTGCATCAATTGATTTTGGATTATCATTGATAAACACAAAAACTTTATCAATTAATGATTCATTTCTAAAACTTGGTAATCTTTCTGCAGAATCAAAAGTACTTAGCGTGGTTAAAACAAATTTGATTTATGTTGCAACTGAAAACGGTGTTGCAGTACAAAAAGCCAATACAACAAATTTATCTGCCCCGGAATCATGGGATACTTATCCTCTTCAAACAAGTATTAGTGCCGGCTCAATTTCAAAAATAATTGAGTTCAATAACCAGATTTTGCTGGCATCATCAAATGGAATTTTTAGATACGTCAATAAATCATGGCAGTCATTTATTCTACCGGGAAACCAGATAGTTGATATGTGTGTTTCGGGAAATTCTCTTTTCTTTATTACAAACGCTCGCTTGTATCAATACACAAATAACCAAACGGCTGTTTTATTTTCTAATTCTAATTTCACTTTTAATTCCATTACCGCAACATCAAACCAAATAATTTATATTTCTTCTAACAACGGTTTAATTGAATATCAAAATGAAAAAGTAAAAAATAGATTTCCAAATGGACCGTCAAGCAACTCGTTTGTTAATTTATCAATTGACCTTTTTGGAAATCTTTGGGTTGCTACCGGAAAAGATGTTTACGGCAAAGGCTATTTGAAGTATGATGGAAAAATCTGGACTAATTATGACACCAAAACAAATTCCAATCTCCCAAGCAATGCATATTACAACGTGTATGCAGCGCAGGATTCTTCAATTTATCTTTCTAATTGGGGCGGTGGTGTTACCATTATTAAAAATAATGCGATAGAATTTTTAAATGCAGATAACAGCCCGTTAGTTGGGATACAAGCAAATCCAAAATTTGTTCCTGTAACAGATTGCAAGACAGATTCAAAAGGAAATTTGTGGATTGCAGTTAGCCAATCAGCATCTCAAAAGCAGTTGTTCGTTTTAACAAAACAAAAACAGTGGGCTTCATTTAATATTAACGGACTTACCGGGCCCAATAATACCGATCAAATGGTTATTGACCAGTACGATACAAAATGGTTTACAGTTACGGTTGTAGGCCAATTAGGACTTTATTACTTCAACGAGAACAAAACCTTGACAAATTTAACTGATGATATACAAGGTTACATTAATTCAAATAATTTTTTAATTAGCAATTCAATTTCCAGTTTAGCATTGGACCGCCGGGGATATTTATGGATTGGTACAAATGTAGGTGTTAATGTATTGATTGATCCTTCAAAACCAACAAGTAAAAATAGTTGGTCAACAAGTTTAGGTCTGGCTTTAAGAAATCAAAATGTAACATGCATTGCAATCGATCCGCTTGACAATAAATGGATTGGCACCAATGTAGGTGTTTTTGTTTTATCATCAGATGGAATTCAAGTCCTCAATAACGGAGAACCGTATAATTCAAATAATAGTTCGTTACCTGGAAACGATATTAAAAGCATTACATTCGATCAAAAGAACGGAATAGTTTATATAGGTACGGATAACGGGTTAGCGGCTCTACAAACTTCATCAATGCAGCCGGTTCAAAGCTTTGATAAGTTATTTGTTTACCCAAACCCTTTTGAATTGGAAGATGGAAACCCAACAACTGTAACAATTGACGGCTTAGTTAAAAACAGCT
>Ga0233421_10000343_pt1 | contig 20710 bp, 34 predicted proteins | sample Watercolumn_Mata_3_FD_182725 | JGI IMG/M metagenome (GOLD analysis project Ga0233421, IMG submission 182725) | Freshwater microbial communities from Lake Matano, South Sulawesi, Indonesia - Watercolumn_Matano_2014_107_MG | ecosystem: Environmental > Aquatic > Freshwater > Lake | place... | reverse complement strand
CAAATTATTATTCTCAGAAATTACAATTATGAAGATGATGCTGCATTAGGGGGATATAGAGAGATTTCATCAACATTTACAGAATTATCTGAATCAGAAATAATTAAACAGTTAAATTTCCCACCCAAAAATATTCAGGAGAGGATGAGGTCCTTGGTTCAAGTAGAATTTGATTCTGGGAAAATGAATGTTGAAGAATACAAAAAATTAATGGGCAAGGATTATTGTAAAAGAAAAGATTGTTGCGATAAAAAATGTTTAATATACACTTTTACTTGTGTGGGTAAATGTTAAATTAATCCTCTTTCTGAAATATTTATAAACAACTCTTTCTTTTAAAATTAATGAGAGGAAGCATCCTAAATAAAGAAAAAAAGGGGCAAGTAACTATTTTTGTTATTGTCGCGGTTTTTATAATAATCTTAGGTGTTTTAGTTTTTTTGTTTTATCCAAAATTAAAAATAACTTCAAAGTTCAGCGAAGAAAATCCAGAAGCATTTTTGCAAGATTGCGTCGAAGACACTTTGAGAGAAAATGTCCAAACTATTTCGACAAATGGAGGTTATTTAAATCCGCAGTTTTTTTATTTGCATCAAAGCGAAAAATTTGCTTATTTATGCTACACTAATCAGTATTATGAACTTTGCACTGTTCAAGAGCCATTTTTAAAAGATAAAGTTGAAGCAGAAATTACAAACTCAACAAAAGAAAAAATTAATGAATGTTTTAATTCTTTGAGAGAAAAATATATTCAAAGAGGATATTCTGTTGATTTGAAGCAGGGGCAAATTGTTGCAGAAATTTTACCAGAAAAAATTCTCTTAAGTTTCCCAAAATATGAATTAAGCGTAGTGAAAGAATCAACAAAAACATTTAATTCATTTAACATTTTTTTAGATAGCAATCTTTATTTACTTGTTTCAATTGCTTCAAATGTTATAAAATGGGAGACTGGTTTTGTAGAATCAGATGCTCTTATTTATATGCTTGTTTATGATGAATTAAAAATCCAAAAGTTAAAGCAATTTGATGGAACAAAATTATATATTATAGAAGATAAAAACACAGGAGAGAAATTTCAATTTGCGTCAAGAAGTTTGGCTTTCCCACCAGGTTATTAAAATGAAAAACAAAAAAACACTGATTTTTATTTTTGGAATAATTTTTTTAGTTAGTATCTTGAATTTTGGATTTGCGTTAGGAGAAGTTTGCTGTGAAAAAACAGAATCAAATGCATGGTGTCAAATGGTTCAGCAATCAGAATGCGCATCAACTCTTTTTGCTCCAACTTCATGCGATGAAACTGATTTTTGCAGATTAGGAACTTGTATAAATGAACAAACAGGAGAGTGTTCCTCGCATGTTCCGAAGACAAGATGCTTAAGTTTAGGAGGAATTTTTGATACAAGAACAATAGATGAAATTGCAGTTTGTGGAAACGGCTGTTGTGTTTTTGGTGATTGGGTTGCTTTTACAAATAAAGTAGAATGCAAACAAACAGCGTCTGAACACGGAGTTGATTTTGATTTTCTTCCAGAAATAACAAACGAGTTTGATTGTTATGCTCTCGGTTTTCCCCAAGATGAAGGAGCTTGTTTAATAGAAAATGAAGAAACAACAACTTGCAGAAGATTAACTCATGAAGAATGTAATTCTATTGGAGGAGATTTTAACACTGGATTTTTATGCACTGCGCCCCAGTTTGAAACAGAATGCGCAAAAACTTCAAAAACAATTTGTGGCGACGGAAAAATTTATTATATTGACAGCTGCAAAAACAAAGCAAATATTTACGACAATAAAATGTTTTCTTCTTCAGCAACTTCATGGACACCTGAAATGATTGATTATTGGACCTACATAAAAAAACCAGAAAATTCATGTCAAGTTACAGGAGATTTTTCAAATTCATGCGGAAATTGTGATTCAATTAATACAGGAACAATCTGCAGAGATTATAAAAAAGCAAAAGAAAACACTGCGAATAATGAGTTAGATCCTCCAAAATTTGGAAATTATGTTTGCGCAAGCATGGATTGTCTTTATGATACAAATAACGACGGAAAAAAAGAAAAATATCAGCATGGAGAAAGCTGGTGCGCAGAAACTCCTGGAACATACCCCCACATTCAATTAGATTTTAATGTTGGATTTACAGAAGATATGAGAAAGAAATTAGCAAATGTAGATAAATATAATCTTCCTGGAAGCAGATATGTAAAATTAATGTGCCTTGACGGAGAAGTTATTTCAGAGCCGTGCGCAGATTCAAGAAATGAATTTTGCGTTGAGCAACCAAATAAAGATGGTTTTAAAATTGGTTATTGTTTAGCAAATAATTGGAGAGTTTGCGTTGAAATTGCAGATAAAAAAATTTGTGAAGACCCATCTGTTCATTGCAAATGGATTCAAGGATATACTTTTACAGGAGTTAATTATAATTCAAATACTGCAGTAAATGTTAATCAAACTGGTTCGTGTGTTCCTTTAATTGCACCTGGTTTTGATTTTTGGCAAGACAGCTTAGATGCAGGGGTTTGCAAAGATTTGGGCTCTGTAACTCAATCAGCAGTTTATGAAGTTTCAATTTGGCAAAGAAGAGGAAAACTTGAAAATTCACCAACATGCACTACTGGAAGTGGTGGGGACAATACTGAAGACCCTATTCAAAGATGTTTTCAAAATTGCTATGTTGTCCCAGATTATGGAAAAAATTCTCCTGAAGGAAGTTACATGAGTGCATCTGAAATGGAAAAAATTTGGATTGGGGAAAGTGAAACTAATTTAGAAAAAATGTGTGTGTCTGATAGAAAAGGATATTATTGTGAAGGAAAAACAGGAGAAGTTGGTGCTGTGGGAGGTATTTTTGGGAGTAGCAAACATGCAACTTGTCAAAGGGATTCTGATGAAAGAAGTATCTTCCCATTTTACTGGACAAATCAAGATTGGCTAAATTCAATAAGAAATAGAACTCGTTCACTTGGTGACTGCGGTTATAAAGAAAGTGCTTTTAAAAGCATGGGTGTTGATACAGTTTCAAAAGAACTTGAAACAATAACAGTTGTTTACAACAAATTATCTCAAAGTGGAGATAATAAAACAACTTCATAAACAAAGAAAATTTATGAAGGAAACGATTATATTAAAGGAAGTTGGAGAGATTTATAATGAAAGGAGGAAAAGCTTAAATATCTTCGGAAGTTAATAAGAAAATGGAAAAAGTAAATCTTGAAAAAATGAATTTAGAAATTTTAGCAATTAAAAAAATGCTTGTTTCTATTCAAGAGTTTATTGAAGATAGTTTTTTAACGCCAGAAGAAGAAAAACTTGTTGAAAATAGTTTAAAGAACCCAAATAAATTAGTTTCTTCAAGGGATTTAAGATCTAAGTTGAATTTATGACTTTTAAAATATTTTATAGTTCTTCTGCAGAAAAGTTTTTAGAAAAATTAGAGAAACAGATTTCAAAAAGAATATTAGATAAAATAGAAAAATTATCTGAAAACCCTGTTCCTTCAAATTCAAGGAGAATACTTGGGAATAAAGAACTTATATTCAGAATAAGGATTGGAGATTTTAGAGTTTTGTATAATATAAATCATCAAGAAAATAAAATTATAATAATCAATATAAATAAACGAGCAAAAATTTATAATTAAATGAACTCCAATAAAAACAAAAAAATTGAAGAAATAAAGAAAAAAATCTTGCCTGTTTTAAAAAGTTTTAGAGTAAAAAAAGCAGGAATTTTTGGAAGTTATGCTCGTGGAGAGCAGAAAAAAAACAGTGATATAGATATTTTAGTTGAAGTTGGTGGAAGTTTGTTGGATTTAGTTAAAATTGAAATGAAAATGAAAGAAATTTTGAAGAAAAAAGTTGATTTGTTGAGTTATAATGGAATTAATCCTTACATTAAAGATAAAATTTTATTAAAAGAGGTGAGAATTTTATGAAAGATAAAAAATTACAAAGTGCAATAATCAGGCAGATTGAAGTAATTGGCGAAGCTGTTAAAAATATTCCAAAATTAAAAAACCAAATAAATAATTTATTAAAATGAAAAATAATTCAAACTCAAAAAATAAAAAAATAACTTCTATTTTACAAATAGGAATTCTCATAGTCGCACTTTTTGCTTTTACTTGGATGCTTGGGCAAGAATTTGAAGAAGTGAGTGGGCTAGGGTCGAGTTGTCCTGCCGGTAGCGAATGCAAAACTGGAACATCTTCTTGTCCTACAGGATATCAACCTTCTGTTGATTCCGAGGGGTTAATAATACATTGTGGAGCCAATCAAATCTGTTGTGAAAAAGGAAACAACCCATCACCAACTAAAAAAGCAAACGGGGAAGTTTGTACTTTAAATTCAAATTGTCTTTCTAATTATTGTGATAAAGTTTGTAAAAATAAACCATCAGACCCGGCTTCAAGTGGAGGGGGTTCAAAGGGTGGAGAAATTGATTTTTTAACAAATCAATTTACAAATTATATTATGGATAAGGCAATCACAACAATTTTTGGGAAAACTGGACTTAATTCAGATAAATCTCGGCAAATAACGGGTGCTTCTGATCAGATTCCTAGAGGAGAAATCATGATAGGAGACGGAAAGGGGGGGGCAAGTGGAATAAATAATAAAAATCTTCCAAAAGATGCAATAGATAGATTTTTCGCAGGAAAAGGAGAATTTGGCACTTTTAAACAAGTTCTTTCAAGCTTTGTTCATTCTGTTTTATATTGCGGAGCAGTTGCAGGAGCAGCATATTTTATATTTCAAAAATGGTCTTCTGAAAGAAATCAAGATTATATGATGGACTTTATTTGGGCAGGTTTAGCAGTAGGTGTTGCGCTTGGAACTGTCCTTGGAAGTTTAAATAGTATTTCTTCAAGCTGGGGAGGCATATACGGAGCAATAGCAACTGCAGCTATAATTCTCGGAGGATTTCTCATGGGTTACCAAAATTATGCTCAAGATACTTTTTCTTACAATCCAACTTCTTGGAATCCTGCATCAGGTGGAAAAAATTGCGAGAAATGCAACAACTTAAAATATGGTTGCAGTGAATATCAATGTCACGCTTTCGGAAAAGCATGCAATATTACAAATGTTGGAACAACAGATGAAAAATGCGTTTGGATAAATCCAGGAGACATTTCTGGTCCTGAAATAACACCTATGAACTCTGTATTAGAATTAGGATATTCTTACAAACCAATAAATACAATCGCACCTCCAGATAAAGGAGTTAAAATTGTTTATACAGGCACTGGAAAAGACGAGAATTTATGTATTCCACCTTTCACTGATTTAGTTTTAGGAGTAAGCACAAACGAAGTTGCAGTATGTAAAATTGATATTGTGAAAAAAGCAAATATCAGCGACATGGCAAGTTATATGGACCAAGGAAATTTAATAACTCAAAATCACACAGTTTTCTTGCCTTCTTCTGCAATCCCGAGCGACAGTGCAATAAATGAAACAAACAATGAAACAAATTCAAGTTATGAATTAAATGCAGGAAAAACACATGATTTTTATATTCGATGCGAAGATGTTAACGGAAACCCGTCGCCTTACAATTTCTTAATGCAGTTCTGCGTTCAACCAGGCCCAGACACAATGGCCCCCATTATCAAAGGAACAAATTACTTGAATACAACAAATTTTATTTCATACAATTCTCAATCAGCATATTTGCAAGTTTATACAAACGAACCAGCAGATTGCAAATGGGACTTCCAAGATGTTACTTATGACAGCATGGCGCACAATATGTCAAAATGCTCGCAAAAACTCGGGAACTTTTTAATTTCATCGATGCTAACCTACGGATGCGAAACAAATTTAACAGGCATGAAAAATTATGAAGGAAATGATTATTATATAAAATGCAAAGACCAGCCTTGGTTAAAAGATGATTCAAAAAGAAACAAAAACAAAGTTTCATACAAATTAACTTTAATGGGAACATATGATTTAGCAATAGAAAATGTGACAGTGAATTCAAAACCAAACAACACTATAATTAAAGATTCAGCAAATCAAACTAAGGTTACAATTGGAGTTACAGGGTCTGGTGGAGCAGAAGAAGGAAAAGTAAAGTGCCAGTATAAATTTGGAAATAATTATTTGAATTTTTATAATGAAGGAAGTTTGGATTATTTGATTGAGAACAAGCAAAGTTTGTGGCTTGAAAAAGGAAAATATAATTACGAGATAAAATGCTTTGACATTGCAGGAAACACTGCATTCACTTCTGTTGGTTTTACAATAGAGCAGGATGTATCGTCGCCAACAATTGTTAGAGCATATTCTGAAGAAGGAAAAATAAAATTAATAACTAACGAAGAAGCAGTTTGTGTTTATTCAATAACTTCATGCAATTATAATTTTGACGACGGTGTTGAAATGGAAACAACAGACAGCGCATCTCATTTTATTGACTGGACAACAGAAACAGATTTATTCGTGAAATGCAAAGATATGTTCGGAAATCGTCCTCTTCAAGATAAATGTTCTATAATTGTGCGAGGCTCTGAGTTTTGAGATTTTAAAAAAAATCGTAAGATATATATATATTTCGTCTAAAATTTATAATGAAAGAAATTTGCATGTTTAATATTTTCTTGAAAGGAGGTTTAATTTAAATGTCAAAAAATAATTCGTGGCTTATTTATTTAATTGCTCTCGTCGCTGTTGTTGCTTTAATAGTCGCTATTATTGCCCTTGGAAAAATTAGTGCGACTGGAGAAGCTGTAAATTGGAAGAATAAGGCTATCTATATGAAAAAAGTGATTAATATAAACGATTGTACAGACGCTATATTAACGATAGCAACAAATAGTGGGACTATTAGCTGTGGGGGTAATTCTGTTCTTGCAATGGATCCAATTGTTCATTGCCCATTATTGAATACAGGATCAGCAACTTATTTATATCATCCCTATTTGGAATATTGGGGAACAGGAGGGCCTAATTTGTATTTTCCACAAACAATGACTTATAATTGTCAAACTAATGATAACGGATACTATGGGGTTGTTGCTCCAACAGGGATAGAAGGCATTTGTTGTAATATCACATCAATTTAATTTAATCTATTTTTCTTTTTATCTTTCATTTCTTTTTTTAGAATTATTCACTTTTCCACAATCCATGCAAATTGCAATATGCTCGTGCTGATTTTAGTTTAAAAAAAAATTCTGCTTCTGGTTTTTGCTTTGGTTTTAAAAAAACTTTGGATATTTGTTTTCTGTCGCTGGCTTCAATCCATTCAATATAATGCTCTTCGGTCATGGGATGCTCAATTGTTCCAACGAAAACTTTTTTTTCTTTTATTATTGGAATATGTTTTTCTATTGATGCATCGACGATATTCTCTTTCATCAATTTCATTGGTTCTCCGCAGCAAACTAATTGTCCTCCACCATCGTGAGTTACTTCTACAATATTTCCGCAAATTTCGCATTTATAAATTTCTTTTTGTTTCGTCATTTTTTCCATCTCCTTAAATTTGGAATTGTTTTGAGTGCGATTTCTCTTGCTTTATCTTCAGGCATCCATAATTTTTTGGACATTGTAATGCTATTTTCAATAATTTTTTCCATAGTTAAATTTTGATCCGTGAATTTTCCATTTTGAAAACAAAATTTACAAAATTCTGTTGTTGTAGAGTTATCTGCATTTGTTCCCCAATTTTTCTCTTCGTGAAGAGGCATTCCACAACTTTGACATATAGGTGGTGTTGGCATTTTATATTTTTATTTTAAAAAAAGAGTATTAATAAATTTTTTGATGGGGATTCAATTCAACCAATAGCAATATAGAATAAAATTTTTATTTTTCTAATGCTACATCTAATAATTCTGTTACTTCCCAGGCATCATTAACATATCTAATTCTACCAGGTTTAACATTTCTTACTGATTTGCCTGTTTGATAATTCCCAGAAACAATTCTGCAAATCTTATCTCCGAAAACTCTGTTTGCAATTGCTTCTTCACCATCTCCATAAAATTCAAATTGAGCATAATCATCTTTTTGATTGAATAATCTAAAAAAACTATCTTCTGGATTATCTTCTAATCTACTAAATTTATTTCCATTCTGACCTTTTAGATATTTTTTAGGTTCATTACAATTAGAATGTGGGTTATCTAATTTTTCAAATAATTCTTTTTCTAAATGTGATATCCTGAGCTGACTAATTGCTTTGATTATTTCTTCTCTTGAATACATTTGTTTTTTCATAAATATTCGTCACTTTTAACATTTATAAATCTTTCCATAGGTTGTAACTTACGAGGGGTAACCAATAAAATAGTTGTGTTTTAATTAATAATTTTCTTCAAAAATTTCATAATAAGATTTTGGATGTTTGCATGCAGGACATTCATCAGGTGCTTCTTTTCCTTCGTGGACATAACCGCAGTTTCTGCATTTCCATTTTACAATTTTTTCTTTTTTGAAAACTTTTTTATTTTTTACATTTTCTAATAATTTTCTGTATCTTTTTTCATGTTGTTCTTCAACTTCTGCAATTTCTTTGAAAGATTTTGCTATATCATTAAATCCTTCTTTTCTTGCAACTTTTTCGAAGTTCTGATAAATAATTGTCCATTCTTCTTTTTCTCCATTTGCAGCATCTAAAAGATTTTCTTCTGTTGTTCCAATTTTTCCAGCAGGATAACTTGCAGTTATTTCAAGTGCTTTTCCTTCTGATTTTTCTAAATGTTTAAAGAATATTTTTGCATGTTCTTTTTCATTATCTGCTGTTTCTAAAAATATTGCAGAGATTTGTTCATAACCTTCTTTTTTAGCAATAGATGCAAAGTAAGTATATCTATTTCTTGCTTGGCTTTCTCCTGCAAATGATTTCAAGAGATTTTTTTCTGTTTCACTTCCTTTTAGATTTTTCATTTTATTTTAACCCAAAAATCCCGCCAATCCATCCCCCCATCTCTAACGATTGCTTCTCGCTTCGCTCGTCGAGTTTCATTTGTAATTAAATGGGCAACTTTGAAATATTAATAGAAATGAATTTTTTATAAATTGTGTTTTTTATTTATTTTCCCCTTCCCAAACCCGCTCTTACACTCGGACGGATTTTATTCATCGGATTTTTGTGCCTTAATCCTCGTGATTTTTTGCCAGCAGAAGTCAGTCCCTTCATAGTTCTTTTTTGATTATGTTTATTACAAATCCATTTCATATTTGAATCATTTTTAATCTCAGGCATTTGAGGATCAACGCAAATTACTTCATAAAAATAATTAACTCCGTCTTTTCCGACGAGATATGAATTTAAAACAACGAGGTTTGTGTATTTTCTCTCAACTCTTTGTTCTGCAATCCATTGATAATTCATTTTCAAATTTTTATTAATATGCATTCTCTTGCTTCTTCTTCCTTTGTTTGGGCGCGTTCTTTTATGCCCGCCCCGTTTTACTTTAATTCTTATAACAACAAAACCTTTTTTTGCTTTATAACCAAGTGTTCTTGCTCTGTCTAATCTTAATGGTTTTTCAACTTTTGTAAATGTATTTTCTTTTCTCCATGCAATCATCCTCTCTCGAAGATTTTTTTTATCTGGTTTTTTCCAGGCTTCTTTTATATAATGATAAAATCCTTTTGTCATATTTATTTTAGAAAAATTGCATTTAAAAATCTTGTGTAATCTTTTAAATACCTTGAATATTTTTATTGAAGATGATTAAAACAATAATTTTTGATTTGGGAGGAGTTGTTCTTAATAGAGGTTTTTGGATATTCAGAGAGAATTTAGCAAATGAATATAAAATTCCTGTCGAAAGAACTATTGAAATTTTTATAAAAAAATATTATAATCTTTATTTTTCAGGGAAAATTTCAGAAAAAGAATTCTGGGAAAATTCTTTGAGAGAATTAAATATAGACGCTGATTGGAAATTATTAAGAAATAAATTATTTAAATTTTATAAACCAAACAAAGGGATGCTTGAATTAATTGATTCTCTTAGAAAAAAAGGTTACAGAACTGTTTTACTTTCTGATCAATCAAAAGAATGGTGGCCCATTTTAAATAAAAAATATTCTATTGATTTTTACTTTGATATTTGTGTTATTTCTTATGAAATTGGAGTAAGCAAACCAAATCCTGAAGTGTATAAAATTGCTCTCAACAAATCCAAGAGCCAAGCAAAAAATTCTTTGTTCATAGATGATTTGGAATATAATTTAAAACCAGCAAATGATTTTGGAATAAAAACAATTTTATTTAAAGATTGTAATTCTCTTAAAAAAAGTTTAGTTAAATTTGGAATAAAAATAAATTAAAAAATGATCCTGCACAGATTTGAACTGTGGACCTCTGCCTTATCAGAGCAGCGCTCTAACCAAACTGAGCTACAGGATCTTACAAAAGAAAAATATTTAGTGTATTTATAAGTTTTGCTGATTAGTTGTTTTAAAAATATTGTTAAAATAAGTTTTCAGTCAAAATAACATCAAGAGAAATCTTTTTGTTTTTAAGAATATCTTTTTCAACGCAATCCATGCATTCTTTTGTAATTTTTACCAGAGGAGAGATATTTTCTGCTCCTTTAACTTCTAATACCCATTTTTCATCAAATTTTACATTTTCGTGATATTTATTAATTATAAAATTTCCTATGTGAAGAGGAGATTGTTTATGACTGTATTTATAACCAATCCAATTCTTTTTTTGTAGGTCTTGTAGAGGTTTCAAAAATCTAATTTTATTAGAAAACTCAAACCCATCTATCCTTACAATATAATCTTTTTGTTCTTTTGCAATCTGAAAAATTTTTTCATAAATTTTTGTACGAAGCAGATTACTATCATAATCATAACTTACATTTTCCTCATTTTGAGGTAACAGAGGAAGTGTTCCACCCATCATCTTTTTATGAATTTTATATTTATAAGTATTTATGTTCTAAAAAGTATATATTTTATTATCTACTTTTTCACAGGAATTTTTCAACCCCAAACTTTATAAACTCTTTTTAATCATTAACTTTATTAGATTCACTGAATCTATCTATTGCTGTAAAGCAAGTTAAAATGAATCCAGTATTTGAATTAAACTCGCAAGAATATAATTTAAAATTAGCAGAAGCTTTGAAGAAAATTCCAGAATTTCAAGAACCAGAGTGGGCAAAATTTGTGAAATCTGGTCCTGCGAAATCAAGACCAATCGAAGACCAAGATTTTTGGCATAAACGAGCAGCAAGTATTTTAAGGCAAATTTATAAAAATAAAACTTTGGGGGTGAGTAGATTAAGAACAAAATATGGCTCAAAAAAATCTCGCGGTTCAAGGCCAGAAGAATTTAGAAAAGCAAGCGGGAAAATAATCAGAACAATTCTTCAACAATCTGACAAAGCAGGTTTTACAGAGATTATTAAACCAATAAAAGATTCTAAATCAAGAAAACCGGGACGACAAGTTACACTTCAAGGAAAAAAATTTATGGAGGACATAAAATAATGGGAATTAAAAATTTTCAAAAAAAGAAAACCTTAATGAAAAAAGCAAGACAAACTAAGTGGGCTCCTATTTGGATTATTTTAAGAAAATATGGTGTGGGAAAAAGAATTCACCCATCTGCTACAACTAAATACAAACGTTCATGGAGAAGAACAAAACTTCATATTAAGCCAAGAAAAATGAGAAAATCACATATGGGATAAAATGACTAAAGAAACCTCTGAAAAAATTGAAAGAGAATATATTATTCCTTTAAGAGAAAAAACAAGACCAGCACCAAGATACAAAAAAACACCAAAAGCAGTAAAATCAATAAAAGAGTTTTTAGCAAGGCATATGAAGATTAGAGATAGAGATTTGGCTAAAATTAAAATTGATAAATATTTGAATGAATTTCTTTGGAGAAGAGGAATTAAAAATCCTATTCCTAAAGTTAGAATAAAGGCAATAAAGCAAGGAGAAATTGTGCGAGTGGAGTTGATGAATCTTCCTGAAAATTTGAAATTCAAAAAATTAAGGGAAGAGAAACTTGAAAAACAATCTGCTGAGGCAGTTGAGAAAAAAAAGACTCTTATGCAAAAAGCAAAAGAATCTCTTAAACACGACGATAAAAAAGAAGAACTATCTGAAGATAAAAAAGAAATTGAAAAGGAAAAAGAAAAAGCAGTAGAAGAAGTTGAAAAGCAAATTGAATCAAATCTAGCTAAGCAGAGAAAACATGATACAAAAATTAGTTCTCCAAAACAAGAAAAAAATCAAAGAGTAGGATACAATAAAAGTTCAAGAGGGAAATAATTTAATTAAAAATTCAAATCATTTTTATATTCATTTTTTCTAATCTAATTATGTTACAAAATTTAATTTCAGAAATTCATTCGAAAGCAAATCCTGAAAAAGCAAAACTTCTTCAAAAATTTTTTAAAACAGGAAAAGGAGAGTATGGTGAAGGAGATTTATTTTTAGGAATTCAACTGCCTATCTTAAGAAAGTTATCAAAAGAATATTACCATATAATTTCTTTAAAAGATATAGAAGAATTATTAGATAACAAATATCATGAAATAAGAATGGTTGCGCTTTTAATTTTAATTTTAAAATATAAAAAATCCAAAAAAGATAGATTAATGCAGAGAAAAATTTATGAATTTTATTTAAAAAAAACAGACAGAATAAATAATTGGGACTTGGTTGATGTTTCTGCTCCAAACATTGTCGGAGATTTTCTTCTAAATACAATGGAGGATATTCTAAAAGATTTAGCAAATTCTTCTAATTTATGGGAAAAAAGAATAGCAATAATTTCAACTTTGATGTTTGTAAAAAAGAGAGATTTTGGCGACGCTCTTGCTATTTCAAATAAATTACTAAATGATAAACATGACTTAATTCATAAAGCAGTTGGTTGGGTTTTGAGAGAGATTGGAAAAAAGAACAAACAAGTTTTAGAATTATTTTTAATTTCAAAATACAAGGAAATGCCGAGGACAATGCTTCGCTATGCTATTGAAAAATTTCCGGAAAATGAAAGGCAAAAATGGTTAAAAGGAGAAATGTAATGAAAACAAAGTTTGATTCATATTCTTTAAACGGAATTCCAAAAGGATGCAAATTATGTCTCAAGGGAAAAAAAGGCGTGCTTTTCATAACAGGTTTATGTTCAAGGAATTGTGAATATTGTCCATTAAGTAACAAAAGAAAAAATAAAAATAAAATTTATTTTAATGAGAGAGAAATAAATTCTTTTAAAGATTTAATGGAAGAGTTAAAACTAAGTAATGTCGAGAGTTGTAGCATCACGGGAGGGGATCCTTTAATAAATTTAAAAAGAACTTTGGGATTTGCAAAGTTTTTAAAACAAAAATCTGGGAAAAGATTTCATATTCACATTTATCTATCAACAAAATTAGTTAATAAAAATAATCTGTCCAAACTATCCAAATTTATAGACGAAGTTCGGTTTCATCCGGATTTAAATAAAAATTCTGAAGAAGAAATAAAAAAGATTTCTTTAGCAAGTAAATTTTGGGATAAGAAAAATATTGGAATTGAATTGCCTTGTTTTCCAGATAAAAAACAAAAAATCTTAAAGTTTATTTTAAGAATATCTTCTAATATCTCTTTTGTAAATTTAAATGAATTAGAGTTGGGGGAGTCAAATGAGAAATTTATTTTAAAGAATTATAAACTTAATGAAGAAGGATATACCACTTACAATTCAATAAATGCAGGGATTTGGATATTAAATGAATTGAGAAAACAAAGAACAAAATTGAAAATTCATTTATGCACTGCAAAGACAAAAAATTGGCATCAATATAAAAATAGATTGAAAAGATATCAAAAAATTCCTTTTAGTAAAAAAACAAATGAAGGAACATTAATTTATTTTTTCGTTAAACCAAATAAAAATCTAAACAAAATTTTATCAAAAAAAGATTTTTTCTTCGACAAATTCAAAAAAAGATTAATCATTAATCCAGTTAAGTTAAATTTTATTTCAAAAAAAGTTGCGATTTGGAAAGCAGAAGAGTATCCTACTTTTGACAGAGAAGAAGTTTTGTTGGAAAAATTAAATTAAATTCTTTTCTATATTCTGATTTTCTTCATTCTTTCCATCAATAATAACTTCCCCACCAGATTTCTTAATCTTTTCGATTGCAGATTTAGAAGCTTCAAGACATTTGATAGTCAATTTGTCTTTTACTTCTCCATCGCCGATAATTTTATATTTTGAAATATTTACAACAAATTTATTTCCTTCTTTTTTTCCATATTTTTCTAAATTTTTTTGAATCTCTCCAATATTAATTCTTTTTCTAATATCTCTTTTTGTTTTTTTGCTTGTAAATCCTTGTTTTCCAAAATATTTATTTCCATAAAGTTTTGTGATTAAAGTTTTTTTATGATCGGCTCTTTTACCAGAACCAGCCATGCCCACTCCCCCTTTATGTCCGGACTTTCTTTTATTTTTTCTTGCACCTGAGCCATGAGTTCCCATTGCTCTTCCGTGCATTCTCGATACTTTTTTTCTTTTATGTGTTTTCATTTTATTTTAATTTATTAATCCTCTTTGTTTTAATTGATTTTTATAATACATTTCTTCCTGTTCATTTAATCCATAAATTCTTCTTGGATTTGAAATCTCTAAAATACCTTGCCATAAAAATATTTTTGAAAATTTTATTAAATTAACATAACTTGTGCCCCCTTTGAAAACTAATCCGTGTAATTGTTTTTTGCAACCAAAATTTTTTCCAAGATAAATTCCTTTAACTAATTTTTCATTTCCGTAAGAGCGAATTTTGCAATCATAAACTGTCCCTGCATTTAAAGTGTTTTTTTCTAAATTCATAACATTTTCTCCACTAATTTATTTATTGAATCTTTATTGTTCCCTAAAACACCTTTCTTTTTTCCAAAATGAATTTTTGAATCAATTCCCCCTCGAGGAGAATGCAGCCTAAAAAAAGGTTTTAAATTTAATTCTTCATAACTTTTTCCTTCTCCAAGTTTTTTAATAACTTCTTTAATATTTATTTTTTTTGATTTATCAATTAATTTCCCTCTTTTTTCAATTAATTTTTCAAAAGTCTCATTATTAATTTCTCCGAATGCAATAAAATCTTTTAGAAATTTTACTCTCCCAAGATTTTCTTTAGTGGGCTTAATGACTACACAAGCATATTTTTTTCTTAATCTAATTCTATTTAATGTTTCTATTATTTCTTTTTTTAGACTTGTTCTTCCTTTAATTCTGATTAGACATATCATTTTTTATCTCCACATTTGTTTTTTTAAGGGCGTCAATACATGCTTTTATTAAATTAAAGCTCGTCTTAATATTCCCAAAACTCTTACTATAAATATCTTTTATTCCAGCTAATCTTAATAATTTTTTTAATTCGTTTGTAACAACCAATCCTGTCCCTTGGGGTGCAGGAATTAAAATTAATCTAACGCTCCCAGATTTTCCATTGACTTTAAAAGGAATTGTGTGGGGTTCTTTGCATGAGCAATCAAAACTTGAACAACCTCTTGTAATCTTTATAATATTTAGTTTAGCTTTCCTAATCGCCTTGTCCCTTGCTGGGAGAGTTTCTGCAGATTTGCCTGTTCCAACCCCAATATGCCCGTTCTCATCTCCAACTATCGCCAATGTTGAAAAAGTTAAGACATTTCCTTCTTCTGTTTTTCTTTGTGTCTGTCTCCAAGCTCTTCTTTTTCCTCCCCCAAATTTTCCTTTTGCCTGCCCTATTGAGATCAAATCTGATTTTAGGTTTATCAAAGAGTCAACAATTTGTTCTTCTAAAATCTTTTTACTTGAATCTAATAATTCGTCGATATTTTTGATCTTACCTTCTTTAACGTCTTTTCCAAGTTTTGTTTTTGGATTCCAAGATTCTACAATTGTTTCTTTTTTAGGCTCCTCTTTTATTTCAATTAATTTCTCTACTTCTGGAGAGATTTCATTTTTTTCAATTTCTTTCAATTTGAGCATTTTATTTTCCATCAATTTTTAATTTTACTTTTTTGAAATACTCTGAAAAATCTTTTTTTAAATTTTTCCCCTTAATAACATCTTCATTTGGCAGTTTATCTTCTTTACATTGTATCTTTATTTCAGCATCAATCAATCCTTTTATAAATGCAAAAGCTCTGGATTTTTCTATTGTTCGATACATTCCCAAATCCAAAATTGGTTTTTCTAATTTTTTTTCTTTTATTTTTTTGCCAGTTAAATAGCCAATTAAATAGGAAGCACTGATAGATTTCAAACTTCCCCCAAATTCTTTTGGCCATCCGAATCTCAAAAGTTCTTTTGAAGTTATTCCAAAAATTATTCTATCTTTTGCTTCTTCGCTTGTAACATATTGGCTCAATATGTATTTGTTTGTTTTTCTAAATATTAATCTTGGTTTTTCGCTTTTTAAAAGTCCAAGTCTTTTTCTATAATCTGTTTTTCTCTCAAGTTTTCTTTTCTTTTGTGTTTTCATCTTTTGACACCAAATTTTTTTGATCGCGATTTGAATATTTTAACTTTCATTTTTCAATTCCTTTAATGTAATTTTTTAAGTGTGTTTTGCTTTTAAGTTCTCTGTTTCTTATCTTTTTTCTGAAATTTTTAAATTCAAGTGATGACAATTTTCCCTGTTTTTTTAACTCTTTTATAGATTTTCTTAACTTTCTTGTTAAATTAATATACTCCTTTTTTCTTTTCTTTAAATTTTTTCTTATATTTCCAACCCCTCTCTTTTTATTCTTTTTTTTAATCTTTTTTCTTCCCCTTATTTCTTTTATTAATATTGCATTGTCTTGATGAAGGTCCCTGATATCTTGTTTTGTGATAGCTTCTTTTATTTCGTTTAATCTTCCATTTACAAAGATTATTCTATCTTTTCCCACACCAAAAGTTCTTGCTGCCAATTCTTTCTTTTTATTTAATTTCATTTTTATTTTGCTTTTTATTTAATTTCTTAAGAAATTTTTGGATATTAATATTCTCAAATTTAATCTTTACTTCTTCAGCCATTTTAATTATTTCAATTTTCTTCTTCATACCAACCCCACCTAAAATTAATTTATCTTTTTTTTGGATGTTCTTTAAATCAGATATTTTTTTGATAATTCTTGTTTGGTTTTTTTTATTTTTTTTGTTCTGCGCATAACCTATTCTAACAACTGCAGGGTAACCTCTTCTTTTTTCTCTCATTTTATTATCTCTTCCTTTGGGTCTTCTCCAAGATTGCAATTTTTTTCTTCTTTTCCCAAATTGTGAATGTCTTGCACTATCTCTTCTTAAAAAAATTTTTTTCATCTTAAATTTCCTTTTTGTTTTTGTTTATTATATATATTCCGTCTTGAAATATTCTATTGTCCCTGTTCCTTATTCTCGTAACCTTTTCAAGGTTTGCTGCAGTTTGCCCGGCAATTTCTTTATTAATTGAACTTACATAAATATATTCTTTTTCTATTCTTATTTCAACATTTTTTGGGATGTTAACTACTCTCTCTTTTTTCTCTCCAAGAAAATTTTTCACAAAAACTTTATTTCCATCTACTTTTACATTGAATGGGAAGTGATTAAAACAAATTTTTAACTTATATTCAAATTTTGAATTAACTCCTTTTATCATATTCACAATATGTGCTACTATTGTTTTTAAAATTCTTTTATCTTTTTTTGTGGAATTTTTTTTCGAAATTATAATTTTATTTGATTTGTTTTCTATTTTTGCAGTTCCAATATCAAATTCTCTTTCATCTTTTCCTAAAGGACCCTCTACAATAATTTTTTTATTTTCAACATGGATTTTTGTCCTGTCAGGAATTTCAATCTCTTGAATTAAATCTTTTTTCATTTTCCGAAGTCAAATCCTTTTGACGAGGATTTGGAAAATTTATTTTTCATTTTAATAAAAATATGCAATTAAGCAACCTCCTGTTTTTTCTTCTTTTGCCTCTTGGTGAGTCAATAACCCTTTATTAGTTGAAATAATTACAGTCCCAATATGTCTCGATGGAAGATACCTTCTTCTATATTTCTCAATTTGTTCTTGTTTAACTGTGAACCGGGGTTTTATTGCTTGACATTCATTAAAATCTCCCAATGTAATTTCAAGAGCACCTGTGTTTGAATCAATTTTATATCTTTTCACAGCGCCTTTTTGTTTCATTATTTTTAAGACTTCCACTAAAACTTTTGATGTTCTATTTATTCTTACAATCTCTTTTTTAGATTTTTTCGCGTTTTTAATCATGTTCAAAGCATCAGATACAATGTCCTGGCTCATTTTAATGCCCCCCTGGTCTTTCCAGAGCGATCTAAGACATTTCTAATCTCTATCAAAGTATTCTCTTTTAAACCTTTCAATTCTCCCAAATTATGAATTTTTTTTATTTCCATTTTATGAATATTTTTTGAATCCAATTTCTTCTGCAATATCTCGAAAACAATGTCTGCACAAGTTTAATCCATATGATTTTATATGTGCCCCAAATCTTCCGCATCTTTCGCATTTTTTTGACGCAACTCCAATTTTTCTGTCTTTTGGTTTGCAATGTTTTATGAATTTTGCTTTTATAACTGGTTTTGCATCTAATTGCTTAAAAACCTTTTTCCAATCACTTGCAGTCATTTGAAATTTGTTTTAAAATTTTCCTCCATATATTTTATTATTTCTTCTTTTGAAACAATTTGTCTCGACGGTATTTTACCTTTTTTTATCTTTCTTAATTTGACTCTTCTTCCGCTTCTTGTAAATGTTATTGTGACATCAAAACCAATAATTCCAATATCCCTTTGATATTCTATTCCTGGAATTTCTATGTATTCTTTAATTCCAAACGAAAAATTATTTTCACTGATTTGTTTTTTTCTTAATTTGTTGTCTATTGCAGCAAGAAGTTTTTTTAATATCTCTTCAACATTTTTTCTTAATGTAACTCTTGCTCCAATTTCAAGTCCGGGCCTAACCCCCAAAGTCGGAATTCTTTTCTTTGAACTTGTTTTAGAAGGGATTCTGTTTGTCAATAATTTTAATAATTTGAATCCTTTTTCCAATTGGTCTCCAACTCCCCCGACGCTAAGTATAACTTTCTCGATTTTTATTTTTCTCATTTTGTTCTCGTTATTATTTTTCATTTTATATCGCCATTACCTGATTGACCAAAATTTTTAATTTTTTTCCTGAATCTTCTGTTTCAATTATTCTCATTTTACTATTTATGTTCTTAATTGTTTTTTCTTCTCCTGCGTGTTTTCCCCCGATAATCAACACCCTTGCATTTTCTTTAAGCGGAATGCACTTTTCGATTTTGTTTGTTTTAAAATTTATTAACACAGAATCATTAACCTTGCATTTTATTTCAGATAAGAAATTTCTTCCGTCGATTAAATTAATTTGGGTTTTCTTTCCCCTTATAATTTTTTTGTCAATAATTTTTGAGATTTTTGTATTTTTTTCTTGTTCATTTATTTCTTCAAATTTGAACTTTCCCTTTTCAGATAAAACCATTCTATAACTCTTTTTTAAAGGAACAATAGTTAATGTGTCCAAAAGTTTTATTGTTCTTTTTTCGTCCCTTATTTCTTTATTGCAAATTAATATTTCTTTTTTATAAATTGCTTTTTTTAATTCTTTTCTATTTTTAACTAATTTTAGAATATCTCTTAATGCAATAAGGACAGGCATTCCATTTAAATCAGATTTTGGGATAAATGGTGCGCCTTTTCGAGGAATTCCCCACTTCAACGGAGCATTTTTTCTTTTTAAATGGCTCATTTTTTATTTTCCTTATTTTTTTCGGTTTTTTTATTTAATCTTTTTTTATCGTCTAAATTTAAACTGATTATTTCTAAATTTGGTGCTTTTAAAGGAACATTTACTTTAGAGCCATCTTGTTTTTTCACTTGTATGCTTTCGATATAAACTTTCATTTTTTTTGTATTTATCTTGTTTATTTTTCCCTGTTTCCCTTTAAATTTTCCTTTCATTATTTTTACTTCATCACCTTTTCTTAGAGAAATGCTTCGTATTTTATATTTTTCTTTGAGTTCTTTTGATAATTTAGAGCAAATTAATTTTCTTTTTATATGTAACGGAGCATTAGCTAAATATTTTCTTTGTTTTCTTCTTTGTTTGCTTGATTTCCAATGTGTTGAGAATTTCTTTTTCATTTTAATACACTATCGACGCTAATTTGGCGACTGATTGCCAGCGTTCCATTACCTCCTTTGCAATTGGCCCTTTAATTTGTGTGCCCTTTGGATTTCCTTTTTCATCTTTTAATATAGCAACAGCATTATCTTCAAACATTATTCTTTCTCCATTTAATCTTCTATAGGGTTTTCTTATCCTTATTATAACAGCGTCGAAAACTTTTCCTTTCATATCTGGAATTCCCTTTTTTATAGATACTTTAACCCAATCTGCAATTTTCGCAAAACCTTGTCTTCCCTTTTTTCCCTTTCCTCGTTTGACAGATACAACTTTCACTATTTTTGCTCCACTGTTATCTGCTGCAATCGCTTCTGCACCAAGGTTTAATCCTGCTGTGGCTTTCGCACTAATTGCTTTCATTTTTTAATTTCCTCCACATCTTTTAATTTGTTTATAACAACAAAATTTATAATTTTGCTTAATTGTCTGCACTCTTGAACATTTATTAAATCCCCTACTTTAATTTCTTTTTCCATACATTTTGGAAGTCTTGCATGGATT
>Ga0233421_10000341_pt1 | contig 20772 bp, 18 predicted proteins | sample Watercolumn_Mata_3_FD_182725 | JGI IMG/M metagenome (GOLD analysis project Ga0233421, IMG submission 182725) | Freshwater microbial communities from Lake Matano, South Sulawesi, Indonesia - Watercolumn_Matano_2014_107_MG | ecosystem: Environmental > Aquatic > Freshwater > Lake | place... | reverse complement strand
TATCTTATTTTTAATATGATGGCCTGGCAGCTTGTGTTCCCGGAAGCCATCGCCGGTATCTTAATGCCTGTTTTAAGCAAGGTCAATCTGGTTATGCTTGTGTCTTTGCCTGTGTGCCTTGTATTGATATGGTTTGCCGCGTTGGGAATATCTCACCGGGTAGCCGGGCCATTGTACAGGCTGGAAAAGGATTTGGACGAAAGGATAGCCGGCACAAAGCAAGGACCGATAAGGTTGCGCCAGAAAGACGAATTCAAAGCGCTCGCAGAAAAGCTGAATAAGCTTATCTGTAAATAAAAAGTAGAAAGATAGTTGCTTCTTAGATTATAACGGGTTGGATAAAGCGTCTATGGACTATTAATAACCTCCCACAATAGTCCATGTGTCACTACCATCCACGAACGACGTGCGCAGATATAAGGAATTCGCATCTGATCCCTGTGGGGATTTCCCTCCGCTTGCGCACCGGGTCGCCAGACACCCAAAAGCGGTACCAAGGCCATCAACATACTTTTGGTAGCGAAAATAATGCGAACTTCGGCAAGTGTAGGGAATCTGATCTTCAGATGTGCCTATGTTAACGTTGGCCTCAGTAAGGCCAAAGAATGTTCCATTTGCTAAGTAATAAGCTACTGCAAGTTTACGGGTATCTCCTAAAATAGCCCTTGCTTCAGCGCCTCTTGCCTTTTCCACCATTCTTCCGTACTGGGTAAAGCCTAAGGTGGCAAGGACACCTATAATCAGAATTACCACTACTAATTCCAGGAGGGTAAAGGCTTTGTTCTTCATTTGTTATTAGTTTACCCCCCCCCAGAGTTTTGTCAAGGGATTTAGCGGGTGAGCACACGCTAAAAAATTAGCGTTAGATTTAGTTACCTAATACGTCTATTAAGGTAGTGGAAGTTAAATCACAAATTACAATACACAAATCACAAACAATACCTAATACCAAATGACCGAAATCACAAATAAAATCTATAATTTAGAAGAAAGAACGCTTACCTTTGCAAAAGCGATTATACATTTATGCAAAGAGCTACCAAAAGCACCAATCACTCTGGAGTTGATTAAGCAAATAACCCGGTCAGGAACTTCCGTAGGGGCAAATTACCGCGAAGCAAATGAAGCATTGGGGAAAAGGGATTTTGTACATAGAATAAGCATAACACGTAAAGAGGCAAAAGAAACTAGTTATTGGTTAGAGCTAATGCAAGAAGCTCACCCGGATTTTAAAGAACAGATAAATCCCCTCTTACAAGAGTCAAGAGAATTAAGGAATATTTTTACTTCAATAATAAATAAAATGAAGTAATCTTGTTTATTGTGTTTTTGGTATTGTGATTTGTTTGTAATTTGGGATTTGTAATTTGGAATTTAAATTCGGAGGTCTCAAATAATGGGTAGGTAAGTTTTGCCCATCAGGTATTTATCTATATAATACGCGCAGGATCTTCCTTCAGCAATTGCCCAGACAATCAGGGATTGTCCCCTGTGCATATCACCGCAGGAGAATATGCCTTTTGCAGAAGTCATAAAATCCTCCCCTGTTTTGACATTGCCGCGGGAATCTAAGTGTAAATGAAGTTCTTCTATCAAGCCTTTCTTTTCCGGGTGCAGGAAACCCAAAGCCAGGATTACCAAATCCGCTTCGATTTCAAATTCAGTTCCTTTTACTTCCTGCATTATTGGGCAGCCCTTTTCATCTTTTTTGCTGAAATCTACTCTTATGCAGGAAAGTTTTCTCACAGAGCCTTTCTCTCCTAAAAATCTTTTAGTCAAAACAGACCAAACTCTTGCGCCGCCTTCTTCATGGCTGGTAGAGGTCTTAAGCAACAGAGGGTATTTTGGCCAAGGAAAGTCTTTTGTGCGGCATTCAGGCGGCTTGGATAAAAGCTCTATCTGCGCCACGCATTTTGCTCCTTGCCTGTGCGCCACGCCTACGCAATCCGCACCGGTATCTCCTCCTCCGATAACTACAACTTTCTTACCTTTGGCATCAACCCAGCCCCTGCCCGCAGGGGCTGGGCCGCCAGCCACCCTTTTATTTGACTGGCTTAAATAATCCATGGCAAAATAGATGCCTTTCAGGTCTCTACCTTCAATCCTTAAATCCCTGGGAGCGTGAGAGCCAGTAGCAAGACAAACTGCATCAAATTCCTTTCTTAATTTGGCAGCCGGATAATCAGTCCCTATGCAAACACCGGGACTAAACCTAATTCCCTCCTTTTCTAAAAGCTTGACGCGCCGGTCTAAAACCCATTTCTCAAGCTTAAAATCAGGGATACCGTAACGCAATATCCCGCCGATTTTATCGTCTTTCTCAAAAACCACTACCTTGTGCCCGATCTTATTTAGCTGGTCAGCGCACGCCAAGCCTGCAGGACCTGAGCCGACAACTGCTATTGTTTTACCTGTGCGTCTTTTGGGAGGATTAGACTTGATAATACCTTTCTTAAAAGCATATTCAATAATCGCCAGTTCATTTTCTCTTATGGTTACAGGGTCATCATTTATGCCTAAAACGCAGGCGTATTCGCATAAGGCAGGGCAGATCCTGCCGGTAATTTCAGGGAGATTATTGCAGGCATGGAGTAATTCAATGGCCCTCTGCCACTGGCCTTTGAACATAGCATCATTCCATTCCGGGATATAATTTCCTGTGGGGCAGGCCCAGTGGCAAAACGGCGTGCCGCAATCCATGCAGCGGGAGGCCTGTTCCTTTGAATGCTCATCCTTAGGTAGGACGCAAACTTCGCTATAATCTCTTATGCGTTCGCAAACCGGCCTGTATTTAAAAACCTCTCTCTTGAATTTCAAAAACCCCTTAATATCACCCATCTGAAACCTCTGTTAATTCCAGCTTTTCTTCTATGTCCTTCTTTCCCAAGATACGCTTGTATTCCAAAGGCATGACTTTAACGAATCTCTTCATTTTATTTTTAAAATCAGCGAGTATTCCTTTGGCAACAGGGCTTTGTGTGTACCTGTAATGATTAGCCAATAAATACTTAATGGTCTCTTCATCCGTTGCAGAGACCTTTTCTAACTCTACCATCCCTGTATTACATTTCTTTTTGAAGGTTCCATCCGTATCAAAACAATAAGCAATTCCTCCGGACATACCTGCGGCAAAGTTCCTGCCGGTTTTACCCAAGACAACCACCCTGCCTCCGGTCATATATTCACATCCGTGGTCACCCACTCCTTCAACCACGGCATTTAATCCGGAGTTCCTGATACAGAACCTTTCTCCGGCAACTCCTCTGATATAAGCCTCTCCATTTATGGCTCCGTAAAAAGTGGTATTTCCGATGATAATATTCTCCTGCGGTTTATAATCCGCTGTTTTATCCGGGTAAATAATGATTTTACCTCCGGAAATACCTTTACTCGTATAGTCATTACTCATTCCTTCCAGCTCAAAGGTCACTCCTTTAGCCAGCCATGCGCCGAAACTCTGGCCTGCTACACCTTTAAATTTACAGTGTATGGTATTCTCAGGTAAGCCTTCTTCGCCGAAAATCCTGCAAACTTCTCCGCTTAACATTGCTCCGGTAGTCCTGTTAGTATTCCTGATTCCTAATTCTATTCTTACCGCAGAACTTTTTTCCAATGCCGGCTTTGCCAATTCAATCAATTTTAAATCCAGAGCCTTGTCAATGCCATGGTCTTGTTTAACCGTGCAATGGGTGGCAATGGATTTTGCGACTTGCGGCCGGTAGAAAATTTTTGAGAAATCCAACTTTTGCGCCTTCCAGGGAAGAATCTCCTGGTTTAGCTCAAGCAAATCCGTCCTTCCCACCATCTCATCTATGTGCCTTATGCCTAAACCACTCATAATTCGGCGCAGTTCTTCTGCCACAAAACAGAAATAATTCATCACGTATTCAGGCCTTGCCTGGAATCTCTTTTCTAAAATTTCATCCTGCGTAGCTATGCCCACAGAGCAGTTATTCAAATGGCAGTGCCTAAGCATAACGCATCCTAAAACAATTAAAACTGAGGTGCAGAACCCAAATTCTTCCGCTCCCAATAACGCGGCGATAGCTACATCCCGGCCTGTGCGCATCTGGCCGTCTGTTTGCAGGCGCACCCTGCTCCTTAAATCATTTAATACCAATGTCTGATGCGTTTCTGAAAGCCCTAATTCCCAGGGAAGGCCTGCGTGTTTAATCGAGCTTAATGGAGAGGCTCCTGTGCCTCCGTCTCCTCCTGAGATTAAAATCATGTCCGCATGACCTTTGGCAACGCCAGCAGCAATTGTGCCCACGCCTATTTCAGATACCAGCTTAACGCTGATACGCGCACGCGGGTTTACGTTTTTCAAATCAAAAATCAATTGGGCTAAATCCTCTATGGAATAAATATCATGGTGCGGCGGAGGAGAAATCAAGGTGACTCCCGGCGTGGTATAGCGGGTGGCCGCAATAATAGCGCTTACCTTATGGCCAGGAAGCTGCCCGCCTTCTCCCGGCTTTGCGCCCTGGGCAATCTTAATCTGTAGTTCATCAGCATTAACCAGATAATTCGTGGTCACCCCGAACCTTCCTGAAGCGACCTGCTTGATTGCGCTTCTCGTAGAATCACCGTTGGGTAAAGGCATAAATCTGGCGGGGTCCTCTCCCCCTTCACCGGTATTGGATTTACCTTTTAATCTGTTCATGGCAATGGCAATAGTTTCATGCGCCGACCTGCTTATCGAACCAAAGCTCATTGCTCCCGTAGCAAAGCGCTTCACAATTTCTTCTACCGGCTCTACTTCTCCAATGGGGACCGGTTTAACCTGCTTGAACTTAAATAGTCCCCTTAGCGTTGCAGGATTTTCTGACTGGTCATTTATTAAGTGGGCGAATTCACGATACTTTTTTTCATCATTCTCTCGCGTTGCATCCTGTAAAGCGGCAATACTATCCGGATTCCAGAGGTGAAATTCGCCGTCTCTCTTCCATTGGTATATACCTCCGGTTGCAAGATATGACGCTTCGATTTTACTTTCTCCATAAGCTTCTGCATGCCTTAAAATAGTTTCCCTGGCAATCGCATCCAGGCCAAGCCCGCCGATTCTCGATACTGTGCCGGTAAAATAACGCTCAATTACTTCTTCGCCCAGGCCTACGGCTTCGAATATCTGTGCACCCCTGTAACTCTGCAGGGTTGAAATACCCATCTTGGAGAGAATCTTTAAAATGCCTTTTTCTATTGCCTTTATATAATTATGCTGGCTGGTTTCCCGATTAAGGTTCAGCTTCTCTTCCTTAAGTAAGTGTTTAACCGCTTCGTAAGCAAGATACGGATTAATGCAATCAGCGCCATAGCCAAACAGGAGCGCGAAATGATGCACTTCCCTGGGCTCTGCGCTCTCAACAATAATGCTTATCTGGGTGCGCTTTGCCTGGCGGATAAGATGATGGTGCACTGCTGCGGTTGCCAAAAGCGCAGGGATGCTTGCGTAATCTTTATTCACCCCCCGGTCGCTTAAAATGATAAAAGTAAACCCTTGTTTTATAGATAGGCTGGCCTCTTTGCAGATTCTCTCCAATACTTTTTTAAATCCCCCTTTTTGTGAAGCCTCAAACAAAAGAGAGATGGTTTTGGCCTTAAATCCGTTTTTCCTTATACGCCGGATTTTCTCAAGTTCACTGTTTGTAAGAACTGGGTTTTTTACGCGCAGCTTGTGGCTGTGCCCCGGAGTCTCGTCAAGGATATTCTTCTCAGGGCCCAAATTGCTCTCCAGGCTCATTACCAGCTCCTCTCTGATAGGGTCAATCGCAGGGTTGGTAACCTGGGCAAATAATTGCTTGAAGTAATTGTACAATAAATTATTCTTGCGCGATAAAACTGCGTGGGGAGTATCATTACCCATTGAGCCCACAGGCTCCTGAGCAGCCTCTACCATAGGCTTGATAATAAATTTAAGGTCTTCACGGGTATACCCAAAAGCCTTTAACAGCGTCAATATATCCAATTTCCTATCCCTTACTTTCTTCGCAGGCAGGCTTTCAAGCTCAAGGATGTTTTCTTTTGCCCAGGACAAATACGGCTTTCTCGTGGATAATCTCTCTTTTATTTCCTCGTCTTCGACAATGCGTCCTGCAACAGTATCTATGAAGAAAATCTTTCCCGGCTCAAGCCTGCCCGATACAAGGATATCCTTTGGCTCGATGTCTAACACTCCCACCTCTGAAGCCATTACCACAAATCCTTTTTTTGTCACGATATAGCGGCATGGCCGCAGGCCATTCCTGTCCAGGACCGCTCCCACGTTTAGCCCGTCGGTAAAGGCTATGGCTGCCGGGCCATCCCAAGGCTCCATAAAACAGGAGTGGTATTTATAGAAACCTTTTAATTTCTCATCCAGAAAAGCATTCTCTTGCCAGGCAGCAGGTATGAGCATCATCATTGCATGGGGCAGGCTCCTGCCTGCCAGATAAAGAAGCTCAAAGGCATTATCAATGGCAGCAGAATCGCTTCCTCCGGGCACAATAACCGGCATAATTTTCTTTAAATCTTTACCGAGCGATTTACTCGCAAGCAGCCCTTCCCTTGCCCGCATCCAGTTGATATTCCCCCTTAAGGTATTTATCTCTCCGTTGTGCGCCAGGAACCTGAATGGCTGGGCTAAATCCCAGGTAGGGAAGGTATTGGTGCTGTAGCGGGAATGCACAATGCAAAGGCTGCTTTTTAACCTCCCGTCTTTTAAGTCCGGGAAGAAATTTTCCAATTGGTGCGGCATTAACAGACCTTTATAGGAGAGGGTCCTGGTAGAGATATTAGTGATATAGAAAAAGGATTTCTGTTTAATCTTTGAGCTGCGGATAATATTCTCAATGCGCTTTCTTATAATATAAAGCCTTCTTTCAAAAGCAATCTGCGTTTTAATATCTCTGTTTTTGCCGATAAAAACCTGCTCAATTACAGGCTCAGTATCCTTCGCAGCCCTGCCTATATCAGAGTCGTCTACCGGAACAGACCGCCAACCCAGGAGGGCTTGCCTCTCTTCTTTTACAATCCGGCTAAAAACATCCTTGCAGAATCTGCGTTCCCCTGCCTGCGCAGGCAGGAAAACCAGACCTGTCCCGTATTCGCCGTAAGCAGGCAGGTTAATCCCTGCATCCTCGGAGGCGTTAGCCAGAAATTCATGCGGCGTCTGGATTAATATCCCTGCGCCGTCCCCTGTCTTAGGGTCTGCGCCGGTTGCCCCGCGGTGAGATAGCCGCTTTAATACCTCAAGCCCCTGCAGGATAATCTCGTGGGATTTTTGACCTTTAATGTTACAGACAAAACCCACCCCGCAGGAATCATGCTCGTATCGCGAATCGTAAAGGCCATATTTTTCTAATCTTTGCCGGTTATTCATAGTTTTATTGCTTATACACCGCTGTATTAATCCCCAATTTTTTAATCTTGGCGCGAATAGTGTTACGGTTAATGCCTAAAATACGCGCTGCCTTCAGCTGGTTGCCTTCGGTGCGCTCCAATATGTGCTCCAGCAAAGGCTTCTCAATAACTTCCAAGATTTCCTTGTAAAGCCTCCCCTTCTTCTCGTTATATAAAGATTCCTCCAATTCAATAACCTTCTCCTCTAAGGAAACCATGCCTTTCATATCCTCTTTGTCCATTATTTTTATGACATTCCCCTGTTTGACGATATCTATGTTGGTGTTGCCTATCTTGCTGAGCATCTGGGTAAGTATTTCTTTAATCTTTTTTTCGTTCTCCTGAATCAATAAGGTTATCATAGTTTAACCAATCCCTGCCTAATACTTAAGCAGGCCTGGATAAAAGATAGGGACGGTTCTCTGCGAGAACCGTCCCTAAAAATTAGATGTCAAAATAGAGATAAAACTCATACGGGTGCGGACGCATCCTCACAGGGTCTATCTCTCTTTTGCGCTTATACTCTAGCCATATGTCAATCACGTCCTTGGTGAATACTCCTCCCTTAAGCAGATAATCGTGGTCTGCTTCCAAGGCATCCACTGCCCGGCGTAAAGATGAAGGGACTGTGGCGATCTTGCTCATCTCCTCTTCGCTTAATTCAAAGAGGTCAACGTCCAAAGGCTCTCCCGGGTCAATCTTATGCTGTATGCCGTCAAGCCCGGCCATAAGCATAGCGCTAAAGGCCAGGTAACCGTTACAAGCCGGATCCGGCGGACGGAATTCAATCCTCTTTGATTTGGGGCTGTCCGAATACATAGGTATCCTTACTGCTGCGGAGCGGTTTCTCGCTGAATAAACCAGATTCACAGGAGCCTCGTATCCCGGCACAAGTCGCTTGTAAGAGTTGGTGGTAGGCGCGCAGAAGGCCATCAAACTGTTTGCGTGCTTCAATAGCCCTCCGATGTAGTATTTGGCGGTTTGAGAAAGGAGCGCATAGCCATTCTTGTCAAAAAACAGGTTTGTCCCGCCTTTCCACAGGCTCTGATGGCAGTGCATACCTGAGCCGTTATCCGCAAACAAAGGCTTTGGCATAAAGGTAGCTACCATCCCTGCCTTTTTTGCCATATTCTTGATGATGTATTTGTAAAGCAGCAGATTATCCCCCATCTTGGTCAGCTTATCAAACTTCATGTCAATCTCGCACTGACCGGCAGTGGCAACCTCGTGATGGTGCACCTCAATATTAATCCCTGACTCCTTCATCTTCAGGATAATCTTACTCCTTAAATCCTGTATGGAATCGTGCGGAGGCACTGGGAAATACCCTTCTTTAAAACGTATCTTATAGCCTAGGTTAGGGTCCTCAATTCTCCCTGTATTCCAGTCCCCTTCGTCGGAATCAATAAAATAATACCCGGAGTTTTCCGTCTGATCAAAACGCACGTCATTAAAGATGAAGAACTCCGCTTCCGGCCCGAAATAAACGCTGTCCGCAATCCCAGTATCCTTAAGGTACTTCTCCGCTTTCTTGGCGATATAGCGCGGGTCGCGCGTATAGGGTTTGCGGGTAAGCGGGTCGTAAATATCGCAGATAAGGCTTAAGGTAGGGACTTCGCATACAGGGTCAACGATTGCAGTAGCAGGGTCAGGTATCAGGATCATATCCGATTCCTGTATCTTCTGGAAACCGCGGATGGAAGAGCCGTCAAATCCGATGCCATCAACCCAGATAGAGCGGGTAATATCATCCATCTCCAAAAGCTCTGAAGCAGGAATGGAAAAGTGCTGCCACAAGCCGGGCAGGTCATTAAATTTCAAGTCAATAATCTGGATTTCCTTCTCCTTGACCATCCTTAAGACCTCTCTTGCAGCTTTTTCGTCAAAGGAGCCGTTGCGCAACGGGTTCGTTGTTTTTACCTCTTTTATTTCTTTTGCTTTTTTCTTCGGCATTTCTACTCCTCCCCTTAAATGAGGCCATAACTTATGGAATCTGAAGGACGACATAAGTTATCTGGCCGAATTTATCCCCCCTGCATTCTTGCAGAATGCAAGAAGGGGGGATGTTTTCGCACACATAATTTATGTTCGCTTCACTCCATAAATTATGTGCTCAAACAAAAATGGCGCTCATTATAGCCGAGTAGAATCGGCTATTCTGAACGCCAATGTTCGTTTTGTGTCCTGCCTAATTTAGCACTGCGATGTGCTTAAATAATATACACTATATTATCAATATATACAAGTAAAAATTCTTATGTTCTGGTAACCTTATTTTTTACGTTATCCGATTGCTACCGAGCCTCTCTCCTCCGTGCGGATACGTATGCACTCCTTTAGATCCAAAACAAATATCTTCCCATCTCCGGTCTCGCCTGTCTTGGCGCCTTTGATAATCGCTTTAATAGTCGGTTCGACAAAATTTTCATTTACGGCTATTTCAAGACGGACTTTTCTCAGGAGATTGCCTGTCTCTTTTGCGCCGCGGTAAACCTCTGTAATTCCTTTTTGCCTGCCGTGGCCTAAAACCTCGCTTACGGTAATCAGGTTAACCTCTTGCTTATAAAGCTCTTCTTTTACCTCCTCCAGTTTGTAAGGCTGGATTATCGCTATGATTAATTTCATATTCTCCCTCCCATTACTCCAATACTGTATACGCCCTTTCTCTGTGCTGCGTAAGGTCAAGTCCCATAAGTTCCTCTTTTTCATTTACCCGCACCCCAATTAATAAATTAACCAGTTTATAAATAACTGCGGTAGCCACAAAGGTATAAATTAAGGTTGCTGATACTGCTGTCAACTGGATAAGGAATTGTTTGGGATTGCCGAAAAACAGGCCGTCTGCACCTGCGGGATTTACCGCTTTAGAAGCAAACAACCCTGTAGCTAATGCGCCCCAAAGGCCGCCCACACAGTGCACGCCAAAGGCATCCAGTGAATCGTCGTACCCCAGCTTAGGCTTAATTACAGTAACAGCGGTAAAACAAAATACGCTTACCAGTATCCCGATGATTATTGCCGGTATTACGCTGACAAAACCTGCTGCCGGAGTAATAGCTACTAAACCAGCCACAGCTCCGGAAGCCGTACCGAATATGGTGGGCTTGCCGTTACGCATCCATTCAATCACCGCCCAGCTAAGTCCTGCTGCTGCAGCAGCGGTGTTAGTCACCACAAAGGCATTTACTGCTAATCCGTTTGCTGCCAATGCGCTTCCGGCATTAAAACCAAACCATCCAAACCAAAGTAAACCCGTGCCTAAAACTACGAAAGGCAGGTTATGCGGCGCAGGTATATTTGAATCCAGGTTCTTTCTTCTTCCTATTACTAAAGCGGTAACTAAGGCAGCAATGCCTGCGTTAATATGCACTACTGTGCCGCCGGCAAAATCAAGCGCGCCTAAATTCCTAAGCCAGCCGCCTATCCCCCACACCCAGTGGCACAGCGGGTCATACACAAAGGTTGCCCAGAGCAGGGTAAAAAGCAGGAATGCGGAGAATTTCATTCTTTCGGCAAAAGCGCCGATAATTAAAGCAGGTGTAATTATGGCAAACATCGCCTGGAAAATCATAAATGCCTGATGCGGGATAGCCGCGGCGTAATCCGCATAAGGCTCTAAGCCCACACCGGCTAAACCTGCCCAGCCAAACCCTCCCCAAAAACCTTTCCCCGGCGCGAATGAAAGGCTGTATCCAAAAAGCACCCACTGTATGCTCAACACGCACATAATAATAAAACACTGCATCAACACGCTAAGCATATTCTTCTTGCGCACCATACCCCCGTAGAAGAATGCCAGCCCCGGAGTCATCAACAGCACCAGGGCAGATGAAACTAGGACCCACGCTGTATCGCCTGCATTAACCATGTAACACGCCCCCTTTCTTATCTAAAAATCTATATCTATCTGAAGCGTTGCCGTATCGGTTAAATTGCGGTTGTTGTATATCTCATATCCTGCTATTGCCGAGATATTACTTGTGAATTTCCAGGCAAACCCGAAATTAAGCGCTCCGTATGAAGACTGCGTCCCCTGATAATCCACTGCCAGCCACAACCTGTCGCTTATCTCTGAGATTGTGCGTTCCCAGCAAAACAAAGGTCCGTTATTATCGCGCAGGCTATTTTTATCCCGTAATAACCTGCCGTTACCGCTGAAGTAACCGGCTGAGAACCTGCCTAAGTTAAGCCCAGCCAGGGCAATTGTTTTACCAGCCTTGAAATACCAGACATTATTGTTAGTCCTGTGGCTCCTCGTACCCATATCATACATTCCGGCAGCAAAAGCCGGCATATCCTTAAAGTAAGCGCCTTCAGGCACACCGAACTTAAAATGAAAATACCAGGGGGTGGAATCGTAAAAAGAACCAAAACCTTTTTTATAGTCAAAGCCGGTCTCAGCCATAACCTCACCCAGCGGCTTCCAAAGTTTACCTAAAAGATTCTCTTCGGGTTTATCGGATAATAAACTAAAGGTAAGGCCGTACACCTGCTGCACATAATTATGCTGGTCGTAATTATTGGAGTTTGTGCCTTTACCTGTCGTGGGAAAATAGAAATCTGAGGCGATATGCACTTTTTTCCAGGGCTGGATATCAGTTGAGGGCGCCCAGATGTGCGTGGAAGGAGTGGCGTAGGCAAAAATCCAAGATCCAAATACCAAAACTATTAATAGGCTGATAAGTTTTTTAAACCCTGTCATATCTTCTCCCTCCCCTTCTTTTTTTACCGTATTGCTTTATTCTTTCTTTCTCCTGTGCGCACACGCACACAATCATCCATAGGCAAAACCGCGATTTTTCCGTCTCCCATCTTGCCTGTTGAACAGTGCATTAATATTGCGGATATAATCTTTTTTACCTGGGAATCGGTGGCATAAATTTCTATCCTAGCCTTATGCACAAACAAAAAATTATCCGGCCTCAAACTCTGGGCGCCAAAGCCGCGCACTTCGTTTACCGTCATTCCCCCTATGCCGATTTTTTTCAGGGCATCAGTTACGTCTTTCAGTTTTTCCGCACGGATTACGCATTCAATCTTTTTCATAACTGACCTCCGCTTATGCCTGAAAAACAAAAATGGCGTTCCTTATCAGAACGCCTGCGTCTTCTACACTTCTATGTGCGTATTACAATACTACAAGTAATAAACCTTATGTTTTGGTAACGCCGTTATTCTTTATATTTCCTGCACTTCTCTCTGATTCCTGTCATTAATTTTACGACCCTTACGTGCGAAACCCCTAACCTACGACCCATTTCTCTTGTGGTCAAGCCGTCAGCAAAGAGAAAAAGAATATCTTTTTCTCTTTGCGTAAGCCCGTTATTATTGATAGTTTCCACTAATAATTTGTTGTTCAGGGAATCAAAATAGTGTTTTGAAGCTTCGTCTTCTAATGATAGCGCGCCTTTCAAATTCCTGCTTTCTGCATCTACGATGGCCTCTATGCTTATCAATTTAGTCCTTGTTTTGCACTTGCGGATATAATTCTTTAGGTGAAAATAGCAACCCTGGAGTATATAGCTATCGGTTTTATCATCGAGTTTTCCTGCATTAAAGTCCTGCCACAGGCGCACAAGCGCCTCCTGGAATAAGTCCTCGTCATTAAAAAAGGTAAAATGGCCGTTAAGCCGATAGGTTATCCGCTTTAATGTGGGCGATAATCTCTTAACCAGCTCTTCGAATGCCATAGATAAAAAAACGTCCTCCATCCGAACCTTTGGATAAAGGACGCCTTAGTCCTGTAAAATAAAAAAGCCTTCCTCAGGCAACCTTTGCCTTCGGAAGACTCCTTTGTCTTATTTCGTTTTCAATTAAAAATATACCACAAAAAAATAATTTGTCAAGTTTTATTACACGCTTTTATACCTGTTAGTAATCGGCATCCTCCTGTCCCTGCCGAAGGATTTGGGGGTTATCTTTATGCCCGGAGGAGCCTGCCTGCGCTTGTATTCGCTTTTATCCACCATCTCCAATACTCTCCTGACCGTCTCCTTATCAAAGCCCTGAGCAACTATCTTTGCCATCTCTTTATCTTCTTCAACATAGGATTTTAGTATCGGGTCCAATGTCTCATACGCTGGAAGGGTATCGCTGTCTTTCTGTCCGGGTTTTAATTCTGCGGTAGGCGCCTTGGTAAATACGCGCTCAGGTATCAGCTGGGATACGCTGTTTCTGTAACGGGCTAACTTGTATACGAGTATTTTAGGCACGTCTTTAATTACGGCAAACCCTCCTGCCATATCGCCATAGAGAGTGGCGTATCCTGTGCTCATCTCAGACTTATTCCCCGTAGTTAATACCAGCCAGCCGAATTTATTTGAGAATGCCATAAGCAGGTTGCCCCTGATGCGCGCCTGGAGGTTTTCTTCAGCAATATTTCTTTCTAAGCCGGCAAAGTGCGGCTCTAAAATCATAAGGTATATCCTGTATATCTGCTCAGCTGAAATTGAAATGAGTTTAATCCCCAGGTTTTGCGCAAGCGCCCTTGCGTCTTCTTCTGATTCCTGGGAGCTATAGCGCGTGGGCATAAACAGGGAGGTAACATTATCTTTTCCCAGGGCATCTACCGCTAACGCAGCCACCAGCGCAGAATCAATGCCTCCGCTTAACCCTATGACCACTTTCTTAAAACCGTTTTTACAGACATAGTCCTTAAGGCCAAGGAGCAAGGCCTCGTAAACCTCCTCAACCTCTGACAGGGGCTTTATTTTTTTGGCCGCTAAATTAACTTTCTCCTTCAGGGGAATCTTGGGGTTTATCAAGATTATGTTTTTTGACCGGCTCTTTTTTGCTATCGCAATATCTAGATCCGCAACCAGCATATCTTCTTTAAAGGCCTCTGCGTGGCAAAAGGCCCTGCCGCTTGCGTCAACTATCATACTCTGGCCGTCAAATACCAACTCATCCTGGCCGCCGACAAGATTAATATAAGAGATAAAAATGCGGTTTTTCTGCGCCTGCTTCCTGGCTACGGATTCTCTTTCCTTAATCTTTCCCACATAGTAGGGAGAGGCATTGATATTTACGATAAGCTTTGCCCCCTGCTTTGCTTGAAGAGCGGTTGGCCCGTCAATATGCCATATATCCTCGCATATGTTTACCCCAAAGACAACCCCCCCGCATTTAAAAACCGGCGTGCTTGAGCCGGGCACAAAATACCTTTTTTCGTCAAATACGCCGTAATTAGGCAGATGCGTTTTGTGATATACGCCTTTTATCTTTGTGTTATAAATTATTGCCGCAGCATTATAGATATTTGCCCCTTGCTTATCCACAAAACCGACAACCGCTATAATATCGTTAACGCTTTTGCACAGCTCCTTGAGGCTATCTAAATTATCTTTTATGAATTTAGGCTTTAATAAAAGATCCTCCGGAGGGTAACCTGTAATGGCTAATTCAGGAAATGCCACTATGTTAACTCCGGCTCTTTTGGCCTTGTTTATATATTCGGTAATCTTGGCGCGGTTACCCGCTAAATCTCCTACAGTGCAATTTATCTGTGCTAATGCTATGCGTAGATTCTGCTTCATATTTTTCCTTCTACTCTTTTAGCCTTTATATCCCTGGCTAAAATTATGGCTTCTGCAACCTCACGCATAGTTTTACGGGAATCCATGCTCTGCTTCTGGATTAGCCTGTATGCTTCGGAAGGAAGAATATTGGCTTCCTGGGATAAGATGTCCTTTGCGCGCTCAACGAGCTTGCGGGTGGTCAATGCTTCCTCGGCGCTGCGCGCCCTTAAATCTAATTCCGCGTTTTCAATGGCAATGGCTGCCTGGTTGGCTAGGGCAGTAAGCAGGTCCAGTTCATGCTTTGTGAACTTATGTTTCTTGGAAGTATAGCAATTCAGCACTCCGATTACCCTCCCCTTTACAGCCAGAGGCACGCTTGCCAGTGAAACCAGGGATTCTTTCTTCGCGATGTCGCGGTTTAAATACCGCGCGTCCTCCCTGACATCCAGGACGGTAATAGGCTTATTAGTGCTGGCAACCACGCCTGCAATACCCTCACCCAGTTTTATATTGGGTTTTTTATTGTATTCTTCGGAAATAGACTGCGTTGCGCGCACCACTAACTCTTTCTTGTCCGGGTCAAGCAGCATCAGGGAAGAAATCTTGGAATGCATTATCTCTGCGGTAACATGCACAATCAGGCGCAATAGTTCTTCCAGATATAAACCTGAGGTAATAAGATTGGCTACCTTGGAGAGCGCCTCAATCTGCTTGATATAAAGTTGGTATCCCTGCTTTGTTTTCGCCATAAATTAGAGTATCGGCAGGTATTTATTTATCTCGTACTGCGTAACCTGAGCCTTGTATTCATCCCACTCCATCTTCTTGTTGCGGATAAAATATTCAAAAACCTTATCTCCGAGGCATTCCTTGACGAGTTTGCTATCTTCCGCAATCTTGATGGCCTCGAATAAATCTTCAGGTAGCGATTTTATGCCTGACCTGTTCCTCTCCTCTTCGCTCATACGGTAGATATTGTCGTTTGCAGGCTCAACTAATTTATACCTCTTTTCAATCCCCTCCAAGCCCGCAGCCAGCATAACCGCAAAAGCCAGGTAGGGGTTACAGGCAGGGTCAGGGGAGCGGTATTCAATGCGGGTGGCTTTCTCCTTCCCCGGCTTATACATCGGCACGCGGATAAGCGCAGAGCGGTTCATCTGCGCCCAGCAGATATAAACCGGCGCTTCGTACCCGGGAACCAGGCGTTTATACGAATTAACCCACTGGCTAGTAATTGCAGTGATTTCCTGCGCGTGTTTTAAGAGGCCAGCAGTATAAGATTTACCCGTATCTGAAAGATGATATTTATCTTTAGTATCAAAGAAGGCGTTCTTCTCGCCCTTAAACAATGACTGGTGCGTATGCATACCTGAGCCGTTTATCCCAAAAATCGGCTTAGGCATAAAGGTAGCGTATACGCCGTGCCTGCGCGCTATTTCTTTTACCACCAGCCGATAGGTCATTACATTATCCGCCATAGTAAGGGCATCGGTATAGCGTAAGTCTATTTCATGCTGGGACGCGGCAACCTCGTGATGGCTGTATTCAACCTTGATACCCAGCGATTCCATTATCAGTATCGTATCCCGCCTTAAATCCTGGGCTACATCCAGAGGCACTAAATCAAAATACCCTCCCTGGTCAAGAGGCTGGGGCACCTGCGAATTATTAAAATAAAAATACTCCAATTCCGGGCCTACGTTATAGGTAAAGCCCTTTTCTTTTGCCCTGGCTAAAATGCGCTTTAAAACATAACGCGGGTCACCTGCAAAGGGCTTTCCACTTGGCTCATAAACATCGCAGAACATCCTGGCCACGCTGTAATTCTCACCTGAGCGCCAGGGAAGTATGGCGAAGGTAGTGGGGTCAGGCCTGGCAATCATATCAGACTCTTCAATGCGCGCAAAACCCTCGATGGATGAGCCGTCAAAACCCATACCTTCATCCAAAGCCCCGGCTAATTCATCCGCAGTAATGGCAAAACCCTTTAAAAATCCCAGGACATCCGTAAACCAGAGCCGGATAAATTTTACCTTGTGTTCCTTTACTAACTTTAAAACATCGGCTTTTGTTTTCTTTGCCACTTTTTACCTCCTTGTTTTTAAAAATATTCCTATCCTGTTTAACGCTTCTTTTAGATTTTCCAGGCTGGAAGCATAAGAAATCCTCACGAATCCCTCCCCGGATTTTCCGAAAGCAATGCCCGGAACAACCGCCACCTTTTGTTGCCTTAATAATTGCTGGCAAAAATCCATCGAGCTTAACCCCGTATTCTTTATGCAGGGAAAAACGTAAAAAGTCCCTTGGGGTTTGGGGCAATCCAAGCCTAAGCGGTTTAATTCGCCAACCACAAATTCCCTCCTTCTTTTATATTCGCGCTTCATCTCTTCCACTGACTTCCTGCCGGTGGCAAGCGCTTCGCAGGCTGCCATTTGGCTGGTTATGGAAACACACATAATCGTATATTGGTGTATCTTGGTCATCGCAGCGATTATTTCTTTCGGGCCGCAGGCAAATCCCACGCGCCATCCGGTCATAGCATAGCTTTTAGAGAAGCCGTTAAGATAAAGCGTATAATCCTTTGCCCCGGACAATGTAGCAAAAGCCGTATGTTCAAAATCATAAGTTAAATCTCCGTAAATCTCATCCGTTATGCAAAGCAAGCGGTGTTTCAAGATAACTTTTTTTATTGCTTCCAGTTCTTTCCTGGTGTAAGAAACGCCGGTAGGATTTGCAGGATAATTTAAAATTATTCCCTTGGTTTTCTTGTCCACTGCTCTTTCTATACCTTTAGGCGTAAGCTTAAACCCCTCCTGCCTTGTGTCTATATATATAGGTATACCTCCTGCCAACTCCGTAACCGGACCGTAAGAAACATAGCCCGGTACAGGAATCAGGATTTTATCTCCCGGATTTATAATTGCGCGCAAAGCCAGGTCCAGGCCCTCGCTCACCCCTACCGTAATCAGGATCTCTTCATCCGCAGAATAGTCTAACCCGTATTTATTCTTTAAATAGTGGTGGGTGGCTAATCTTAATTTATAAAGTCCCTTATTTGACGTATATGAGGTAAAGCCCTCCTCCAGGGAATATATCCCTGCCTCGCGTATCTGCCAGGGGGTGACAAAATCCGGCTCTCCTACGCCCAAGGATATAACTTCCTTCATCCCAAGCACTAAATCAAAGAATTGCCGTATGCCGGAAGGCTGCATATTTTCAACCTTTTTAGAAATAATAGTATTCATTCTAAATTCCAATTTACAATACACAAATTACAAACAATATACAATACCGAAATCACAATGACCAAAACTTTAGTTTTGTGACTTTGGTAATTTGGTATTGGGATTTGTTTGTGATTTGGAATTTGTATATTGTGAATTCAAAATATTAAACATTTCTAATACGATATAGCTATCCTCTTATTCTCCTGCCTGTGTTTTAAGATTACTCCGTCCTCCTTGTATTTCTTCAATAAGAAATGCGTCACCGTGCCCCGCACATCTTCAAGGCAGGAAAGCTTTTCCGCAATAAAATTGGAGACCGCGTGGATGTTTTTTCCTTCCACAACTACCAAAAGGTCGTAAGTCCCTGAGATGAGATAACAGCTAGAGACCTCCGGGAATGAATATATCCGCTCGGCGATTTTATCAAAACCAACGTCCTTCTGAGGCGTAATGTTGACCTCTATCAGGGCGCGGACAGCGGAATCCTCGCTTTTGATTAAATCTTTATTCACCACCGCCTTATACTTTAAGATTACCCCTTCCTTTTCGAGCTTCTTTATTGCCTGTTTAACCTCCTGGGGTTTCTTTTTCAGCATCCTGGCGATATCTTCGGGGGTGGCGCGCGCATCCTTTTCCAATATCTCCAATATCTCTTCCATTTTTACCTCCATATTGAGAAAGTTTAAATTCCGATTATTATGTTTTGGATTATAACATCTAAATTGCGGAGGGTCAAGGCTATATTGGTAGTGTTATATTGGCGCTGGCGGTCTATTTTAACTCTTCAAGATGGTGCTTTACTACTTTGCCCTCAACCATATAGATAACGTCTTCGGCGATATTGGTGGTATGGTCGCAGATGCGCTCAAGGTGGCGGGCAATCAACAACAGAGGCACTGCGCGGTCAGCAGTCTTAGGGTCGCGCGCCATATAATCGTTAATCAGCTCTTCCTGGACAAGGTTGCGCAATTTGTCTGCCTCAGGGTCAGAAAGCGCCACTTTTTTGGCAAGCTCTACATCCCTGTTTACGAATGAATCAATGGCATTCTTTATCATACTTTGTGCTATAGTAGATAATTTAGGGATGTCAATTAACGGCTTGAGCAATGGCTTATCAACAAGCTCTAATACGCGCTGCGCAATATCCACTGCGAGGTCGGCAATACGCTCCAAGTCCCCGTTTATTTTCATGCTGGTGGTAAGAAAACGCAGGTCTCCGGCCATAGGCTGATGCCTTGCAATAAGGTCAATGCACTTCTCATCAATGGTTAACTCCATCTGGTCTATTTTGCTATCGCTTGCGATGACCTCCTGGGCCTGGGTCTTATCCCGGCTCTTAAGCGCCTCTATGGATTTGTAAATAGCCTCCTGCACCATTACAGCCATCTTCAATAAATCCTTATGCAAATCTTTCAATTCCTCGTCAAAATGCCTCTCCATTGCTCTCTCCTCTCGTCTCTAACCGTAGCGTCCGGTAATATAATCCTCTGTGCGTTTATCCCCTGGCCTAGTAAAGATATCTTCAGTCTTGCCAAATTCTATCAATTCTCCTAAAAGCATAAAGCCGGTTTCATCGGAGACCCGCGCTGCCTGCTGCATATTATGGGTAACTATTATTATAGTATAATTATTCTTAAGTTCACGCATTAATTCTTCAATCCTGGCTGTTGACTGCGGGTCCAAGGCAGAGCAGGGCTCATCCATCAATAAAATATCAGGCTCAACCGCTATGGCGCGGGCAATGCAAAGGCGCTGTTTCTGCTCAAGGGATAATCGCAAGGCGTTAGTATGCAGCCTCTCCTTTAAATCATCCCAGAGCAATACCGATTCTAAAGCTTTTTGCACGAGCCGGTCAAAATCATTCTTCTTTGCCAGATGGTGCACCTTTAACCCGAAAATAATATTTTCATACACAGAAAGAGGAAAAGGGTTGGGCCTCTGGAAAACCATCCCTATTTTTTTACGCAACTGCACCAGCCTGCTGAAATCACCTTCCAGGATATCCTGGTTGTCAATCGTAACCTTGCCTGTAATGCGCACAGCCTCAATCAAATCGTTCATCCGGTTAAATACGCGCAGAAGCGTTGATTTTCCGCAACCCGAAGGCCCGATAATCGCGGTAATGCGTTTTTCCTGCACAGCCATATTAACATTAATCAACGCTTGGAAGCTGCCGTACCATAAATTTAAGTTATTCGTAATTATCTTAGGCATAATTATCCGAACTTACCTGATATATAGCCTTCTGTCCTTTTATCAGACGGAGCGGTAAAAATCTTCTCAGTTGCATCTATCTCAACCAATTCTCCTGTCAGGAAAAAGGCTGTCCTGTCGCTTACCCTGGCTGCCTGCTTGGTATTGTTGGTAACCAAGATTATGGTATGTTTTTCCTTGAGTTTTAGCATTGATTCTTCAACCTTAGCAGTGGAAATGGGGTCAAGCCCTGAGCAGGGCTCGTCAAATAAAATTACCTCCGGGTATTGCGCAAGCGTGCGCGAGATGCACAAGCGCTGCTGCTGGCCTCCGGAAAGCTTTGTGGCTGATTCCGCGAGCCTGTCCTTTACCTCATCCCATAAAAAGGAATCTTTTAAAGTATCCTCTACGATATTATCAAGCCTGTTTTTATCCTTAATGCCGTACATACGCGGGCC
>Ga0233421_10000340_pt1 | contig 20783 bp, 18 predicted proteins | sample Watercolumn_Mata_3_FD_182725 | JGI IMG/M metagenome (GOLD analysis project Ga0233421, IMG submission 182725) | Freshwater microbial communities from Lake Matano, South Sulawesi, Indonesia - Watercolumn_Matano_2014_107_MG | ecosystem: Environmental > Aquatic > Freshwater > Lake | place... | reverse complement strand
CCACCCGCTACGATCATCGCGCCGCAGCCGGTCATCATGGTCAGGCAGAGAGCGGCCAGAACCGTCGTTACTACCAGACGTCTCATGGGACGTGCCTCCTGTGCATCGGTCGTTGCTAAGCTGCCTACCTCGAGTCCAGCGATGCATCACAGAACTCGAAGTTCGTCAGGAATGTAGCGATGTGTGTTCCGATGTCAAGCGCGGTTGTTCTTACACTACCGCTTGACTTGGCCGGTGTCGGCTCTATGCTACACCCACTGCATGGAAGAACTGATAAGGAAGTTCCGTACCCAGTTCTGGCAGAAGCAGTATGAGGAGATGGAGACGACCTGGCTGGAGATGGTCGAGGCCGACGTACCCTACGAACAGCTGCTGGAACTCGTCAACCTGACCGACCGGCAGGTTCCACGCCCGACGATGGCGTTGATGCTGATGCTCCTGGCCGATTGGCTGCGGGAGCAGAAGAGGTTCGCGGAGGAACTAGCGGTTCTGCGGCGGCAGGTGGCGTCGGCCGCGGACGACTCGAATCTGGCTCGTACCATTGCCGCTTGCGTCCAGCATCTCTACGCTGATGTGCCGGATATCGAACAACTGCTGCACCGGTCCGGCCTGGGCTACGGGCAGTCCTTGAAGGAGTCGCTGCCGAAGCTCGACCGCTACCTGGCTTTCCTGCCCGGTACGAGGGTTCTCGATGTCGACCGCGGCCCCGGACGGGTGAAGAAGCTCGACCTGCTGCTGGACAAGGTTACGGTTGACTTCGACCGCGGGGCCGAGCTGGTCTGGGACCTCGGCGCGGCCCAGCGCATCCTCAGGGTCTGCAGGCCGGATGGCTACTATGCCCGGCTCGACCGGAGCCGGCAGGAGCTTCTGGATATGGCGGCCACCCGGCCCGGGCAGGTCGTCGCTCTCATGCTCCGCGACACCGGCCGGGCGATGTCGGTGCGCGAACTGCAGGAGGCGCTGGCGCAGGTCGTTGCCAGCGAGTCGTGGGACGGCTACTGGAGCCGGGCGCGGCGCGAACTGGCAAAGGATCCGCACGTGGTAACCAGGACCGTTCCGGCCCGGACATTCCAGTGGCAGGAGACGGCGTCAGCCGTGCCTGAGGCCGCGCCCGCCAAGGCGGCAAAGCGGCCCCGGCAGGAGATAGAGTCAAGCAAGTTGTCCGGAATGGACAGGGCGGCGGTGTTGGAGGCATACTCGAAGCTCACCGCTTTCCCGGAGCGAAGGCGTTTCATCGAGGACCTGGTCGAGGCGCGCCCCGGTGACTGGCACGAGCTCTGTACGGCTGTCTTTTCCAGCGGCATGGATGGCCGGGCCCGGGCCGTCATCGAGAAGCTGCTGGTGGCCCGGGACCCCCAGCGCTGGCGGCTGCTGCTCGAAGAGACTCTCACCGGATACCGCCAGAGCCCCGAGGCATTCCTCTGGCTGGTGGGCCACTTCGAGCGGCTCGGGGTGGGCGAGCCAAAGGGCATCGTTACCCGCACGCTCGATCTTCTGGAGTCCGCAGGCTACAAGCCCTACTGGAGCAAGTTCCGCGCCGCCCTGGTTGACTCCGGCTACCGGCTGGTGCAGGTCGCGCTGGCGCAGATGGAAGAAGGCGAAGCCGCGCGTCTGCTCGGGCGCGTCGGCCGGGCGCGGGTTCTCGACGGGTACGTGGCCGACGAGATCGCGCAGCTTGCCGCGACCAGGTTTCCAGGCCTGCGCAAGGGCAGCGACGACAGCGTTGTGTACACGACAGCGCAGGGGCTGGAGAAGGCGAGAAGCGAATTGCGGCAGATCTCCGAGAAGGAGATACCCAAGGTTGCAGAAGAAATCGCGCGGGCGCGAGCCCACGGCGATCTGAGCGAGAACTACGAGTACAAGGCCGCCAAGGAGAAACAGGGCCGGCTGATGGTCAAGGCGAAGCGGTTGCGCGAGGAGATTGCCCGTGCCCAGGTTGTGGACTCGGCTGACGTCGACACGTCGGAAGTTTCGGTGGGCAGTAGAGTGAGGCTCGACAACGGCGCCGGGAACATCGTTGAATACGCGATCCTAGGCCCGTGGGATGCCGATCCCGACCAGGGCGTGATCTCCTATCTCTCTCCGTTCGCCCAGATCCTGATTGGCCGCAAGGTGGGCGACGGCATCGAGATGGATGGCCAGCCGTTCCGGATTTCCGCCATCGAGCCCGGCCTCCCAGGAATGACGAATCCCGAGTGACGAATGACGATTGAGACCCGAAGGAGCGCGCTCGGAATCCGGGTTCTTTCTTATCTCGGTCATTGACACTTCATTTGAGCTTCTGACTCCGAGTTTGGCCTGACGTGCCCATCACATTGAAGGCGGAGCCGCCTTCGTATCCACCGGAATCGATCATCCGCGCTGCCGCCATAATCCGGGCCGGCGGTGTCGCCGTGTTCCCGACGGAGACCGTGTATGGAATCGGGGCGGACATCAGGTGTCCCGAGGCCGTCAGTCGCGTGTTTGCTCTCAAGAAGCGGGATCCATCGCAGCCGCTGATGGTGCACTGCGCTTCTTTCGTCCAACTGCACGGCTACGTGGTCGATATTCCCCACTGGGTGCAGCCGCTGGTCAATCGGTTCTGGCCCGGGCCGCTGGCACTGGTATTCCGTTGCTCTGAGAATGTCCCGCCAGCGGTGACCGGTGGCGGGCAGACCGTCGGTATCAGGATGGTTGCACATCCCGCCGCGCGCGACCTGCTAGAGGAACTCGGTGCGCCGATTGCCGGCACCAGCGCGAACCTGCACGGTGAGCCTTCTACCAGTCTTTTCGGATCGGTCAACCCGGCCCTGCTCGGTCAGGTGGATGTGGCGTTGGATGCCGGGCTGTGCGGGAAGGACTTGCCGTCAACCGTTCTGGACGTGACCTGCCGGCCGGCGCATGTCGTTCGTGTCGGAGCTGTTTCGGTTCAGGACGTCGAGGCGGTCATTGGCAGGGTTTCGGTCAGTCCCCGATCCCCGGTCCCTGGTCCCGGTTCTCAGTAGCGGTATTCGACCTTCAGCGTCGGTTCGATGCCGCTCGAGTCGCTGCCCGGGGTTCCCATGTAGTTAGCGCTGCTCCAGAATGCGACGGACAGCGATACGAAAAGGTCGCGGCGGGCGCGGATCTCGATCTCCGGTGTCAGGCGGATGGTCCTGTCCACTTCTTCGATTACCGTATCCGTCAGGGCGTCCCAGCCACGAGTCGGGAATTCGTCGTGTTCGCGCAGGTACGTCCAGTCGAGCGTGTCCTTGAAGCTCTTGCGCAGGTAGTCTCCGCGGTTGTGGTAGCCACGGCGTGTATAGTCGGCTCTGACCAGGACCTTCAACCAGGAGTTCGGAGTGATGCCGAGCGAGGTGAGCAGCTGGTCGGCATCGGGGCCGAGCGGATGTCCCAGCGTGGTCAGGTAATTCTCGTACATCACGTGGTGAACCCGGTGGTAGTAGGTGAACGCCGTGACGCGCGTATACTCGACGCGAGCTTCCAGCGGGAGTTTTGGCGCCCAGTAGATGCCTCCCTGCAAGCCGAGCGCGTTCGGGGCGCGTTTCAGGGTGTTGAACTCGTAGTTGTCGAGGAACAGCTGGGCGTAGAGCTTCGTGCGCGGCAGGTAGAAGACGGCATCCCAGCCGACCAGGGCGTTGTCGGTCATGCTCGAGTTTGCCTCGGTGAGGAAGATGGGAATGAGCGGGTTGACGAGCCCCCCGAGCATGCGGGGCTGGAGTTCATCCCAGGAAGTAACGCTCATCAGCGCGCCGCCGAGGGTGAGACGGTTCCATAGCGACAGCTCGATCCGCTGGGCCGCGAGCCAGCGCGGCCTGACTCCCCAACGCGACAAGAGCGACGTCAGGCTGAGGAACTTGAAGTTGCGGTAGCTGGCACAGAGCTGGATGTGGTCGAGCGATGGTGCCGTGTCGTCGAGCATGACCGAGCCGGTCTGGCCCGGGCCCCAGACGAACTCATCCCGCCCCAACTCAAGGCGCAGCCAGGGAAGCCTGAATGCGAGGTAGGCGAGCTCCGGATCCATCGTGATGAAGTTCCGGTAGGGCAGGGCGCGCATACCCGGGAGGTGGCGACCGGAAGAGTCGGGAGGTATGGTTTCGTCAAGGATCTTTGGGCGCAAGGCCGTCAGTTCGAAGCGTTCGTAGAAGACGAAGCTGCTGTCCGGCCGGTTGTTGATGACCGCGCCGATCGACAGGCGCTGCGTGTCCAAAGTAGCACGCGCGCGAGAGAAGAGGTCGCAGCGCGCTTCAGCGTCCGCGTGGTCGGGAACCGGGACCCGAATCAACGGCCGGCGCGCCGGCAACGCGGGCAGTTCCGAACCGAACTCAAACTCCAGGCGTTTCAGCGCCGCGAGCTGGGCCGGGCCGGCGGCGTCCGGGTTGCCGTAGCGGGCCTCAAGCAGCAGACGTAGGCACTCCGCTCTGGTCCAGGGCTTGCTCGTGGGCGGCATCGAGCGTATCAGCCCGCTCGTCTTCAGCAGGTCGAAGTCGTCGTATAGCCGCGAGTCGGGGGGCAGGTTTTCCAGTGATGCCGGCACGCCCTTGGGGAACGGGAAGCCGCAGGGATCGGCCGTCACCGAGGGTGCGGGCTCCTTCATCTGGCCCGCGGCCGTGGCAAGGGCCACGGCCGCGAACAGCAGGAGCCCGGGTCGGACCACCGCTAGCGGATCATTCCCAACCAGTCCCGCAGGAGGAACTGGAAGCGCCCGATGAGGAGCGACATGCGGGCCATCACCGTGTAGCCGAACGACGCGCCGAAGCCCACCATCAGGAAGACGATGCCGGTCTCGGAGGCGAGCTTGAGCGCTCCCTTGTGCTCGCGCGAGAAGAAGAAGTAGAGGACCGAGCAGATGACACCGACGAACGAGAGGAGCGCCCACAGGAACACGTCCCAGCGGGCAAAGATGCCCGGAGTCAGGAACGTGCCCTGCATCTGCCTGATGAGGCTGGTCTGGAATACGGCCGGGATCGTGACCCCGGCTCCCCAGCCGAGCACGAAGGCCATCGGGAAGCGAACCAGCCACGAAGCCTGGGGTATGAACCGGCAGAAGTAGCAGAGCCCGAGGACGAGCGGGACGATGAGCAGCAGCTTGTTGCCGAGCGATACCTGCGACAGGGGCTGGAAGAAGAGTGGTCGGAACAGGTCAGGGTAGACCGAGTTGTACCAGTTGAGGGAGATGACGTAGCCGAGCGATATGCCGACGTACAGGTGCTCGCAGAACTTGTAGAAGGGGTTGTCCTTCCAGAGGAACGAGAAGATACCGAAGGTCAGGATGACGGCAATCCAGGTCAGGATACTGGTGGAGATGTGCATTACGTCCCCCTCTTGCGAGTCGCGAAGTACGCGACGTTGCCGACTATCACCAGGAGCAGAATGACCACATGCGCGAGCGACTGTGAGTCCATGGCCGCCACTGCCGGCATGTAGGCTTTGGAGTAGCCGTTCTTCTGGACCAGCACTTCGTACTCCGCCCCGCCTTTCATGCCCGCGAGCAGGCCGGTCAGTTGTCCGGTCTGGAGATACGGGTAGGCGTCGGCCGCTGATACCGCAGTCACACCGGCGCCGAGCTTCAGCCCGTACCGCGACTGGGCGAAGTTCAGCCAGTCGGTGTAGCCGGGCGTGCCGGCCGATATCGCCACGCCCATCGGGATGTCGCGCAGGCGCTGGACATCGCGCATCATCGCCAGTGACTCAAGCGGGTGCCCGTAGTAGTCCGTGGGGAAGACGTTCCTGATGTTCTCACCCATTCCGAGGATGACGGCATCAATGCCCGCCTTCCAGCCGAGGTAGACGACATCGTCGCCGTACTTCTTGCCGTACTCGGGCGGTATCTCGGTGACCGCCTTGTCGGCCAGACCGGCACCGGTGACCCAGAGTCCGCAGAGCAGCACCTTCAAGTCCTTGGCAAAGGCGTGGCGCATCACCGCCGCCAGCATTGGGTAGAGCTCGGGCATGGAGCTTGGGTCGAAGTCAACCGCGATGAGCAGGGTCTTGCCCGGGGGGATTGAGTCAACCGCATCGAAGAGCCGCGTGGCGCGCGGGCCTGACGTGACGCCGAGCCCGAGCGGTTTGACGAGCGGGAAGATGACCAGCAGGCCCATCACGATGTAGATGATACGGCGGTCGATCTTGAGGAGATGGCTGAGGAACTTCATTGCTTGCCTCCTCCCAGCCAGCCGCGCTCAATGCCGAGGATGACCTTGAGCGAGGTGGCGATACCGCCCAGGGCGACGCCGAAGATGATGGCTCGCTTGGCCGCCATGTTGGGCACCGAGAGCACCCATTCGGCGGTATCAGGCAGCATCAATGGGGGAATCCTGAACTTCCAGAAAACCAGCCAGACGAGAAGACCGACTGCCAGCATGCCCGCGCCGATAAAGAGCGCCTTGGCCCTGGTGACGAGTCCGGCCACGGCGAGCGCTGCGACCGCCACCACCAGGAACCAGAAGAACGGCACGTTCGCGCCGATTGGCACCATCCCCAGCATGACGATGAAGGCGGCGACCAGCAGCAGGGCGGCTTCCCTGGTGCGGGCACGGAACGCGCGGTACGCGGCCGACGCCATGTAGAATGCGAGGATGGCGAACATCGAGGCGTTGAGAGGCACCAGGAAGTTGGTGAATATCACGTTCTGGAGAATCGAGCCGGGACGGATTCCACCCGCTAGCTCATGGGGCAACCTCCAACCGAAGCGACCCGCGAGGACGCCTACAGCGAACCCCGCCAGCGCCACGAGCAAGGCAGCTCCTGCGATTACGTACCAGATAGTGATGAAGCGTTTCAACTTGTCTACGGAGCGGACCAAGACGAGAAGCAGCCCCAACACCACGGCTGCAGTTGGCAAGAACACCGCCCACCACAGCATGATGCGAGGGCAGAGGCCAATCAGAGCCACAACTACTAGGGCCGCGATAGCCACGATCGAGTAGCCCCACCCCTGCCGGCGCCGGCGGGTCTTGTCGGAATGGAACATGATGAAGCTGCCAGTGCCCAGCACCAGTGCGAAGGCACCGACGATGCGTATCCACTTGGTGGTCAGGTCGTAGTAGCCGACCGACACCGGGTGGGGTACGAAGAACTGGATCATCATCGTGATGCCCATTATCAGGACGAGGGCGAGTGGTATGGTTCGTTTCATCTCTTCCTCCTACCGGGTACTGAAGAAGCCGACGATGCGGCTGAAGAATCCCAGGGCCGGCAGCTTGCTCAGAAGTAGCAGGACCGAGCCGACGACGAGGGTGAGGAGAATCACCATCTTGCCGTAGTCCTGGCCCTTGAGCGAGCCCAGCAGCAGCGGCTCGCGCGACAAGTAGGCAGAGGCGGCGTAGAGTTCTTCGCCGATGAGAGTGTAGTCGCAGGCGGTGATGAAGAACGGGAGCTGGAAGACCGAGTCGGTACCGGCTATCTGGATGGCGCCGGTGGTCGCGCCCGTCTCGGCCAGAACCAGCGATTCGGCCCAGAACATCCCGAGGAAGAAGTTGGTCGCCGGTTTTTCGCGAACCATCAGCCCATCCACGGCGGCCGCAAAGGCGAACTGCTCGGAAGTGACAAAGAAGACGCTGTCCGGCCTGAACGCGTCGGGCCGGCCCGCCTTGGTGTACGATTCCTTGACTATCTCCCGCGCTACCGTGTAGACAATCGGGTCCCGGTTGGGCACGAGCAGGGCCGAGTCGTACTGGGCGGTCTTCTTGGCCACTTCGCCCAGGATGTTGAGCGACGCAATCGTGGCGATATCCGCGACCGACCCCAGCCCGGGCACGTAAACTATCGGCTTGCCCATCTCGGTGGCGCGTCCGACTGCCTCCTCGACCGCATCGAGACCGGCGATGCGCCGCACGAACAGGTTCTTGCCCTTCTTGGCCGTTTCTATGTAGTAGACTACCAGCGCGAAGAACACCAGCATCGCGATCAGGATGTTGATGCGGTTGGTGTTGAAGAACTGCGGTGAGCTGGAGACCTGCGGCGTCGGGTCGGACCACACGGTATCCCCGGCCGCGACCGCGGCGATGCGGTAGGTGTAGCGAACCCGGTCTCTCACCTCTTCGTCAATGTAGTTGGTTTCATCGGGTTTGTTGGTCGCGATGACCTTGACGCTGTCCGGTTCGGTTCGCTCAACCAGCCAGGCCTGGGCGAGCGTATCAGCCGCGGACCAGCTGATGTTGATCGACTTGCCGTCGTCATTGGGCGTGTCTGTTGCCTTGACCACGCCCGGCGGCGCCGGCCGGGCAGCAGTCACCGCGCCCGAATCAGGCAGGGCGGCCTGGCCCACTGCCAGCAGCGAGATCAGTAGTAGGATCATAGCTCAATGCCTCCTTACGGGACTTCCGTGCGACCGCACACGGACTAACAGCGCCATTTCCGGCCCGGCGTCTTCGCCCAACACTAGGCTGCGCTCTCGGTGCACGAACAAGGCGTCATGTGACACTTGGGGCAGCCCGCGGCGTACTTGGCACAGGCCTTTTCCAGGTCGACGTCTTGCAGCGTCGCCAGGCTTGAGAGCCAGGCGAAGACGTCGGCAAACTCCTCTTCGAGGTTGCTTCGGTCCCCCTTGCGCATGGCTCGCGCGAGTTCACCGGTTTCTTCCACCAGCCAACGAAACGTGCCGTCGCTACCACGCCGATTGTCCTTGTCGAAGTAGATGTCACGAATGCGCTGCTGGAACTCGGTGATTGTCAATGCGTGAGTATCTTCAAAAAGGGGGTGGAGTCAAGGACGCAACCGGCGGCCGCCCCGGCCGCGGCGGCTGCCGGCGCCGCGGCCCGAGATCGCGGCGGGTTGCGACAGATTGAGCCCGCGGTTGCCCGGTCCAACCTTGCTCCGTCCCTACCAGGGCCAGGCCGGGATTTGGGATTCGATGCGTTCCTGCGTCGCGCGGTCGAGACGCACGAAGAAGTCGAATCCGGTCAACTCCTCCAGGCGATCCACCGATACTCGGTAGGCCACGGTGGGGTTGGGATTCCTGTCCGACTGGTTCGGAACCAGGAACGCGTACGCGTGCCAGCGACCCGCGGTGTCCTTCGCCAGGATGGCGTCGAACAGGTGGGTGGGGACGGCCACGCGATTCCGCCCGCGGCGCGTGATCCAAAGTCGCGGGTCCGCAGGATGGCTGTCCCGGCTCATGAACAGGTTGCCGGTGACCACCCAGGTGGAGTCCATGCCGCGGGCCAGGCTGCGAATCTGGTGCTCGAGGTCCCGCCAGATTCCCTGGTTCGTGTTCGGATACTGCGGGCTGATGTTTGACAGCAGGAAGGTCGTACTCATCGCTTCTCGGCTGCGCGTGAAATCCGCGGCCGGAGCGAGGTGCCCTCGGTCGAAGACACTGCCTTCGTAGTCGTCTAGCGTGGCGCGCGTACCCTCCGGGACCTCCGGATCCGGCCGGAAGCGGTTCCGGCGCGGTGCGGTGCCCTCGAGCAGCCCGGGAGTCAGGAGGTACGCAGACCAATACGCGACTCGCCATCGATCTTCATAGTTGATGATGAAGTGGCGTTTGTCGAGCACGCGGCACCTGGGCCCGGCAACGCCATATCGCAGGTGCAGGTTGTCGCGGATGGTGTCGGACTCGGAACGGGTAGACGCGATGCTGCAGAGCCCGGCCGCGCAGGCGGCAACGAGACATGCACGATACAGGAAGCGTCTCACGGACGAATGCTCTTGCCTCAAGGAACGACGCAAGAAGAGTAACAGCCCGAAGGCCGAGCTGTCAAGCGCAGCAGGCTCGGGAGTCGACGGTGAGTCCAGCCGAGTTCATGGACCGCAGGAGTGGTTGACTTGGGGTATCGGCGGCGTAAGCTGAAGCAGGCTAGAAGTGTCCCATCACATGTTCTCCGAAGACGAACTGGTTCGCTTGATTCAGCGTACCGTGAAGAGCCGCGGCCGGGTCCAGCTGGGGATCGGCGACGATGCGGCCGTTTTGAGAGACGGGACCGTGGTTACGACCGATGCATACGCCCAAGGCGTGCACTTCGATCTTTCGTACATGACCCTGCGCCAGGTCGGCGAAAGATGCGCGTGCGGCGCAATCTCCGACGTGGTGGCCATGGCGGCGGAACCCGAGGCGGTGTTTGTTTCTCTCTCTCTGCCGCGACACGCTCCCAGTCACACGCCTCGCGCGCGGCGGCAGACCCGGGTCTTGAGCGTGAAGGAACAGGTTCGCCAGTTGTACTCCGGCATCGAGAGCGTCTGTGCGGAGATGGGATGCGAGGTGGCCGGGGGCGACACAATCGTTGCAGACCAGTTGTTGCTGGCTCTGACTGTGACCGGGAGGACATGCGCGCCCAGGCTGAGATCGGGTGCCAGGCCGGGAGACCGGCTTTACGTCACGGGCTATCTGGGAAGCGCGGAGGCGGGTCGCGCCGTTCTATCGGGCCGCGGCAGGAGTCGTACGCCAAGGGCGGGAGGATATGCAGGTGCCAGCCGAATGGAGAAGGCTGACTGGCGTCTACCCTTGGTCAATCGTCACCTGCGTCCGCTGCCTCGACTGACAGTAGCCAGAGCATTGAAGTCGCGCCTTCACGGCTTGATTGACACGTCGGATGGACTTGCCACCGATGCGCGGCATCTGTGTGACATGAGCGAAGTGAGGATCGTGCTGGAAGCTGAAGCCCTGCCCTTTCTGCCCGCAACGAGGAGATTCTGCGCCGGGCGAGGGTTGGACCCGATCGATTTCGTGCTGGGTGCCGGCGAGGACTACGAACTGCTTTTCACCGGCCGTGGTCCCATGCCCAGTACTGAAAATGGCGTCAAGATTACGGAGATTGGCAACGTCGACAGGGGGCAGGGATTGTGGATAAGGCGCGACGGCAGAATCCTGCCTGTAACGATTACCGGATACGACCACCTGAGGGTTGACCAGAACGGGAAAACCTGTTGGCAAGGTGTGGATAACATGGTGGATACTCCCGCCATGCCGTGGCCTTGACGCGGTCTGACCGAAGGCCAAACGCGGATCGCTGACAGAGGCGGAAAGCCGCCTCGACAAGTCTGCAGTTCGTAAGTAACTAATTAGCAATAAGTTACAGGATTGTAGGGATGGTATTAGAGAGTATTGACTACCAGCTATTGTATGTTATGATGCTGTCAGAATACCATATGAAGTGTCCACTCTGCGGAAACGACGATGACCGGGTGCTGGATTCGCGGCCTGCGCGAGACGGGTCTGCGGTCAGGAGAAGGCGCGAGTGCTTGAAGTGCAGCAACCGGTTCACGACCTACGAGTACGTCGAGAAGACGCCATTGATGGTCGTCAAGCGTAATGGAAGCAGGGAGCCATTCGATCGCGGGAAGCTGCTGGCCGGCGTCGTCCTGGCCTGCCGCAAGCGGCCGATTGGCCGCGATGAAATGGAGAAGCTGGTGGATGCTGTCGAGACGAAACTCGGGGAAGAGTATCGTCTCGAGGTCCCGTCCCAGGAACTCGGGGAGCTGGTGCTGGAGCGCCTGTCCGAACTCGACCCGGTTGCCTATGTGCGCTTCGCATCGGTCTACCGTCAGTTTGACAGCCCCGAGCATTTTGTACAAGAGTTGAAGAACCTGAAGAAGTGAAGCACGGACGCGCGGTATCGGTTGAGAGATGGGTTGACGAGGCGTTCTATCCTCCCGCCGGCGGGATCGCGCGTGGTTGTGCAGTATCGCAAAGCTGTGGCAGAAGCTAGAGGAGGAAGAGTGCCAGAGATGGAAGTGGTTGCGGGGCAGGTGCAGGATGCGGTCAAGCAGGCCGCGCCGGCGGTAGAGTACTTCCGCCATGTTGAGAAGCGGACGGGTGAGAAGGTAGACTTCGATCTGAACAAGATCAGGAGTGCCATCTTCCGGGCCGCCCATTCTGTTGGCGGCGAGGACCGGGATCTGGCTGAAGAGCTGGCGCACAAGGTCTGCCGGCACCTGCGTGAAGTGCATGGTGACCATTCGCCCAAAGTGGAGGAAGTGCAAGACGCGGTCGAGAAAGTGCTGATAGAGAACGGCCACGCGCGAACAGCGAAGTCCTTTATCCTCTACCGGGAGAAGCGTGCCCGGCAGCGCCGCGGGACCAATCGCGACGGTATCAAGAAGGCGTTATCCGGCAAGAAGGAAGCGACCGACCTCGCCCTTTTCGTTCAGACAACGGGCGAGACGATTGCCGGGTGGGACCGGAACCGGATTGCCCGGGCGCTGGTGCGCGAGACGAATCTGGATGCGGCTGAGGCCGACAAGATCGCGCTCGAGGTCGAGGGGATCGTAGTCAATTCCGGCGTCAAAGAGGTAACCTCGTCCCTGATCCGGGAACTGGTGAACTCGAAGCTGATCGAGCGCGGTCTGGTCGAGCACTATAAGCGCCACGCCCGCCTCGGAGTTCCGGCGTACGATGTCGAGCGGATGATGCTGTTCAAGAATCGCGAGAACGCCAACGTGCCGCACAATCCCGAAGCGACGAACATGACCATCGCCGAATGGACGCTGAAGCAGTTCGCGCTCTCGATGGTCTTTGACCAGGATGTGGCCGACGCCCACACCCGCGGCGACATCCACCTGCATGACCTCGGGTTTGTGAACCGGCCGTACTGCTCGGGCCAGTCGCTCGAGTATGTGAAGAAGTTCGGCCTGTCGCTGCCCAACGCACTCTCGATGGCGCGCCCGGCCAAGCACCCGGAGACGCTGCTCGCCCACATGGTCAAATTCTCGGCCGCCTTGCAGGGTCACTTTGCGGGCGCAATCGGCTGGGACGCCGTCAACCTGTTCTTCGCGCCGTTCACCGAGGGGATGAACGACCACGACCTGCACCAGCTTGCCCAGATGTTGATTTTCGAGTACTCGCAGCAGAACGTGGCCCGCGGCGGCCAGGCGATTTTCTCCGACATCAACCTGTACTGGGAAGTACCGGCTCATTTCCAGGACGTCGAGGCCATCGGCCCGGGCGGCGCGTACACCGGCCGGACGTACGGCAGCTACATGAAGGAGGCGCAGCGCTTCGTCTGGGCGATATTCGACGTGTACAAGGAAGGCGACGCCCAGGGCCGTCCGTTCTTCTTCCCCAAGCCGCTGGTACACATGACCGAGCGGTTCTTCAACACCCCGGGCTGGCAGGATTTCCTCTGGCACATCTCGGACGTGGCCGCGGAGAAGGGCAACACCTACTTCGTATTCGACCGGGGCAACACCGCGAAGATCAGCGAGTGCTGTCGTCTGTCATTCAAGCTGGAGAAGTCGGATATCTGCGACGCCCAGACCCCGTGGAAGATGCGCTACAGCGCTCTGCAGAACGTCACGCTGAACATGCCGCGCGCGGCGTACGTTGCCAACCACAACGACGAGAAGCTGTTCGAGCGGCTGCGCCGCGACCTCGAAATCGCGGTCAAGGCCCATGTCCAGAAGAAGGAGTTCATCGAGAAGCTGCTCGCGCTCAAGGACGACGGACCGCTCGCGCTGCTGACCATGAAGCAGGACGGGGAGCCGTACCTGCGCATGCACCGGGTGACGTACCTCGTCGGCGTGCTGGGTCTGAACGAACTCGTCCAGTACCACCTCGGCCGCGAACTGCACGAGGACGATGCGGCTTTCCGGTTCGGCCTGAAGGTGATGGCCTTCCTGAACCTCGAATGCCGGCGGCTCTCCGAGCAGCATAGGATGCGGTTTGTGATCGAGCAGACTCCGGCCGAGTCAACCGCGTACCGGATGGCGAAGCTCGACCTCGGGCACTTCCGTGACAACGCCCTGCAGACGGTCAAAGGCAGCATCGAAGACGGCTCGGCCTACTACACCAACTCGACCTACCTCAACGTCAGCCACCCGATCGACCCGATCGACCGGGTGTATCGCGAAGGCAAGTTCCACGACATGATCGAGGCCGGCGCCCTGACCCACGTCTGGCTGGCCGACGCGCGGCCGCCCCGGGAGGCGATTGCCAACTTCGTGCTGAAGACATTCCACCACACACGCAACGCCCAGGTTGCGTTCTCGCCCGAGTTCACCACCTGCAAGGTCTGCAAGCGGACCAGCCGCGGCCTGAATGACGTCTGTCCGTACTGCGGCAAGTCGGATGTTGACTTCATCACCCGCGTGACCGGCTATTTCTCGCGGGTGTCGAGTTGGAACCAGGGCAAGCGGGCAGAACTGCTCGACCGGTACAAGGACGGGTTCAAACCGGTCGGGTGACAAGAGGATTCGAGGAAACGAGGATTCCAGGATTCGAGTGAACGGACTCGGGCTCCTGAATCCTCGAATCCTTGACCCCTTGAGTCCTTCCTGATGCGCTTGCGCATCAGAGTCAAACCGGGCGCGCGCGAAGAGAAAGTGAGCAGGGAGCCGGACGGCTCCCTGCTCGTTTCAGTGACGGCCCGGGCTCGGGAAGGCAAGGCCAACGCGGCGGTCGTGAAGGCTGTGGCCAAGGCCCTGCACGTGCCCAAGTCGAGCGTCCGAATCGTCAGCGGCCTTTCAAGCCGGACCAAAACGCTGGAAGTCCCGGGCTCATAGGGCCCGGAACTCTGCATTCCTATCGGCTGCAAGCAGCCGTCGGTGTCCGGACTTCCGATCTCCAGCTTCTCGCCTCAACCGGTCTTGGGACACGATCCGAAACGTCGGACGTTTCGGTCATGTCCCCGCCGGTGGCCATTTGTGGCTTGGGGACTTGGTGGTGAGAGTCCGGTGTCAGGACTTCTGACTTCTAGCTTCTAGCCTCTGGCTTCTGACTTCGCCCGATCCTCACAATGCTTCGGTCAGCAGCTTGAAGTCGGTCGGCTGGAGCTGGTAGTCAATCTTCACGTCAATCGCCAGCTCGTAGCGCTTGGCAAACTCGCTCAGGCGGTCGTACCAATCCGTGGTGAGGAAGTCGGTCAGGGCTGGGGCTGCGACAATCCGGAGCTTGCGGCCGCGCAACTTGGACAGCTTGGAGACTATCGCCCGCTCGATCTTCATCGCAATCTCGGCCCGGGAACGGACCCGGCCCGAGCCTTTGCAGGTCGGGCAGGTTTCCTGCATCGAGTACATCATGCCCGGCCGCGTTCGCTCGCGCGTCATCTCGAGCAGGCCGAACCGGCTCATCTTCGAGTAGTCAGCTTTGGCCCGGTCGTTGGAAAGCTGGAACTTCAACTCGGCGATCACCTTCTCGGTGTTCTTGGGGTCCTCCATGTCGATGAAGTCGAGCACCAGCAGGCCGGCTAGGTCGCGCAGGCGTATCTGGCGGGCGATCTCGGCTGCGGCCTCGAGGTTCGTGGCGAAGATCAGCTTCTCCGGGTCCTCTTCCTTGGCCGACCGGCCGGTGTTGACGTCGATCGCGACCATCGCCTCGGTCTGGTCGATGGTGATGAACCCGCCGGACTTGAGCCAGATTCTCTTCTGGAACACCCGTTCGAGCTCGGCTTCGACCCCGGTCTGTTCCAGCAGCGGCACCTCGCCGTTGTAGAGTTCCACCTTTCGCTTCAGGTGCGGGGCGATGCGGCCCATGTAGTCCATGATCTCCTGATACCGACCCTCGGAGTCGACGATCATCTTCTCGACGTTGGGACCGAGCAGGTCGCGGACGAGCTTGACCCCGATCTGCGGCTCCTCGTAGAGCAGAGACGGGGACCGCGCGATTTCGGCTTTGCGGCGGACTTCGACCCAGGTCGCCTCCAGTGCCCTAAACTCTGCCGTCAGGTCCTCATTGGTGGCTTCCGCCGCCGCGGTGCGTAGGATGAGACCCGCGTGCGGGGACTTGAACCGGCGCGCGGCGTCGCGTAGCCGATTGCGGTCGCGACGCTCGCTGATGCGGCGCGAGATGCCCACGCGCTGGGCATTGGGAAAATAGACCAGGTTGCGGCCGGGAATGGACACGAACGACGTCAGGCGCGCGCCCTTTTCGGCAAACGCGTCTTTGACGACCTGCACCAGGATCTCCTCGCCTTCGCGCAGGGTTATGGTGCGAGGTTCAGGCTTGGCCCCATTCTTGCCGGCATCCTCATCGTCGAGCTCGTCGAACTCGGGTATCTCCACCAGGGGCAGGAAGCCGTTCTTGCGCAGCCCGATGTTCACGAACGCGCCTCTCAGACCCTTGACAACGTTCTCGACCCGGCCCTTGTAGATGCGGCCGACCAGGGCCTGGGATTCAGCCCGCTCGATGTAGAACTCGACCAGCCGGTCGTCTTCAATAATGGCGACCCGCGTCTCCCATTCGTTTCCGGTCAGGACGATTTTGGTCTTAACCTTCATTAATCCTCCCATGGCATTGTCGAATGACGAACGACGAAGGTCGAATGCGGGCCACAGCAGGCCTACCGGTCGCGGGGGCCATTGGCAATCGACGGTCGGCAGTCGGCACTCGGCAATCCACTAGTCTTCCATTGGTGTCCGGATGCGGCCATTCTGCGCAACCAGACAGTCCCGGCGCCGTATCAAGAGGCACCGGGCTTCAGTATCACTTATCTTGAATATCCCGGCCAGCGTGTCAAAGAGCTTGATGCCGGCTTCAATCATCAGGTCGAGGACAATTGAGCCAGGGGTCAGGGGTCGGGGATTGGGGGCTAGGGTCTGGAATCCGGACCCTGATCCCTGATCCCTAGTCCCTGGTCCCTGATGTCCCGGGCCGGGCAGAATCTCTTTCACCCCGGGCAGGTTCTTGGCGCGTTCGACCAGCGCGGCAAAGTCGCCGTCGAAGGCCTGGGGCAGGGTTACGTCATAGCGGGCCAGATTGATGATCCGACCCAGCGACGGATGTTCGCGGGCAATCGGCAGGGCCGCCACGATGCGCAGGCCCTTGGGCAGGAAAGTGCCCAGGTCGCGCAGGATGTTGCCCGTGTAGTGATAGGCGGTGTAGACGTCGAGGTACTCGCCGCTCGACACCAGCCCAACCGGGAGCGGCGGGCCGAATGAGAGCATCGGCTTCGGGGCAAACCCTTTGGTATAGGCAATCGGCAGCTCACTTCTTCTTAGCGAGCGATAGAAGGCGCGCACCCGGTCGAGATGCGCGGCGAACTGGTACGGTTCGTCGACCGCGTACTTGATACGGAAACGGGTGCGGAGTTCCTGGAAGTTCTGCAGCGGCCTCGGCCTCCGCCCATAGTCCGGTTCCGCCTTCTCCGCAACTTCCAGCTTCTGTGTTCTAGCTTCTAGCTTCTCGCTTCGTTCCTCACTGCATGCTCCGCAATCCGTGCACGCGCCCGTCGCGCAATCCGGCGTCATCTCGCCGGCCTTGGCCTTTTCGTACTCCCGGGCCAGAAACTCGCGGCTCACACCCATGTTGATGAAATCCCAGGGCAGACGCTCGTCGGTGCGGCGTTCCCGGTGATACTCCTGCGGGTCAACACCGAGCGCCTTGCAGCTCTCGACCCAGAGCTGGAACTTGAAGAACTCGGTCCACTCCTGGAACACCCCGCCTTCGCGGTAGACCCTCTCGATGACCGGGCCCAGCTTTTCGTCCCCGCGCGCCAGCAGGGCCTCCACGAATGAACACTCCGGGTTCGCCCACTTGGCCTTCACGTTCCGGCGCGTTATCGCATCCCGCACCCGGTTGATCTTGGCCTGGGTCTCGGTCACGTCGGCGAAGCGTGCCCACTGCAGCGGCGTGTGCGGCTTGGGTACGAACGGGCTCAAGTTGAATCGCACCGGCCGTCCCTTACAGAGCCGGCCTATCTCCATCACGAACCGGCCGATCTCCGCGACGTCGGACTCGGTCTCACCCGGCAGCCCGACCATGAAATAGAGCTTCACCCCGTTCCAGCCGGCATCGAGCGCGTTGCGGATCGATTCGAGAATGCGCAACTCGGAGATGTCCTTGTTAACGAACCCGCGCAGCTTCACCGAGGCGGTTTCGGGCGCAAAGGTCAGGCCGGCTTTCTTCACCTCCTGCAGGCTCAGGGCCAGCTCGCTCGAAAAGTCCTCGCCCCGGGTAGAGGGGAGAGAGATCGAGACGCGGCGGTCCTTCAGGCGGGAATTGAGTTTGCCGATGAGCCCGGGCAGGTCCGGATAGTCCAGGGCAGAGAGGGAGAGGAGCGAGACTTCCTCCCAGCCGGAAGCGCGGACGCCCCGTTCGGCCAGCCGCACCACCGAATCCTGCGAACGGAGCCGCACCGGCCGGTTCATCATGCCGGCCTGACAGAAGCGGCAGCCGCGGGTGCAACCGCGCGCCATCTCGATGGTCAGCCGGTCGTGCGTAATCTCGCAGATCGGGACCAGCGGCGGGAAAGGAAAATCCTCCTCCTTCAACTCGCCGACCACCCGCCTCCGCACCGTCCATCCATCCGCCATTCTGGCTTCTAGCCTCTGGCTTCTAGCTTCCAGCTTCGCCTGATCCGTGACCCCCGGCACAAACAACCCTTCTAGCTTCCCAAGCCTACCCAGGACTTCGCCCCGGTCCTTGCCGTTCCAGCTCGCGACCACGCCGGTAATCTCGCGCACCGCGTCCTCGCCGTCACCGATCACAAAGGCGTCGACGAAGTCAGCCATCGGCAGCGGGTTCACCGTGCACGGCCCGCCTGCGACGACGAGCGGGTGAGACGCGTTCCGTTCGGCCCGGCGCAGCGGGATGCGGCAGAGATCGAGCAGATAGAGGACGTTGGTGTAGGAGAGCTCGCTCTGAAGCGAGATGCCCAGGATGTCGAACCCGGAAACCGGCCGCTTCGACTCAAGCGCGTAGAGGGGCAGGCACCTCTCCTGCAGTGCCTTCCCGAAGTCGGGCCACGGCGCGTAGCAGCGCTCGCAGACCGCGTTGTCCAGACGGTTGATTATCGAATAGAGGATGCGGAGCCCGTAATTGGACATGCCCAGCTCATAGGCCTCGGGCATGGCCAGGACCCAGCTTACCCGCGCTGAATCAGGGTCACGCAGCAGGGCATTGTACTCGCCCCCGGTGTAGCGTATCGGCTTGGTAACGAGGGGTAGAACCTCGCGGATTCGTTCATCCATTCAAGTTGTCTGCGAGTATGTTAGCCTGATACCAAGCGAAGTCAAGGAATCGGGCGCGACTCAGGCCGCGAGTCGCCAGGGACCAGTTTCCAGTCGGCAGTGCGGACGGCTGGCGGGCTACGGTCGGCGGGTCTTCTTCTGCCTGCGCGGCAGGTCGCGCACGGCTACAGGTTCGGCCGCAGGCTCCGATGCCAATCTTTTGAGCAGCCGCGCGCGGATGCCGACGACCGTCAGGCCAACGACCTCACGATGCTCAGGGTCGTAGCGAACGACCACGCCTTCGCCGACGTCCACGCCTTCGGCCGCGCGCGGGGCCCCGAGGGACAGGTAGAGGACGTCCGCCTCCGCATCGTAGTCCCATTCCAGCGGCCCGGGTTTTTCCAGTATCTTCACCGCTTCCACATTACTCTCCTTTTCGATGATGGTCTGCCCGCCAGGTAGGCGGTGAGCACAAAACCGTCATCGGGGCGGGTTTCGCGGTAGACGACCACCACGAATCGGCCAAGCTCCAGTTCGCTGTACGCCCGCACAGCCAGCGACTCACCGAAGTCGCCCCGCTGCACCATATCCGGGTCGGCGAGGGTTTCCAGCACCTGTTCGCGGCGGTCCAGCATCTCCGGATGACGCGAGACGATGTGGTTCCAGCGTTCTTCGGTCAGGCGAACTGGAATACCGTTCCGAGAGCTGATGACAAGCATCCTAGCTCAATCCGACCGAGGTTGTGCCCTCCAGGTTCGCCTTCCGCAACGGATGTCCTCGACGTACAGCCGCAGATCTCGGTTCAAAGAATCGGCACTTGCTCCAACAACACGCGGTCGCGGATCACTGGCTTGACCGCGTCGTACTCCACGACGTCAACCCGCCGGCCGAGGACTTCTTCCAGTTCCTGCTTCAGCCCAATAACGTCGAGCAGGCTCTGTTCCCCGTCCAGCTCGATCAGGAAATCGACGTCGCTGTCTGCCCGGTCGTCGCCGCGCACGACCGAACCAAACAGGCCGGCCCGCCGGGCGCCGTGACGTCTGAGTATCGGAACGGCCTTTGCTTTGACTTCGGCTATGCTCATCTTTCCGCATATTCTAACTCCGGCAAGGCGTCAAGGCAAGCGGTGTATCTGAGATGAGGCGAACGCCGTCTCCGATGCCGACACCAGACCCCCGGGCCCCTCGGACCCCCGAGTCCTTCCCTCGCGACTTGCGGGACAACGGTGCAGATGGCCTATCGGATTGCGGTCGGGATAGCCGTCGAGGCAACTGGCAGAGCGATGTGGACGATTGCGGGACAGGTGATTCGGCGAGTTACCTGGACTGCAACCTGATGGACGATGGACGAGGTAACCATGTACGCAACTCGCCGGATTCCCCGCCGAATAGCTGTCCGGATTCTACGGCAGATTGCTGTCGGGATTACTCCCGGAACTATGTACGAGACAACGTTCCCCGTAGCCTCCCTGACTACTGTCTACAGCATTCTGTCTACTGTCTGGGGGGTAATCCCCCAGGCGGGGGTGTCATTTTCGCAGCATCAAGCCTAAAGCCTCAAGCTTCAAGCAGATAGGCCCGATATCCGCTTCGCGGGCAATTCTACAGCGTTGTAGTATTGCCGGGTACGAGAGGACTTCTGTTCCCTATCCGAGCTTGGCGAAGCCCTCTCTGACGACTCCAGCCAGTAGCTTCCTGCGTTGCTCCAGGAACTCCTGATAGCCCATCCTCTCCCAGCCCTCCGGCAGCGCGTGCCAGTGGTACATCGCAGACAGCTCTTCTGGCGAGAAGCGTCCTGCGTACTCGGGCACGTACTCGGCCGGCGGGCTGTCGAGGATGTCCACGTTGTCACGCCACTCCACCAGCGCGTAGTTCGCTATCTGGTTTCTGTCTTTGACATCCTCGATGCCGATGGTCTTCAGGTAGTTCTTCGCGAAGAGGTGGTGCCGCTCGACCGGTGCCTTCTTGGCACGTAGGGCCGGG
>Ga0233421_10000332_pt1 | contig 21104 bp, 27 predicted proteins | sample Watercolumn_Mata_3_FD_182725 | JGI IMG/M metagenome (GOLD analysis project Ga0233421, IMG submission 182725) | Freshwater microbial communities from Lake Matano, South Sulawesi, Indonesia - Watercolumn_Matano_2014_107_MG | ecosystem: Environmental > Aquatic > Freshwater > Lake | place... | reverse complement strand
GATGAACTTGAGACACCATCACAGGCATTCATAAGAAAACTAAGAAAATGAAGAAACGAAATAATATATCGATAGGAAATATTAACGGGATACTACAGGAGTTATATATACTTCAACAAGCGCTGCGAAGAAGAGAACAACTACGGCGATTATTATTAGGTTTAAAGAGTCGTGCAAAACTTCCCAGAACTTCTCAGTTCCATATTCATGCCTTATAACTGCTACGGACATTAAGCCGCCCGCCAAAGCAACTATAAAATAAGATGCAATTTCAGGAATGCCATGTATTAAATAACGCGCTAATCCCAGCGGCAAGGCGCTCAATTCAGATTTTGTGAATATACCCACTGCGGCAGCTATAACGCTGGCATTCCAAGCTAAAATAAAAATAACTCCCGCTCCAAAAATTAATGAAAAAATTAGGGTAAATATGAGAACGAATATATTATTGGTGAATATTAAGACAAATCTCTCTTTGCCCGTTACCATCGCCGTAGGCGCGCTCTTTGGTACGCCATATTGCGCAGCGCAATCTTGTACATGAGTTGGTTTGTTTATCAAACAATACGTTTCTATCTGAGCTTTAAAATTAATTGGAGAAGCAAGAACAATATACCAAAAAGAATAAGCTAAAACAAATCCCAGAAATAACCAGAGAAATGCTTTAATTGCCTTTTCGTGTTCCCTAAGAAGAGAAAATGTCTTGCTTGTAGGAGTTATTTTCTTTTCCTCTAATTTAATTGTATAATAAATAAAAGGTATCGAAAACATAACTGTAAAAGTTACTATAAGAATTCCGGAATAATTAACTAATACGGCATCTTTAGAAAATATCCATTGCACTAAAAGAACGGAAAGAGTAGCATAGAATAAGCCAACAAAAAAAAGTTCCCATGGCATTCTTTCAGCTTTTTTCGGATTAATTAGCATTTCAAACATAAAGTATCACCTAAATATTTTTATGAAATTAGCCTTAAATAGTTTTTTATAGCCCAGTTGCTTAATTTAAGGGATGAAAAAAAGAGATGATAGAATAAGAAAGATATGCAGAGACATAAAAAAAATCAAGATTCAAGGCGCTACAAACATAGCTAAGGCGGCCATAACTGCTTATCTTTTAAAACCTGATGCAGAAAATAAAAGAATTCTTCTCAATTTGCGGCCAACAGAGCCAACTTTAACAAATGCGCTGCACCTTCTTAACAAACTGCCAAATGAAAAAGTTTTAGCTCATTTTGATGAGGCTCAAAAAAAGATAAACGAAGGAGTTTATAAAATCTTAAAAGGAAAAAGGAAAATCTATACGCACTGTCATTCAACTAATGTTGTTAAGGCTTTAATTTATTCTAAAAGGAAAGGGAGAAAGTTTGAAGTTTATAATACAGAAACGAGGCCGCTGTTTCAGGGCAGGCTTACAAGCAAAGAGCTTTCTAAAGCAGGAATAAAAGTTGCAGAGTATGTTGATGCTGCGATACATGAAGCAATCAAAAAAGTAGATTTAGTTCTTCTTGGGGCAGATGCTATCCTCGATTCAGGTGCTATTAATAAAATAGGCAGCGGAGCCATTGCTGAAATTGCATATATACACAAAAAGCCCCTTTATATTGTAGCAGATTCGTGGAAGTTTTCTCCAAAACATCTCCCCCTTGAAGAAAGAGATTTCCATGAAGTCTGGAAAAGAGTTCCAAAGCATATAAAAGTTAGAAATCCAGCTTTTGAAAAGATAGAAAAAAAATATATTCAGGGGATTATATCTGAACTTGGGATATTAAAATATCCTGTTTTTTTAAAAAAAGTGAGAATCAGAATTTAACTCTCAGTTTGCTGATTTTTCTCTATTTCTTTTAAAACAGAAAAAAAATTTTCTCTTAATATCTGAGCTCTAGCTATCAGCCGCATTCTCGCTTCTGCAAGTTTAGCAATCTGGTCTTTTAGGATGTTTCTTACTTCTTCAGGTTCTTTTCTAACAATAACGCCTGAGCCAACATCAACAAAAAGTTCTTTTTCTTTAAGCTCAGTTTTTATCAAAACACCCTTGCCCAACGAAGAAAGAGCGATGTTATCTTTCGAAGAAATTAAATAACCTAAGTTATCGCTGAATCTCGAAAGCTCTGTTAGCTCTTTTTCTACAAATTCTATTTCGCCGCCAGCTTCTTGCATTTTTTTCTCTAACATTGAAGCTTTGATAACTAATGCTTGGTCCATCAAAAGTTGAATAATACGCTATTTAAAAATCTTTATAAATCTTCCAAACTTCTAGCTTTTCCATAAAGAACTTTTTTTCTGACAATAGTTGAAATTTCATCTTCAGTTGCTCAAGCAATTTTTTTATCAAGCTTTGCGGCGTTAGCGAGGAAAGGACTAATAGAATAATGCCCTTCTTAGTCAGGTGTTTTTGCGCCTGTTTTAAAAATTTAAGTATCAATTCATCTCCCTGTTTTCCGCCCGTTGTTGCAAGCGCACTTTCTTTGTCTTCTCTCAAGTCTAATGGGAGGTAAGGAGGATTAAAAATAATCAAATCAAATCTTCCTTTTACCTTTAAGAAAATATCTGACTGAATAAATTTTATTCCTTTGTTTTTTAATGCGGCTGCGCTTTCTTTATTTATGTCTGTTGCAATAACTAATTTAGCTTTATTTTTTAAAGCTGTTTCTGCTTGAATTCCTGAACCAGTGCCCATGTCAAGAACTTTTTTGCCTTTTGCATATTTTTTAACCTGCTCTAAAAGAAGAACTGAATCGTCCGATGGAGGATATATCATAATGGTGTCTACTTTGTATAGAAACTATTTATAAATTTTAATAAGTCATTGTAAAAGACAATTGCTAAAATTAAAAGTATTACAAGGAAAATCAAGAAGATTACTAAGATTATTAATCTTTTTTTTCTAGTGCTTTTTGTGCCATCATAAGGAATATAATCTTTGTTTATCTTTTGAATTTGGGGAGCGAGTGGTTGTTCAGATGGGACATATAAAATCTTAGAGTCTGTTTTAATGTCTTTAACAGCTACGTCTTTTACTTCATCCTGGGCAATTTTTACAGGTTGTAAATCAGAACTCCGCATAGCTGTTGCGGTTTCTGATGAATTTTGTTGTGGTTTAGATGTCGGTTGCATTGTTTGCGGTTGCTTGACAAGAGGTGTTGTTTGTTGCGGTTTAGTGGGCTGGGCAGATATCGCGCCAGAAGCTCCCTGCCCGATGCTCGCCGCAGCTTCTTGAACTTCATTTGGATTATAACCTGCACTTATAAAGCTCTGCACAGCTTTATCGAGAGATTCACCTCTCTCTAAAGCATTTTTTAGGCCCGCCCAGATTTCATCTCTCATTTTTTATAATTTTAGCTCCTTTCCGTTGGACATCAAGTGAGCTGTTTTGTTTTGAACATATCCCATTTCTTGCGCCAATCTCATTCCGCCCGTTCGTCTCGCTATGTCTCCATGAGACGGAATAATATGTTCGGGATTTGTGAGGTTAATTAAATCCCGTAAATCCTCCCGACCGCCGTGTCCAGAGACATGTACATTATCAAATATACGCACATGGAACTTTTTAAGTCTTTTCTCTAATTGATCTCGATTAGCTTCATTTATCGGAGTAGGTATTGTTTTTGAAGAGAATATAACCTGATCATCTGCACTTAACTTGTAAGGTAATTTTCCTCTAGAAATCCTATCCAGAATAGAGCCAGGCTCACCTTGATGCCCTGTACAAACGATTAGATAATCTTGTCTATTTTTTTGGACTTTTTTAAGAGACTTTTCAAGCTGTTTTTTATAGCTCACTAGCGAGATTTGATTCATGAAAGGAGCTTTTCCAATGTTATTCGCAGCTGATACGTACTTATTTAAACTTCTTCCTAAAAGGATAATTTCACGATTCAATTTTCTGCCAAAATCGCTGATTGTTTTGAGTCTCGCGATGTGAGACGAAAACGTTGTTATTACTATTCCAGATTTATGGTTATTAGTTGTAAAAAAAACATCTTCTAATAACCCTCTAGCTATTTTTTCAGAGGGCGTTTTTCGGTCGTCATTTGAGTAAAGACAATCAACTATCAAAGCTTTTACTCCAATGCGAGATAATTCTTTTAGCCTCTTATAATTTGGTGGCTCTCCGAGTATCGGGGTATTATCTAGCTTAAAATCATTGGCGTAAATAACAATGCCCTCAGGGGTATTTACCGCAATTATCGCGCTTTGAATTGTTGAATGAGTCATATTGAGAAATTCTACTCTATAATCTCTCTTTCCTTTGACTATGTAAGATTGATTCGGCTTTACAACTACCATTTTATTTCTTAAGGGGAGGTTCGAATCATTCATCAGTGTTTTCGATACTTCAATTGTAAAGTCTGTTCCAACAATCTCTGCTTTATAACGATGCGCCTGAAATGGAATCGCCCCCAAATGGTCAAGGTGTGCATGCGAAATCAAAATAGCCCTAACTTTTTCTCTTAGATTTTTTCTATCCAAATAAAGATCGTCTGGTAAAGCTCCAAGTGCTCTCATCCCTTTTTCTGTTAGAATTTTTTCCTTTTCACTAAGCCCCACAATTGCCGGCAAGAATAGACCATCATCAAAAAGAATAACATCTTCACCTATCTCAAGGGCAGTCATATTTTTGCCTACCTCGTTATATCCCCCGATTGTATGAATCTTCATTACGTTCTAAAGTTTAGATGGTTTAAATAGATTCACATGGAAATACATTGTAATGTAAGCAGGAGTTATTTGACTCAAAAAAATTATCTCTTCTTCCTCGTTGGTTTATCCCAATAGGCAGATTTACAATCTGGGCATAAAATAGGATATTCTTTTTTTCTGGGAATCCACTCATGCCCGCATCTTTCATATTTGTAACCTTTAACTTCTATTTTTATTTCTGCGGATACATCCCACATAAATAGTTCTTAGGTTATTGGATATAAAAGGAGGCGAGATATGGGAGAGCCGATTACTCGGCTCAACCCACAGATAGAATCTTCTGTACAAAAGATTCTGCTTGTTAATGCAACGCAATTGTTATACGTCACTACAATGCTCTTCCCTAAAAAAAGAGCATACAAAGCGAGGTCAAAGACCCTACGATTATAGAATATTGTTTGTTTTATGTATCTTGCGTATGCTCTTGCTCAAGACTTATGCAGATTATGAGATAGAGATGCGTACAGATTTACGCATCTGCTCTATTCTTGGCTTGACAATCTTGCCGGGCAAAAGCACAATACAAAGATTCATGCAAGAGCTATCAATGAGTAATCTTTGGGAATTTAATCGTATGTTGCTCAGAGATTTTTTGGTGCAAAAAATCAATCTTGCTCTGGATGCTTCAGGAATGCGCATCGTAGGCAGAAGCATTTGGTATTGCTTCAGGATAAAAAAGAAGATTTCTCGAAGTGAATTTGATAAAGTACACATTGCAATAGGCATTGATGTGTTGTTTGTGTTTAACTGGAGAATTAGTGATGGCAAAAGACATGACTCTCCATTCTTTCGTTTGCTTCTCGCGTCATTTGCAATGTTGGGATTAGTTTTGGCTGATCTAGGTTATAGCTCCAGAGCAAATGTGCAGATAATTGCTGACAAAGAGGGTGCTGCATTTATTCCATTTAAAAGCAATGCAACAGGAAAAAGCAAGATTATTCACAATGTTGTAATAGCAGATGAAAGGGGATTTAACTATCCTATTGAAAGACTACATAACACAATAAGAGAAAGAACAAAAACAATTAGAGGATTTCATGGTTGCATAGAATCTGCACATGCAATTATGAAGGGTTTAGAGATTAACTATAATTTCAATATAAAGCATATGTCTTTAAGCAAAAAGACACCCGCAGAAGTTGCTATACCTCAATTAGAATTAGGAGTTAATAAATGGTTGGATTTGATTAAGCTATCTAAATTTATGCATCATTCATCTAATAAACAATAAAGATTATGTAAAAATGCCCTGTTATCCATTATGATATATTCTGATTTTCCACCAATTCTTGCGAAAGTTTTCATGAATCTCAAATAGTAAGCAGGATTATCCTTGGGAGGCTCTCCTTGTAACCAATCCCATGTTCCTGGTTGAATATCATTAACATAAATATTGTAGTTATTTAAGTCTGGGTTTGTGTTTTTAGCCATAGACAATGCCTTTTCAAATATTTGAGGTGATAATACAGCTGAACCAATTGAAAAATAAACTCCCCCTTGTAAATTTGAAATGGTTTTTACAAATCTTAAAAAATCTATGCCTCCTGCTTTTCCAAGAGAAGTAAAATCAAAATTAGGATGGGTGTGAGAAATATTTTGTCCTAATGTAACTCCAACACTAAAAGGAATCCCAAGCCTATAAGCTTCTCCTGCAACACTAATATCTTTATTTGGATAAGAAGACTCCGAAATTAATCTTCCAATTGATTCTCCATATCCTAAATTTTCTAAAGCCCCTTGTTTTAATGCATTACCAATATGTTCACCAGTTTCCCATAAACCAAACTGTCCTTCAGCAACATATCTTCTTACATCTTCTTCTGTTCTTCCCTGGAAAGCTAATTCCCAATCATGGATTATAACTGCCTCGTTTGATAAAATATGTTGAACATAGCCAAGTTTCATTAATTCAATTAAAATTCTAGATGCTCCATTTTTTATTAAGTGGGCTCCAAAAGCATAAACTACCGGTGCTTGACGTTGTTTTGCTTTCCTCACAGAATCAGCTATTTGTTTTAATTTAGATTTTTCAGAGTCTGTAAGTTTTGGAGGGTCTGAATTGGGGTTTATTAAAATAGATAAATCAGATTTTGATTCTCTTTCATGCAAAGGTCTTATTTTTAATTTATTTCTGTCAAACATTCTTAAATTAAACATAAAAAGTCTATTATTAAGGCATTTATAAAGTCTTTTAATCTATCTTATAACTTCCTTTAACGTTACAATGTAACATGGAAAAGATTATTAATATAGCAATTGGTATTAAGTATTAATATTGAGATCTAAAATGAAACTAAAACCATCTATGAAATCGCATAGAAGATATTTATTAGTTAAAACTTCTGATAAAAGCAATATTGAAAAAGTTATTTTAGATTACTTGGGCATATTAGGTTTGGCTAAAATGAATCTGTTCTTTGTGAAAGAAGCAGGCAATGAATTTTTGATATCTATAGAAAGAGGCGAAGTTGACAGCTTTAGAGCTGCTGTAGAATGTTCAAAAGCAGACATAAGAATTATAAAAGTTTCTGGAACAATGAAAGGGATTGATAAATAAAACTAAACGATATATATCAATTTGCTTTTTTTTAATTCAAGATTTTGCATAGAAACCTTTAATTATCTATTCCTGCTAATCTTATTTATGAATAAAAAAGGGCAGATTCAGCTGTCATTTGGCATGATATTTTCAGTTATCATAATTGCAATAACTTTATTTGTGGCAGGGTATGTCATTATGAGCTTCCTTAAAACTTCTAATTGCGCCAAACTGGGAAATTTTGATAAGGCTCTCGGCAGCGAGATAGATTTAGTGTATCAAAATTTAGGCGAAACTAACAAAAAGATAACTACTCTGCCCGCTATTCCCTCTAAAGTATCTTGGGTTTGTTTTGGTTCTTTAAATCAAAATGCTGACGGAGCTGACAAAGAAAAAAGAGATTATTTCATCTCGAATAATCTAAAAAAAAGCGATAATCTTTTCTTTTATCCTATTCAGCAGTCTTGCGAAAGAAAATATGCGAGCTTTAATCTCGAACATGTTACAACTCCTAATTTTTTCTGCCTTCCTGTAAAATCTGACAAAGTAGAACCAAGAATCACTAAAAATGATTCCACAAATCTTTTAGTAAGGTTAAGCAAATGAGTCTAAATAATAAACAGGGCTTTGAATTCAGCTTTGGTTGGATATTTGCCTTGCTGTTTGGAGCTGTGATAATTTTTTTAGCGGTTTATATGGCTTTCAACATAGTTGCTGGAGAAAGGAGGGCTTCTGACGTTGGTTTAACGAAGAGCTTCGACACTCTTCTCTATCCTGTTGGGACAGGTCTTGAGTCTAATAAAGTAACCCAAATAACTTTTCCCGTAGAAACCAGGTTAATGTTTCAATGTAACTCAAATGGAGATTTTGGCGAGCAGATAATAAAAACCTCTGCTTCGTCCTCTCTTGGCAATAAGTATAGCCAGAACCCCATAAATGTCAAATCTAAGGATAAATATATTTTTGCAGGTTCTAGTATCGAGGGAAAAGATTTTCTGACATTTGTTCAGCCACTGAATTTGCCTTTCGATGTTGCAGATTTAGTTTATTTTATCTCTGCAAAGCAAAAATATTGTTTTATTGTATCAAAAACCAGCAGTGTTGGTAAAGAATTAGACAATCTGAAGAAAAATAATTATTATTTCAATAAAAGCGTATTCATCGGAGATTTAAATGACTGCCCTGCAGACTCTAATAAGGTCTGTTTTAACTCAGGTGCCGGTTCAAATTGCAATATTTCTATATCTGGCAACCAAGTAATAAAAGGAAACAAGATTGTTTATTTTGATGGAGGAGAGATCGGAAATTCTCTTCTATACGCTGCTGTCTTTTCTGAGTCAGATTATTATGAATGTCAGGTAAAAAGATTAAACAAAAGAGCTTCTGAATTGGCAAAACTCTATATAGAAAAGCAAAAGATGTCTCCGGCCGGATGTGGGCTCGGGCTCGGCGCAGCACTTGAAACTTATGCAAATCTAACTAAAAATTTTAACAATACTAAAAACAGTTTAGGAGATGTCGTATCTCTAGCAAAAGAAATCAGGAGGCAAAATGAGGAGCTTAGTTGTCCGTTATTCTAAAGCGCAGTTAAAAATACAGGAAATGGCTTTTGTTATAGTTGCAATAATAATATTTTTTCTCATCGCAGGGATATTCATTTTCAATATATGGCGCACTGGTTTAAAGAAAGACATTGAGATGCAAAGAATTGAAAAATCTAGTGAAATAGCACTTAAAATTGCTGATTCTCCAGAATTGGGTTGGGCGAGCAGTACAAGTAGTTGCGATAACTGCATAGATCTCGATAAGGCTCTTTCTTTAAAAGAAAGAATCTCTTCTGGAAGTTCTTATAAAGATTTTTGGGGAGCAGATATAAGTTCTATACGGATACGATTAATTTATCCTCAAAAAAACGGAGAGTGTAATAAAGTAAATTATCCCAACTGCAAAACTATAACTTTATTCAACAAAACAGAAGATTTTCATTACGTTGGGAGTTATGTATCTTTATGCAGGCATGATGAAAAAAAAGGAGGTTATTTTAAGTGTGAACTTGGGAAGATAGAAGTTTCTGCAAAGGGGCTAGAATGAGATTATCAAACAAAAAAGGGCAGGAAGAAATAGCGGGATTTGTGGCAATAGTTCTTATAGTCACAATAATTATGGTGATATTCATAGGGGTTACTCTAAACAAGAAGAGCTATGATAGAAAAAATATCGGATTGATGTATTATTTGCAAAGCATGAGTCAAGTGACAAGTAATTGTTCTTCCTACGGCGCGAATTATCGAGATGTCGCAGATTTGATAAGAGATTGTCACAATAATAGAAAATGCTCTTCGGGAGCAAATTCCTGCGAAGAGTTAAATAATACGCTTCGGAGCATGATGAACGCTACATTGACTTACGGCGCCAACTACTCGAGAAGCGGCTACATTTTTTCAGCAATCTATAAATTCGGCGTACAAGAAGACAAAATAATCTCTATAAAATTAGGAAATTGTTCTGATGATTACACAAAAGCAGATATAACTTTTTCAGACCTTCCCGGCACGATAACCAGTTCTATGCAAGAATGCTATTGACCATTATGATTTGAGTAAGCTCTCTGATACTCTTGTTCTACCTGTCTAAAAAATTCTTTCACTTCATCACTTGCCCGTCTATTAGCATATACACCTTCAAGCATTCTATTCACTGCTCCTTGATTGTCCTGGCGGCTTGTTTGAAATCCTTTAAAGATATCTGCTGTTCTCGAAATAAGCACGCCTGCAGGATAAAATGACTGCAAGCCCTTATAAAGGGTAGCAAAATCGTCATTTCTTAAATTGCCTGCTGCCATATAAAACATTTTATAACCAAAAACATCGCTAGGTCTCTCGATAAAAAATTTAACCCCTTTTATGCTCAATCTAGAGACTTCGAGCGGGGCTAAACAAGCGACCTCATCACAAAGAAGCCTGTTTCTGGGAGCTATCAAAACATTTCGTACTTGTCTAGGAAGTTTTCTAGTATCGATCCATTTTGCGCCGTATTTAGATGATTTTTCATGAGGAATACTCTCGCCTGTTATTCTCACCAAATCAATATCAGAGATTTTTCGCGCAAAGCTACTCAATGATCTTCTCGCAGGTTCTGTAATTATTTTTTCTTCTCTGACGCATATTTCTGGAAGACTCCGCGCCTCAAGAGATTCAATTGCTTGAGATCTCATTAAGAGCATAAATGCGAAAGCTCCGCCGATACAATAGGTGATTTTCCCAGTACTATCAACTTGAGGCCATCTAGAAGTAAATATTCTACCAAATTCTTCTAAAGAGGCCAATAAATCTGTTCTTTGTTCTAAGCTTGGTTTTGGCATTCAATTATTCTCTCAGGCATATTTTTAAAGCTTTGCAAGAAATAGTGCTTTTCGTAAACTTTCACATTCCAAAATGCGACCATCGGGAATTGAACCCGACTCTCCTCGTGTTTGCAATCAAGTTTGGCAACGAGACGTACTAACCGATATACTATGGTCGCTCGATTTTTATGAATAGGCGAGGTTATTTAAAAGTTGCTCTAGCGTTTGCATGGCGCCCAATAAAATGTATATTTCAAACCATATGAATGTTTAAAAATTCAAAAAATATTTATTAATATGCCAGAAGAACAATTACCAAAAATTTCTCCAAAATTCGAAATGGTACGCCTAGGAGAAGAAGTTCCCTCAGATTTCAGATTAGAGAGATTGAAACATTGGTGTAATCTGTTCGATACTAATAATCTTGCCCCCCCTTATGACGGCGGCTCGTTTGGAAACTTAAGTTTTAGAGTGAGAGAAGGTGAACTGCCGTTCATCATCACTGGGACAAATATCGGCTTAAAAAACAGACTAGAAAACGAACATTTTGTACTTGTTGAGCGCGTTGACTTTGAAAATACAAAAGTTTTTTATAGGGGAGCAAGAAAACCTTCTTCGGAAAGCATGGTGCACGCAGCAGTATATTCTAATTTTCCATTAGTCGGCGCGGTGTTTCATGGGCATCACAATGGCATTTTAGCTTATACTCATTGGATTGAGGCGCCCATTACTGCAAAAGAGGAGCCTTATGGAACATTGGAACTAGTTAGACAAGTGCAAACATTATTGCGACAGTTGCAACCCAATCCGTCAAATAGCCCTGGAATGTTCAATATGAAAAATCATGGTTTTGTTGCATACGGAAGAACAATGGACGAAACAGGAGAACATGTTTCAAGCGTTCTTGCAAAAGTTAATAAGCTTACATCTCAACAGAATGTTCCCGGGTCTAACGAAGGTCATCCTTTTGGTTAATCTCTCTTGCGAACATTTATTAATTCATGATCTAATTTTTAGCTGTGGGGCGCAAAAAAAGATTTATTAAAATTCCGAAAACAGCTAAGATCAAATGTCCTCATTGCGGCACAATAAGCAAAAGAAAAGTGCCTGAAGACAGCAGTCCGCAATATTTTGATTGCGACAAGTGCGGCCAAAGGACTCACACCCCGGTTACACGATGCTGCATTATTTGCGCATTTACAAAAACAAAATGTGCATATTCACTTAGAATGGAAGCGAAAGCTCGGGGTTTAGAGATCAGATAGATTTATTATTTTATCGCATTATTTATAGAAGAAATAATGCTTTTTTTGCTAATCGCGCCCAGAGTCCTGTCTTTTTCTTGACCATCTTTCATTATAACTACCGCAGGAATGCTCATAACTTCAAATCTCTGGGCTATTTCATACTCCTTATCGATATCGACCTTGCCAAAATTGACTTTCCCATTTAATTCTTCTGCTGCTTTTTCAAATTCAAGGGCCATCATCTTGCATGGGCCACACCATTCTGCCCAAAAATCTACCGCCCAATTTCCCTTTGATGTTTTTTCATCGAAATTATTTGCAGTCAATTCAACTATTTTTTTTGTCATTTGTGCTCAAATTATCTCTTTTTATTTTAATATCTTTGTTTGAATAAATAATTATTTATAAAGTTATTGGAATTATCAGGTTTACTCTGCAGGGATGTCAAAATTTCTCCTCTCTAAAAATATAAATATCAGCCAAGCTTATGAATAATATGCAGTTGCAGAAGGAGAAACTTCTTCAATCATTAAAAGAAAGCAAGTTCCCCGAGAACATTGTAATAGCTTTTTCAGCAGTGCAGAGAGAGAAATTTGTGCCTGAAGAATTTTTATTAAATGCTTACGATGATGTTGCGCTGCCTTTAAACGAAGTCGGGTCAGCGATTTCACAACCTTCTACAATAGCAATAATGCTTCAACTTTTGGAAATAAAAGAAGATGAGAAAATTCTGGAAATAGGGTCTGGTTGCGGTTATGTTCTTGCATTATTATCACATTTAACTAAAAACGGAGAAGTTTATGGTGTGGAAATAAATACCCGCCTTGCTTCTGCTTCAATAAGAATTTTAGAAAATAACCCGAATATAAGAATATTTAATACAGACGGGTGTTTAGGATTGCCCAAACATGCGCAGTATGATAAAATTCTTGTAAGTGCATCAGCCCCCGACTTGGGCTCAATCTATCAAATCCTCGACCAATTGAAAGATCCCGGGATAATAGTAGCTCCTGTAAAAGATTCGTTATTTCAAATAAAGAAAAACAACCGCCAACTGGAAAAACACGAATTCCCGGGCTTTGCTTTTGTGCCGTTAGTGAAGAAGAATGCTTAAATTTACAGCAAAGAGAAAAAGTTAAAAACGTATAATCGCTGATTTTAAAGGGGTGCTGGCACCTCAGAGCCTAATTCTGGGATAATATTGAAGGAAAAATAAAATGCCGAAATATCATTTTATTCAAGGAAAAGAAACAGGTCAGGGGATAGAAATAGTAAATGGCTTGCCTGTACCTAGAATCACAGCTCTTTATGGCCCGACAGAGTTTAAACCATTTGGAAATCTAGCTTCTTGGGAATCATATTTTGGAGTGGCGGGCGGTAAAGCTCAAGGAGGACTAGAATTTGGAAATTGTGAGGGAAGCCTTATGCTAATTGCTCGTTATTTATCTACTTCAGAGAATCCCTTAAACAAACTACATATTGGAGATTTAGATATCAAAAGGCCGCACATAGAATCTCGTGAAGAAAGGGGAGATGCAGGGCCAAGAGTTGATTTATGGGAATTTGACATTGAATATGCTAGCAATTTATGGAATGAACTTGTTCTTTGGAGAGACCCCCGGCATAGAAAAACTTTATTAGCAGAATACGCGACCTATCATTGGTATTGTGTTCCTCATAGAGTTAAGCAACTTGGAATTTCTCAAGCAGGATTAGAAAGAAAATTAGAAGAACTTAATGAACACATTGAAAGATTAAAAAGAAATCCTGACAGAAGACTAGTTTCAACTTTGGCGCATCAAATTGAGAGCCAATGTCTTGGGATATCTGCTTTGATGAGAGACAGGATAGAACGAGAATCAATCAGCGCAGCACAAATTGAGCAATTAAGCAAAAGGCAAAAACTAAAACCCAAAGTCATAGAAAATGCTGCAGATGTTTATGCGGTTGCTATGGAGATTGGGGATGCAACAAGACGAATATTTGATTTTGTAAGACCAAGGGTAGATATAGCAAGAGCAAGAAACTATTGGCAAGAAGTAGATGCATGGGGGAATTTGTAAATGAAATATAGTTTTCAGAAATATTACCCCCCTTTTATGCAGCATCTTAAAAGGCATTTGCCGGAAAGCAGAACAGTTGGCTCACAATTCACTTCTCCTGATTTGATAACAGCAAGGCAAGTTGTAGATTTTGCGTATGAAAAGATAAAATATCGCTATAGGGGAGAGAGAATGGTTCTAACTGTTGATTGCGGCAGAGTTATTGGATTAGATGCGGTTATTGCTTTGGAGGATATCCCTCTTGGAACAACAGTAAGAAAAGAGACGAGGATTAAGAGAGAGCAAGGGAGCAGCAGAAAGCCCAGTTATACTGTCTTGGTTGCTTATGGGCTTAGGAGAAGACATACAACAAAAATGGTTATTGTTGCTGAGCCAATTGCAGGAGCAAGAAACTTGCATACGTTCTCATCAATTTATCCTGGCAATTATGCGCCTGATTTTGATGATGCTGAATTTTGGAATACTCATGCATTTATCCGGGAAAAATAATCATAACTTCACAAAAGTATGTTGGCGCAAAATTGAATTAAAATTCTTGCCTTCGTGGCTGCAGACATGCTGAATGAAAGATTTAGCAAGCTGGTTCATATTTAAGAATATCTTTTCTCCTGCTAATTGCAAGCCGTGCGCTATAATTGACATGTCCCTCGCGCGGATAACCCCAAACATTTGTCTCAAGTCATCGAGTGAATAACTTTCCAAAACATAATCTTGCAAAATGAAAAGCAGTATATATCCGTCTTTTAATCCCACTTCTAAAGGCAATTCCTTTTCAAAACTATACAATTCTTTAGTTGCTTTTTTATAAGCTTCTTCATATTTTTTAATATTTGGATTTATTGTTTCAATGCCATATTTTTGCAGGCGATATTGAGAAATCAGTTCAAGGACGCGATAGAGCCGGCTAATTGAATCTTCAAAAATACCTTCTTCTGCTTTTCTTAAAGCATTTACATACAAATCAACAATCACATGCAAGTTAAATTCATCTGATTTTTTTGTTGAAATCTCTTTGCCAGATTCTAAAATTTTGAGAGCAGTAAGATTTTCTAGAATTTCTGGCCGAGTTTTAAAGTGGTACTGTTGCAATTTGTTAACTGCTAATTGCAATTTAAACAAAGCAGCTTTGAAATTGAAGGAGTTCCATTGAAGGTAGGTTTCAGATAAGAGCGCCTCAATTTCTACATTTCTCGGATCTACAATTTTTTGTTGAATCCTTTTATAAAGAGATAATGCAGCGCCGTAATTGTAATGATTCAAAAAGTCTCTAGCTTCTTTTAGCTCTAAGTCGCCAAAAACTTCAAAAGGATTTTTCACCATCACTAATTTCTCTGTTCCAGGTAGTCCTCTCTTGATTTCATCAGTCCATTCTTCGTCTATATAAACCAGGCTAAAACCAAAAAAGGCACCGACAATACCCGCTCCAGCAGACATTATTCGTTTGCCCCGGGTCAAATCCATCAGCACTTTTTTGTCTATAAACAAATTTAAATGTGCGCGTATTTTTTCATAAACATCAGCAATATCAAGTTTGTTATAACTTACAGTGTCTACAATGTACTGAGAAGCTTTTAATTCAGATTCGTTTATAATTTTGTCTAAAAAACAATCTCGAAACTCTTCACTTCCCAAAAAATAAACATTTTTTGGCTTTATCGCTTTAATAAGTAAAATGTAATAAGATGCTTCTAAACCACATGGTAAAATAAGCCAATCATACTGGCCTGAAACTTTATTCTCTTTGACAAAATTTTCTTCGATAACTGGAAAAAGCTTATTCCAATAAAGTTTATCAGCTTCTTCTATTTTCGCTTACTTAATAAGCCCGAGCCATTCTTGTTGCAGTTCCTTAGATAGCATATTCTCCATTGTTTTTTCAATAATCCGAGCATTAAATAATTTTCCCTTGCGTTGAACAAGACAGATATTTGATTCTAAAAGGTTATAATAACCTTTAAATTAAGCACGATTTTAATGAATATATGATTAAGGCAATTATTTTTGATTTGGCGGAAGTATATCTCCGGGGTTTTTATGGTGTTGAGGATTACCTCGAAGAATTATTGAATTTGAAGGCTGATGAAATAAAAAAGAAACTTCAGGGTCCAGAATTTCGGTTATTGATGGAAGGAAAAATTACAGAAGATAAATTTTGGGGAAAAGTAGCCCAGAGAAATAATTGGAATATTGCAATCCGCCATTTCAAGAAAGCGATAAGAAATAATTTTGAAGAAATCGAAGGAACGAGACAAATTATTGAAAAACTGAAAGAAAAAGGTTTCAAGTTGGGATTACTCTCCGACCATTCAAGAGAATGGATTAATCATTGCAATAATAAATTTGATTATCACAAATTATTCCATTCCACTCAATATTCCTTTGAAGTTGAATGTTGTAAAACCGATAAAAAAGCTTTTGAGTTAATGCTTAAAAAGTTAAGTGAAAATCCTGAAAATTGTCTGTTTGTTGATGATAGCGAAAAAAATATTTCTACTGCCAAATCAATTGGTTTGAATACGATTCAATTTAAAAATCCAGAACAGCTTAAAAAGGAATTGGTTTCTTTTTCTATTACAATCGATTAAAAGTAAAAATCTTCTACTTGGAATAAATCGCTTTTCATTTATTCTTTGAACGGAATGGAAGCTTGACCGTATCTTTTCTTAGTTGACCGAAAAAATAAAATATATAAATAGTTATTTTTATTATTTACAATAGATATTTGTCACAAAATAAAAAAATAAAATAGAAATTGAATAATTTTATTTTTACAATACAATGAAACAAGAAAAAATACAAAAACCTCAGAAAGAAATAGAAAAAGTAGAAAAATTAGCTGGAGAAATAAAACAAGAAAGCCAGAAAATAATCAAAGAAGAAAAAAAATTAGAAACTGAGACAGAAAAATTAAAGAAAGAATTAGAAGAAGCTAAAAAATTGTCTGAAGAAAGATTAAGCCAACTAAAATATTTACAAGCAGATTTTGATAATTATAGAAAGCAGTTTGAAAAAGAAAGAGAAAGCATAATAAAATTGGCAAATGAAAATTTAATTAAAGAGCTGACTGTCATACTTGATGATTTTGAAAGCTCGATAAAACTAATTGAGAATAAAGAAGGAATCGAGTTACTAAACAAAAAGTTTTTCAGCATACTTGAAAAACACGGCTTAAAAAGGATAGAGGCGCTGGGCAAAAAATTTAACCCTAATTTTCATGAAGTCTTATGCAAGGAATTAAGCAAGCGCGAGGAAGACGAAGTTATTGAAGAAATACAAAAAGGGTATATATTAAAATCAAAGGTTATAAGGCCTTCAAAAGTAAAGATTTCAAAAAAAGAAGAGCAAGATTTAAAAATAAACAAAATAAAAGATAATAAGGAAGAATAAAGATGGCAAAAGAGAAAATTATAGGCATTGACTTAGGAACAAGCAATAGCCAGGCTGCTGTTATGCTAGGCGGGAAACCTGCAATAATTCCTTCGGCAGAAGGCGCAACTGTGGCTGGAAAAATGTTCCCCTCTGTTATTGCATTTACCAAACAGGGGGAGCTATTAGTCGGAGAACCGGCAAGAAGGCAAGCTGTTTCAAATCCAGAAGGAACAATTATAAAAGCAAAGAGAAAAATTGGAACTGACTTTAAATACAAGACTTATGGAAAAGAATACACCCCTCAACAAATATCTGCTTTTCTGCTTCAAAAAATAAAGAGAGATGCAGAAGCATTTTTAGGAGAGAAGGTAAACAAAGCAGTTATTACTGTCCCAGCATATTTTAATGATAATCAAAGAACAGCTACAAAAGATGCTGGCAAGATTGCTGGCTTGGATGTTGTAAGGCTTGTTAATGAGCCAACTGCCGCATCAATGGCTTATGGCTTGGATAAAGAGGGAGAGCACAAAGTTTTTGTTTTTGATTTGGGCGGTGGAACGTTAGATGTGACTATAATGGAATTTGGAGATGGGACATTTAATGTCTTGTCTACTTCAGGGGACACTCAGCTTGGCGGAACAGACATGGACGAAGTTATTATCAAATGGGTTGTCTCTGAATTCCAAAAACAGGAAGGATTTGACTTGAATGAAGATGCAACAGCAATGCAGAGAGTTAGAGAAGCATCTGAAAAAGCAAAAATCGAATTGTCAACTGTTCTAGAAACAGAGATTAATTTGCCGTATATTACAGCAACAAACAAGGGACCTAAACACATTCTTCTTAAACTAACAAGAGCAAAATTAGAGCAGTTAATAGAACCAATAATAAAAAAGTGCATTCATCCTGTAGAACAAGCATTGAAAGACTCAAATTTGAAAAAAGAAGACATAAAAAAAATAATTTTAGTCGGCGGGCCTACAAGAATGCCTTGCATTCAGAAGTTTGTAGAAGAAAAAGTGGGAAAAAAAGTAGAAAGAGGGGTTGACCCAATGGAATGTGTAGCAATGGGTGCTGCAATTCAGGGAGCAATTTTAGCAGGAGATATTAAAGATATTGTCTTATTAGATGTCACCCCATTAACATTAGGAATAGAAACTCTCGGAGAAGTTATGACTCCTCTGATTGAAAGAAATACAACAATCCCAACTAAAAAAAGCCAGATATTCTCAACTGCAAGCGACTTTCAAAATGCTGTTACAATTCATGTCCTGCAAGGAGAAAGGCCAATGGCAAAAGATAATGTCAGTTTGGGCAATTTTAATTTAATGGGAATCCCTCCAGCTCCGAGAGGGGTGCCTCAAATAGAAGTCACTTTTGATATTGATGCAAACGGTATCTTAAACGTTTTTGCTAAAGATTTAGGCACTGGAAAAGAGCAGAAGATGACTATTACTGCCTCAACAAAACTCTCTGATAAAGATATTAAAAAGATGATGGAAGAAGCAAAAGAGCATGAAGAGGAAGATAAAAAGAAAAAAGAAGAAATCGAAGCTAAAAACAGCTTAGATTCTTTGGTATATTCATGTGAAAAAGTGATCTCAGAATCTGGAGACAAGTTAAACAAAGAGCAAAAAGAAAAAGTAGAATCAGCGATAAAGAACGCAAAAGATGCTCTGAAGAAAGACAACCTAGAAGAAATAAAGAACGAGACTGAAAATCTGCAGAAAGCAATGCAGGAAGCATCAACAAAACTCTATGAAGAGGCATCTAAGAAATATGCAGAAGAGCATGCGAAAGAAGGAACAGAAGTTGGAGAAGACAAAGAAGTAAAAGACTCAAAAGACAGCAAAAAAAAGGATAAGAAAAAAGACGACGCAATTGACGCAGAGTATGAAGTTAAGGATGAGAAATAATCATGGGGGATGGGGCAACTAGGTTTCCGCACAAGCCCTGTTAAATGCCCCGAACACATCAGTGCAAAAGTTTGCAAGACGCGGTTTTCCAAAGGAAAAAGTAGGATTTTCAATTTTTATTATTAATAATCTTCCGAAGGAAGCTAACTTTTTAGTCAGAAGCCCCCTACTATGCAGGAGTTGTAGAACCTTAGGTTCTGCGGAAAATTTTAAGCAGTTTTTAATTAATAATAAACATTATCGTGGTGGTCATAGTCAAGAAGTTTTACAATTTTTTGACTTTCGATTATTTCATAAACAAGACAAAAATTTCTTACATGGACGCTTCTTTGTCCTGCCATATTTCCTTTAAGGGGCTCACCAATTTGAGGATTTTCTAGAATCTCTTTTATTTTTCTTGTTAAAATTTTAAATTGAAGTTTATCTTTCTTGGAAAGTTTAGCAAAAATTCTGTCTAAATGTTCTGAAGTTTCAAGTTCGTAGGGCATAAATATAATCAGGCATACCTCTTCTTAAAATCTTCTATGCTCCCTACTTTAATAAATCTTCCTTTTCTTATGGCATCGAGTTTCTGAAGATATTCCTCGCGAACTTTCGGTTCTACTTCTATCTGTGCTTTTATGAATATGTTTATCTGTTTACTCATGCTCAAGCCATGCTCTTTACAAAAATCAGCAAACTTCTGATAAACATTTTCTTCCAAATTAAATGTTTTTATTACCATCTTATCTTAAATAAGGTTATATAAGGTTATTTAAATACTTTTCGGTGAGGCAAGAATTTTAGAGAGAAAAAACAAAGATTTATTTTATCCAGTTGGCAGTGCAGGAGGTTGAGGTATTGAACTTCCACCAATTCCTGTTTCTGCTGTTCCGCCAGAAAGCCAGAAGTAAATTCCAATTCCTACTCCTAGTAGAATTAGAATTATTAAAATCCAAATCCATGCACTCATTCCTCTTTTCGATTTTATCATTTTGATTATTGTGGGACTTGTGGGGGACTTACACTTCCTCCACCATTAACAGATGATTTTTTTAGTGTGCAAGCATTAGATACTTTTACAAGCATACCTATTCCTAAAAAATCATCAAAATCATAGGATTTAATCTGCAAATCTGAAGTCATGGATGTAAACCAAGTTTGAGTTTCAGAATTCCAAGCATAAATTTTTTCATATACACAATCCCCTTTTATTGCGTCCCAAGAAAAGTATTCTCCTTCTTTTCCTTCGTTGGGATTGTATTCTCCTTTATACATATTTGGATTTATTCCTACAAAATTCCAACCTTTTTTTAATTGGATATTATTTAAATCAATTAAATGAATAGTATAGACAAGTTTGTTCAATTTTCCGCCAGGAATCTCGCAAGCAGGGTCATTGCAGGTTTGAAGATTGTCAACATAAACCCAATAAGAGTATAAACCAGCATTATCATCGTAGTATTCATCATTTTGGTCTAGTCCAGAATTTTGAAGTTTATTTTCTGGATAAATTTCAAAATATTTATTTTTATCAGGAGAATACATAAAAACTGCTTTTATGTTGGAAGCACCTACTTGACTTCCTGCAGAGATATAGTTTGGATGAAATCCTTGGAGTAAATTCCAGCCTTCTTTTACTTCAATAGTTAGTTGATAATCATTTTGACTATCTCCGACATTATAAAACCAATTTTGAGCAGCAGAAACGAAAACTGCAAGTCCAACTAAAAGCATTAAGCTTATCGGCAAAATAAATTTTTTATTCATCTTAATATATACATTTCAGAACATATTTATAAATCTTTGTTAGTTCAAGGCTGTGGGACATTAATAGACTATAGAAATTACTTTTTGACTAATTTTTTGGTTACAATAACATAAACTCTTCTATTCAGATATCTTCTAGGGACATCTGCTTTGGCAGATGTGCCAATTGGTGTA
>Ga0233421_10000330_pt1 | contig 21107 bp, 20 predicted proteins | sample Watercolumn_Mata_3_FD_182725 | JGI IMG/M metagenome (GOLD analysis project Ga0233421, IMG submission 182725) | Freshwater microbial communities from Lake Matano, South Sulawesi, Indonesia - Watercolumn_Matano_2014_107_MG | ecosystem: Environmental > Aquatic > Freshwater > Lake | place... | reverse complement strand
CTCAATTCTGTCCTTGATATTTTTACTCCACAAATGGCTAAAAACCTTTTTATTAAAATTGATGATGAACAAAACAATTTTGAATTGACTAAACATTCGGCAAACCTTTCTGATATCGCAGATAAAAGCATTATGGCAGTTCCGTAGATAGAATTACCCAGAAGATCAAGAACCGATGAACTTAGAGAGGCAATTATTTTTGAAGAGTTAAATAAAACGGATGATTTTAATTTTGAAAATTTTGAAGAAAAAGTTCTGCGTCCTGTAAAAGAATTGGATTCATTTCTAAATCGTGTTATGAAATATGAATACACTGAAAGCGAAATCAATTCTTGTATTCGAATAATGCATGAAAATACGGAACTCTCTAAAAAAGCCGGATTTGAAATTCTTTCAAACATGCATAGTATTTTTACACGCGGTCTCGAGCTGATTAATAATAAAAAAATTGCGCCAAGTTCAAACAATATAGAATCTCTAAGAGCATGTTTGATTGTAATCGTAGCTGTTGTTAGAAGTAAAGAAGTTGATATTACAAATTATTTAACACGTGCCGAAAATTTCGGTAAGTCAATTATTCCCCAGAAGAAGGAAAAATAAATGGAATTATTTGCCGTTATTATGGCCGGAGGAGTTGGTTCAAGATTTTGGCCCCGAAGCCGGGAAAAGAAACCTAAGCAATTAATCCGGATTGCAGGCGACAACACAATGATTCAAGATACGATGAAAAGAATTGAAGGATTGATTGCAAGTGATCATATTTTTGTTGTCACAAATAAATTGCAAAAAATGCGGGTTAAAGAACAACTTCCTCAATTGCCCGATGAAAATATAATTGATGAGCCATTTGGTAAAAATACAGCTGCATGTATTGGACTTGCTTCGATAATTATTAAAAAGAAAAATCCAGAAGCAGTTATAATTACTTTACCGGCTGATCATTTAATTAAAGATGAAAACCAATTTAGAGCTTGTCTGCTAACTGCCGCAGAGTTTGCATATGAAAAAAAAGGATTATTGACCATTGGAATTACTCCTAGCCGTCCCGAAACTGGTTATGGTTACATTCAATACGATGATAAAGTTATCGATAAAAACATCTACAAGGTTTTAACTTTTGCCGAGAAACCAAATATTGCAACTGCTCAAAAATTTATTGAGTCCGGTGATTTTCTATGGAACTCCGGAATTTTTGTCTGGCGTGTTGATGTAATTCTCGATCAGATTCAAAAATTTCTTCCTGAGCTTGCTAATGGATTGAGAAATATAGAAGAAACGATTGGAACAAAAGAATTTGAAAACCAGGTTGTGTTTGTTTACGGTCAGTTAAGAAGTATTTCTATTGATTACGGCATTATGGAAAAAGCTGATAATGTTTTTTTAACTAAAGCAGATTTTTATTGGAACGATGTTGGCAACTGGGAAGCTGTATATGAAATTTCCGAAAAGAATGATGACGGCAATTCGATAGTTGGCGATGTGTACAGCGAAAAAACTTATAACTCTTATATTTTTTCACCAAGAAAATTTACTGCGGCGATTGGTGTTGAAGATTTAATAATTATTAATACCAGTCAAGCTCTTTTAGTTTGTCACCGCAATAATGCGCAAAATGTTAGAGATGTTGTTGATTTTCTCAAAATGAATAAAAGAACTGAATTAATCTAATTTCATTTAAATGAAAAAACTTCTTACCGAATATGAAGTAAAAAAAATTATTAAAAGCGGTGCAAAGGAAATTGTTGTTGAAAGAGAATCTTTCCTAACCCCGCTTGCCAGAGATTTAATACTTCATTCCGGATTAAAAATTGTAAAAGACAAATCGCAGCTTTCGCCAGTCGAATCGAATTCTCATATTAAAATTGCAATTGGTTCAGATCATACGGGTGTAAAAATTAAAAAGATATTATTAGTTCATCTTAAGCAAAAAGGATTTGATTTATTTGATGTAGGTACTTTTACTGAAGATGCCGTCGATTATCCGGATATTGCCTATAATGTTTCTAATAGAGTTGCAATAGGTGAAGTACTATATGGAATTATAATTGATGCAACCGGAATACCATCGGCTATAACAGCAAATAAAATTCCAGGTATTCGTGCCGCAACTTGTTATAATGAATTTTCTGCCAAAAGTTCAAGAGAACATAACAATGCTAATGTTTTAGTTTTAGGAGCCAGAAGTTTAGGAGAAGAAACTATTAAATCAATTACAGATGTTTGGCTGGCTTCAAAATTTTTAGGGGATAGGCATCAACGTCGTCTGGATAAAATAAAAGTTATTGAAGAAAAGTATTCAAGGAAATAATTACAACTCAATTTTGAAAAACAAATATTACACGGAAATAATTTGTACATAGAGCAATCTGTTATAGAATCGAATCAAAAAATAAATTCAACAACCTTTTTAATTAAAGTAAAAGCACCGGCAATTGCATCGGTTAGTAAACCCGGACAATTTTGCAACATCAAAGTTTCTGAAAATTCTTTTCCGCTTCTACGCAGGCCTTTCAGCATTTGTGATGTTACAGACGAGTCGCTTTATTTTTTGTTTGATATCCACGGAGAAGGGACGAAAATTCTATCTCTGAAGAAAGTTGGTGAAGAACTTGATTTACTTGGTCCGCTTGGTAATGGATTTAATTATGAAGAAGAATTTGAATACGGTGTAATTGTTGCAGGTGGTCTTGGTATAGCTCCATTTCCTTTTCTCTTGCGAAAACTATCAAACTCCAAAAATGTAAACGTTTTCATCGGTGCCGGTTCAAAAGAAAAAATTATTAATTATGGTGTAAACAATTATTCTATTGCAACAGATAACGGTTCTCAAGGGTTTCATGGAACAGTTGTAGAATTATTGCAAAGCGAAATTGCAAAATATCCAAACGGCAAAACAAAAATATTTGGGTGTGGTCCAAATGCAATGCTGTCAAAATTAAAAGAACTTTGTGTTCACAAAAAATACCAATGCGAAATTTCGGTTGAATGTGCTATGGCTTGCGGATTTGGAATTTGTCAAGGTTGCCCGGTTGAAACCGAAAATGGACAATCTTATTTGCTTGTGTGCAAAGACGGACCTGTATTTAATGTGCAGGATATAAATTTATAGTTATGGTTGATCTCTCAATAAATATTGCTGGTTTGATATTAAAAAATCCAGTACTACTCGCATCCGGAACTGTTGGATATGGAAACGAAATTTCTGAATTCACTGATATTAGTAAACTTGGCGGTATAGTTACCAAATCGTTGTCATTAAAACCACGTAAAGGAAATCCTCCACCAAGAATAACTGAAACACCTTCCGGAATGTTAAATGCAATTGGACTTGCTAACGTTGGCGTGGAAGTTTTTATTAAAGAAAAAATTCCTTTTCTCAAGAAATTAAATACTGCTATTATTTGTAACATTGCTGCAAGTTCAATTGAAGAGTATGTTGAATGCACAAAAATGCTGTCTATTGAAGAAACAATTAACGCTTTCGAGATAAATGTTTCTTGTCCAAATGTTAAAGAGGGAGGGCTTGAATTTGGAAATGATTTATTTGCAGTAGGAAAAATAACAGATAGAGTTAAAGCCATATCAACTAAACCTATTTTTATCAAACTTTCTCCTAATGTATCGCGCATTTCTGATTTTGCCAAAGTTGTAAAAGAAAATGGCGGAGATGGAGTTTCTGCTATTAATACTTTAGTAGGTACTGCTTTTAATATCTACACACGCAAACCAAAAATAAAAAATATCACCGGTGGACTCTCGGGTCCGGCAATAAAACCGGTTGCTCTTGCAAAAGTTTTAGAGATTAAACGGAATGTGGATATTCCCATAATCGGAATTGGTGGAATTATGGATTGGAAGGATGCAATCGAGATGATGATTGTTGGTGCAACAGCAGTTCAAATAGGTACGGTTAATTTTATTAATCCAAATGCCGGTGTTGAAATTGTAAATGGTATTGAAAAATTCTGTAAAGAAAAATCTGTCAACAAGATAACTGGATTAATCGGTTCTTATCAAATTTAGATGAATATAGAGTCTGCATTACAAAAACTTTTTTCGTTGCATCAATTTGGAATTAAACTTGGACTGGAAAACATCCAGCGGCTATTAGAAAGAATTGGAAATCCGCATAAAAATTTAAAATCATTTCACATTGCAGGTTCTAATGGAAAGGGAAGCACATCTTCTTTTCTTGCAAGTATTTTGATGGAAGCCGGGTATAAAGTCGGGCTTTACACTTCGCCGCATTTTGTAATATTTAATGAACGCATTCGAATCAACGGCAAAATGATTCCCGACGATTATATTCTAAAATTTATTTCAGAATTAGATGAATATATCGAAAACAACAAGCCAACATTTTTTGAACTTACAACTGCAATGGCTTTTAAATATTTTGATGAACAAAAAGTGGATTATGCCGTAATTGAAACCGGACTTGGCGGGAGGTTAGATTCCACAAATGTTTTAAACCCAATTGCTTCAATTATTACTTCCATCAGTTTAGAACATACACAAATTCTTGGCGATACAATTGAAAAAATTGCTATTGAAAAAGCCGGGATAATAAAAAATAATATTGTTGTTATTGTCGGTAACATGCCTGAAGAAGCATTGTCTGTAATAACAAAAAAATCCATTGCAATGGATTGTATTAATTATGAGACTCGAAATTTTGTTACTGAAAAAAAAATCGGCATTAAGGTTGATTTGAAAACTGGATCTTTCGACATTTCATCAACACCGCTACGCGGGTATCATCAGGCATTTAATGCTGCCTTAGCTGTTAAGTCTCTAAATGCAACTATTGGAGTAGATAATGAAAAAATATTTTCAGATGGTATAAACAACGTTATTAGAAACACCGGCATTCAAGGCAGATATGAAATTATTAATGAATATCCAAAAATTATTTTTGACTCTGCACATAATCCAGAGGGTGTAAAAGCTTTTATAAAAGAATTCTCAGCTGACTTTGAAAATTATTCACACCGAATTTTAATTTTCAGTGCATTAAATGATAAAAACATTTCCGGGATGCTATGTGAACTGAAACCCTATTTCCATGAAATTATGCTTAGCAAAATTTCAATTGATAGATCTGCCACGATAGATGAATTACAAACTGCAGCCTTAGCCAATAAAATCAATGCTCAAACGGTTGAAGACCCGACTAATTTTATTTTCAAATTTAAAGAAAATCCGGGAAAGAATTGCCTTGTGGTGCTTGGAAGTATGTACTTATTGGGAGAAATAAAATCTAAATTGTTGAAGAAAAAGACTTGACAAATAGGCTGACGGAGACTAATTTTCAGATGTGCCTCAATAGTCTTCATTAATAATTAATTCAATTAAACAATAATCAAATAATAAATCCCCAGATTGTTTACAAAAATCGAATATCACCAAAAAAATTTTTCACAAGTAATAGGATTATCCCATGCCAATGGACATTTCAGAACTGCAATCCAAAAAGATTGTTGACCTCTACAAAATCGCAAAAGAATTTTCAATTGCAGGTTACAGCGACTTACGCAAGCAAGAATTAATATTCAAAATTTTAGAAGCCCAATCACAGAAAGACGGATTAACATTTTCAAAAGGAGTGTTGGAAGTCTTAGCTGACGGCTATGGGTTTTTAAGATCAGCAGATTATAATTATCTGCCATCACCGGATGACATTTATGTTTCGCCTTCACAAATTAAAAGATTTAGTTTAAGAACAGGAGATTTCGTTAGCGGTCAAGTCCGTCCGCCCAAAGAAGGTGAAAGATTTTTTGCCTTATTGCGTGTAGAAGCAGTAAATGGAAAAGATCCAGAGGCAATACGTGAAAGAACTTTGTTTGACAACTTAACGCCTTTATATCCAACCAAGCGATTAAAATTAGAATCCGCCCCCGGTGAATATTCAATGAGAATAGTTGACATGCTTTCACCAATTGGAAAAGGGCAAAGAGGTTTAATTGTTTCTCCACCAAAAGCCGGTAAAACAATTCTACTTCAAAAGGTTGCTAATTCACTTACAAGAAATCATCCCGAAGTAAAAGTAATTATGTTGTTAATTGATGAGCGTCCGGAAGAAGTAACTGACATGCAGCGTTCTGTTCAAGCAGAAGTAATAAGTTCTACATTTGATGAACCTGCAGAACGGCACGTTCAAGTTGCAAACATGGTTATTGAAAAAGCAAAGCGTATGGTTGAAGCAGGGGATGATGTTGTAATTCTATTGGATTCGATTACTCGATTGGCACGTGCACATAACACTGTAATTCCACATAGCGGAAGAATTCTTTCCGGCGGTGTTGATTCAAACGCTCTTCATAAACCAAAAAGATTTTTTGGCGCCGCAAGAAATACAGAAGACGGCGGAAGTTTGACAATCATTGCAACTGCATTGATTGATACAGGAAGCAGAATGGATGAAGTTATTTTTGAAGAGTTCAAAGGCACAGGTAATATGGAATTAATTCTTGATCGAAGTCTGGCTGATAAGAGAATTTTCCCGGCAATTGATGTGAATAAATCCGGAACTCGTAAAGAGGAATTGCTTTTCAAAGAAGATGAATTAAATAAAGTCTGGATACTTAGAAAAATCATTGCAGAATTCGATCCGACTGAGGCAATGGAATTCCTATTGGATAAAATGAAAGGAACTAAAAACAATAAGGAATTTATGCTAAGTATGAATAGTTAATATGGCGTTATACCGAATATTCAATAAATCATATCTTTGCGTTTTAATTATCTTGTTAACACTTGCAAGTAATTACTCACAACAGCGGGAACGGCCAAACTTAATTTTCAATTCATCTATTTCTTTTGAAATAAATTTTCTTCCAAATGACAGTTCTATCAGTTGTTTCCTATCGTATAAAATTCCACTCAGTGATTTAGTATTCATTAAAAAGAATTCGGAATTTACTGCCGGACTTACGCTGAATTTTGACATTAAAGAAAATGGAAAAATCGTTGATAGAAAAGTAAACAGTAAAGTTGTTCTTGTTGATTCATATGAAAGGACTAAATCAACTGCTGAATTTGTTGAAGGACTTGTTAAATTACATCAAATCAAAAACGAAGTTACAATTCAACCATTTTTAAGTATTGCCAATGGTTCTCAAGGAATACAAATTGATTCTTTGAATATTAAACCTGCACTACCTATAGAAAAGTTTGGAAAACCAATTGTTTTACTTAAGCAAATCAAAAGTTGTTCATCCAAAAATGAATTTTCACTTGTAAATAATAAATATAGCATTCCTTTTTCAACCGAAAATTATTCTATGATCATTCCGGTTTATGATCAAACAATAAAAGTAATTGATGTAAGAATCATTCAAGATGGAAAAAATGTATTCACAAAAAAAATTTCTAATTGTATATCTAAGAACTACGAATTTACGGAATGTGATAACTCAATCGTTCTAAGTGAAATTGAGGGAGCTAAAAATCATAATTATTTTCTTATTAGCGATTTCAGTAAAATATTGGACGAAGGTAAAGCACAATTTGTAATTACATATAATGACGGCGGTAAATACGAATTTGCATTACCGGTTGTTTGGCAAAATAAACCCCGAAGCCTGATAAGCCCGGAAAGTGCAATTCAGCTACTAACAATAATTGATAATGAAGACAAAATTAATTCGTTGTTAAATGCTGATAAGGAAGAATATTCTAAGGTCTTGAATAATTATTGGAATGACAAGAAATCGAATGGTTATATTGCATTTAATGATTTAAAATCTGAATTTTATAAAAGGGCTGATTATGCTCAAGATAATTTTAGTACAATTGAGAATCAAAGAGGTGCATTTAGCGATCGTGGAAAAACTTATATTAAATTTGGCAAACCAGATGATACTATAAGACAATACAACACTTCTAACATTGTAAAAGAGATTTGGATCTATAAAAAACTTAAGAGGGAATTTTCTTTTATTGATAAATCTGGTTTAGGTAACTACACATTTGAATAAATTAAAATGAAAACTCTTGCACTAACATGCGGTGATATTAACGGAATTGGTCCTGAACTATGCATTAAAACCATCAATCAAATTTATAATCCACCGGAACGTAGAATAATCTATTTTTGTCCAGCCAACATTTTTGAGGAATCACTTTTTACTACTGCTAATGTGTTTAATTACAAAATTATTAAAGAGGGTAATTACACATTTCCGGATTCTTCTTTCGTTACAATTGTAGATACAGGAAAAGTATTACAACAAATTGGAAAACCGACCAAGATTTCCGGAAAGACGTCTTACAGCACAGTTAAAACTGCAGTCAACTATGTTAAGATGAAATTTGCAGATGCAATAATTACAGCTCCAGTCTCAAAGGAGGCTTTGAAACTTGGCGGAATAAAATTTCCAGGACAAACAGAATTGCTTGCTAAATTTGATAATTCAAAATCTTTCTTAATGGTTTTTCTGTCAGAAAAATTTATTTGCGGTTTAACTACAATTCACCAGCCAATTAATAAGGTAAGCAAGCAAATAACAAAAAATAAAATTGTTTCATCGATTAAAATTCTTTTTAACACTTTGGTGAATGATTTACAAATTAAGCTCCCTAAGATTGCTGTATTAGGTTTAAACCCGCATGCTGGTGAAAATGGGAATATTGGCAATGAAGAGAAGGCGATTATTTATCCGGCAATTAAATCACTAAAAAACATTCCGGTGGAAGGTCCATTTGTACCTGATGCTTTTTTCGGAAGACTAAAGCACGAAGATTTTAATGCTGTTTTGGGAATGTATCATGATCAAGTGCTTATTCCTTTTAAAATGTTAAATTTTGATAAGGGTGTAAACTTTACTGCCGGCTTAAATATTATTCGCACTTCACCAGATCACGGAACCGGTTATGATATTGCCGGACGCGGCATTGCAAATCCACAAAGCATGCTTGAAGCTGTTAAGTGGGCTGAAAAGATTATTATCAACAGGAGAAATAAAAAATAAAAATCAGTAAAAATTATTCTGTACTTTCAGAAATATATCCTCACTTAATGCGTTCTATTGATTACAAAAAATGGGCTTCATATATTTTTTCAATTAGAGGAGAAATAAAAAAGAAGAATATAAAAGTTCTTGAACTCGCCAGCGGAACCGGACAAATTGCAAAGTATCTTAATAAAAAATTTAAATTGTTTGTAGCAACAGATAAATCTTTTTCTATGCTTCAAAATGAAAACTATTTAGGTATAACTAGAATTTGCTGCGACATGATAAAACTTCCGCTAAAAAAGCAATTCGATTTCGTTTATTCAACTTTTGACAGCATTAATTATTTAATACGTAAAGAAAATTATAATAACCTATTTGAACATGCGGCGAGCAGTATTTCAAATAATGGAATATTTACATTTGATGTAGCGCTTGAAAAAAACAGCATTAAACATGAAAAGCACCTTAACAGGCAAGGTAGATATAAAGGTATAACGTACATTCAGAAAAGTTATTATGACCGGCAGCGCCGAATTCATTACAACCATTTTAAAATAACTCTTGCCAATGGTCAAAAGGTTGAAGAAATTCACAAACAGAAAATATTTAGTTTGGAAGATTGGTTCAATTTCATAGATAGTTCTAAGTTTTATGTTAGTAATTGTTTAAAAGCCTTTACATTTGATAATGCAAATGAAGACACTGAACGTGTACAATTTATTTTGAAGAAAAAATTATGCTAAACTTTAATCATGTTGATTTTCAATATTACAATCAACCGGTATTTACAGATTTAACTCTTCAAATGGATCAAGGTGAATTTATTTTTCTTATAGGAAACAGCGGAGTTGGTAAAACAACCCTGCTGAAAATGGTTTATATGGATTTACTGCCAGATGAAGGAGAAGTACAGTTTGGCGAGTATTCATCAGAAACTATAAGAGAAAAAGATTTACCGCTACTGCGAAGAAAAATTGGAGTTGTTTTCCAGGATTTTCAATTATTGAACGATAGAAATGTTTACGATAACCTGGCATTTGTTCTTCAGGTAACTGGAACTCCAAGACGGCAGATAAAAAGAAAAATACTTCATGCTTTATCGGATGTTGGACTTTCACACAAACAAAGAAACATGCCCCATCAATTATCCGGCGGTGAAAAACAGCGTATAGCTATTGCACGAGCAATAATTAATGAGCCGATATTAGTTTTAGCTGATGAACCAACTGGAAATCTGGATCCGGAAACTTCGGAAGATATTCTGACAATTCTTAAAAAAATTAATTCACGCGGCACTTCTTTAATTTTTGCTACACATAATTACGAGCTTATAAGAAAATTCGACGCAAAAATATATAAGTTGGAAAACGGCAAAGCTGTAAAGGTGCTGATAAAGAAAAAGGGTGAAGAAACTTAACTTAATTTTTCTAAAATACTCTTCGTTACATTCTCAATATTTTTTGTTCCATCAACTTCAATCACCTGTAATTTTTTCGTATAATAATCAAACACCGGAGATGTTGTATCGTGGTAAACTTTTAATCTTCTTGTAATAACCTCTTCATCATCATCTTTTCTTTTGTAATAACTATCAATTGATTTACAATTGGAACATTCAAATGGGGTTTGATAAATGTCTTTAATAATAATAAATCCACACTTGCTGCATACAAGTCTGTTGGAAAGGCGGTCAATTATTATTTTATCATCAACATTAAGTTTTATGATAAATAAATTTTTAAGATTTAATTCTTGAAAGATGGAATCTAATAGCATTGCTTGTGCAATAGTTCGCGGAAATCCATCGAGAATAAAACCATTTTTACAACGGTCTTCCTTCAGCGTATCAGTTATTATTCCTGCCATTATATCATCCGGCACAAGTTCACCTTTTTCTACAATTGCTTTTGCTTTTATTCCTAGTTCAGTTTCCTTTTTAATTGCATCACGTAAAATATCGCCGGTAGAGATGTGTGCAATCTTTAGTTGTGATGCAATGATTTTTGCTTGAGTACCTTTCCCGACTCCGGGTGCACCGAAAATTATTAGTTGCATATGAAATAAATTAATATGAAATGAATTATGAATTATAATAATTGAAAATTAATTAGAAACCTGTAATTATCCAATTGGATAATTATTATTGTTTTGCCTTTTTGTTTTGAAATAATTTTCTAAAAGAGATTTCGATTCGGAAGCATAAATTCCATTGTAAACATTTGGTCTATGATTATACTTCGCTTCTTCTAAAATATTATATAAAGAGCCGCTCGCACCAAATTTTGGTTCAAAACTGCCGAAATAGATTGTATTAATTCTCGAAAGTAATATTGCACCACAGCACATGATACAAGGTTCAACTGTAACATATAGATTGCAGTTATCAAGAAATTTGTTTTGAAGATGTGCAGAGGCTGATGTAATAGCAATTATTTCTGCATGTGCGGTTGAATCTTTTAAGAGAGCAGTTTGATTAAAACCGCGGCTAATTATTTTATTTTCATGGACGATTACAGCGCCAATAGGAACTTCGTCAGCATCAAAAGCTTTTTGAGCTTCTTGTAGTGCCGAATACATAAATTTGTAATCATTTTCGGAAAATAACATGTAGAATGTTGGTTTGATGTCTCTTGTTAATTACTAAAATGTGTACGCCTGTAGGGACTCGAACCCCAAACCGTCTGATCCGAAGTCAGATGCTCTATCCAATTGAGCTACAGGCGCATATTTTAAATTTTTCAACAAAAAGTTGAATAACAATGAATCCAATTTCAAATCAAAAGAACTTGATGATTAGCACAATCTATTCTAATGAGCTAACCAAATTTAAATAATTCCGTTAAATTTCTTTAGAAAAGTTTTTAATTATTATATTGCATCGTTTGTATATCTAAAAAAATAGGAAACTCTTTTGATTAATTCCCGGTATCAAATAATAAAATTACTTGGAGAAGGACGAAGTAAAGTATTTTTATGCCTCGATAAACAGACTAATCAAAATATTACTTTAAAAATATTAAGCCAGAAGGCTTATCCCGAAGAGAAAATAGAATTCAAAAAAGAATTTTTTTTATTAAAAAAGCTCAACCATAGTAACATTATACAAGTTTACAATTACGGCCATATTTTAGAACTAAGTGATTCAGCCAAGAATGAATACAAGATAAATAATAACGATTCATTCTTTACTCTTGAATATTTTGAAGGACTATCTTTAGATCATTATGTTGATAATTTTTCAAATAAATCCATCCTTCAATTAATTAACCTTATCTCAAATGTTTTGTTTTACCTGCATCAATCAAATTTTATTTATTACGATTTAAAACCAGAAAATATTTTAATAAGGTTTGATGATGACCATTTATCATTAAAGTTTATCGATTTTGGTTTAACCAGACACTGCATTCTCGATAAAGAAAAAAATATTATTGGCAGTACAAAATTCATAGCTCCGGAAATATTAAATAATGAAGAAAGAAATTATAAAGCTGATTTATATTCACTTGGTGTCCTATTATACAGATTAGCGTATAAGAAATATCCGTTTAATTTCGAGGATTCATTAGAAATATATAAAGCACAAGTTGATGGAGTTATTGATTTTCCGAAAGCCGATATTTCAAATTTTATTGTAGAATCAATTAAAACTCTTTTGCAAAAAGAAAGTTCAAAAAGATTTAAAACAAGCTTGCATTTAATAAAATATTTAGGACTTCAACTTCCCGAGAATTGTAAAACAGATTGGAAATTTATTTCATCCTATACCGGCAGAATGGATGTATTAAAGTTGGTATTTGATTACGTCGATAACCCGGTAGTTTACCAACCAATTCTTATTAACGGAACTGATGGTTCAGGGAAAACCACACTTCTAACTGAAATCACAAAAAAAAGTGAAAACGCACTTTTAATAAATACCAATAGTTTTGATCAAATTGATTCACTCGAGAAACAATTACTATCGTTAATTTTTTTCACAAGTAATGTTTATAATGAAATTGATGCAGAATTAAAATTACAATTACATAAAATCCTTTCATCTAAAACAGAACTGCAATTTGAAGAATTCCGATCGATTTTTTCAAAAATATCTAAATCTGCAAAGTTCACACTCCTCATCGATGATTATGATGTTTTTCATCCTATGCTTCAGGAGTTGTTAACTCAAATTATTCCACTATTAATAGTAAACGGCAATAAAGTAATTGTTACAACTACATCGGCAGCTGAAAAAATATTTTCGAATTATGAACTGATTGAATTAAAACCATTTTCCGAAAACGAGCTGCATGAATTCATTGACACGAATTTTTCTGAATTCATGCCATATAAAAAACTTAAAGAGTATGCATTTAAGTATTCCGATTTACTGCCCGGGTCTATCATCCATTTTATTGAAAAGCTTGTTCATGATAATATTTTAACGTATGACGATAAAGGCAGTGTGATTATCAAAGAGGGTAAAAATATTCAAGAGCAGTTACGCCAAACCCATACAGAATTATTTGTTAAACAATACTCACTGCTCAATGAAAATGAATTAATTGTGTTGAACTACTTAGCATTACTTAAAACCAGATTAAGAAATGAATTGATGTTGGACTTATTAGGATTTACTAAAAAGGAATTTGATAATGTTGTTTCAGCTTTAGGAAAGAAAAATATAATTGAGTTGAACGCAAATGAAAAACTATCCTTTTATTCTGCAGGATTAAGAGAATTAATAAAAAGCAGAATAAAAAACTTAAATGAGATCAATTTAAATATTGCCAATTGGATGATTCTTCATGAAACTGAAATTAGTCCAAACGATATTGCTTTTCATTATGAATTAGCCGAACAATACGATAAAACCTACTACTATTATTCAAAAGAATTTGAAAAAGCGAAACAACATTCTCTCTATAAATATGCTTCAAGCATTGTTAACCATTTATTAGATTTACCATTAAGCGATGATCTTTCAAATAAATTAAAAATTGAATTAAGCGATTTATATTTTCTTCAAGGTGATTATAATTCTAGCTTCAGTGTAACAGAAGAATTATGGGATCTTGATTTATCAATTGAAGAGAAAAATAAATTAATGATGCAGAAAGGCACGATTTTAATAAATCTGGGAAAATTCCAGGATGGAATAGATTTATTGGAAAAATATTTACAAACTGAATCTATTTCCGAAAAAGTAAGAGAGGTTCAATTAAATTTAGTAAATGCCTATTTGTATTTAAATAATTTTGAAAAAGCAGAATCACTTTGTTACAACATTATTAATGATAATTCTGCATGCGCCAATGAAAAGGGCAAAGCGTATAATGTATTGGGTGTAAATGAACTATTAAAAAATAATAATCCTTTAGCGGCTATCGAGAAATTTAATATGGCAGTTGAATATTATAAAAATGTTAATGTATCAATTTTAATTACCGGTGTTCAAGTGAATATTGGCTCTGCTTATTTAATGCTTGGTGAATATGATAAAGCAGAAACTGTCTGGGAAAATACTTTATCATTAATTAAAGAAATTGGAAATCTTGCACAAGAAGGGAACCTGCTGTTGAATTACGGCATTTTGAAATATGATAAATGCGATTTTGATAAATCTATCGATCAATACGAACGAGCAAGAATAATATTTATAAATATTGGTTACAAAAATAATATCGGGTTAGCAATGCTGAATCTTGCCGAAGCTAATTTAACAATTTGCAATTATTCGAAATCTGTTGAGTATCTTGAGTATGCAATTGAATTATTTGAAATTATCCAAAACTACGGTGAACTTGCCGAATGTTTAATCCTTAAATCAAAATTATGTTTTCAATTTAGGCATAAAGAAGATTTACAAATTATAATAGAAAAACTTTCAAGTTTAATTGGTAATGGATTAATCTCTGAAGTATTTTACAGAAAAATAAATTTACTTAGAGCACTTCATCTTATCCTTCAGAATAATATTGATGATGCCTGTAATTTGCTCGAGGAATTTAAGAAAGATTTATATTCCTCGGATGAAAGAGAAGATAATATCAACTTTGCCTATGCAGTATTTAAATTGTTAGAATTGAAAATTTTACAAAAAAATTATAATAATGTAGATACATTAATTAATGATGATAAACTTAAGTACCTGTCAAATAAGAATATTTTAGTTTTTGCCGAGAGAAATTATTGGTTAGCAAAAGTTAAATTAGAAAATAATGAAAGCAATATTCTGGATTTGTTGAATAGTGCATTTGATAAACTCGAAAGAATTAGTATAACATCAATATCATGGAAAGTGATTTTTTTAATTGGGTTATTTTTTGAAAAACGCGGCAATTTATCCAAAGCTGAAAAATATTTTTTCCTTTCTAATTCTATAATAAATGAAATCTCAAAAAAATGTTCTAATTCAAAATTTACAGAACATTTCCTTAGCCTGCCCGACGTAGAAGAAATTCATAACCACGTCAATAATTTCTCTATAACTTAATTATGTAATTATTTCAGTTCTTTTTCCAGCTAAAATTTATTGCATGATTATGAGTCATTATCTCACATTGCAACAAGAATTTTTAAAATATTTACGACTTCTTACAAATATTTAAAAATTAAATGTTACTTTCCTTATAGTGACAAACCAATCCTAAAATATTTATTCTTATTATTTTTATAAAAACCGCATTAAAAAAAACACCATGACTTCCGATAATAATAATCGATACTTACTCTATTATTATAAGTTGATATGGAGTTCTTATTTGGCATGTTAAATGAATAAAACCGACAAAGTTTATTCAATAATCAAGGAGTCGTTATGAAAAAGTTATTTGTTTTTGGTTTTCTAATGGGATTGTTAATGTTCGGATGTTCCGATCAAAGCAATTTTGTTGAACCAAACGCACAAACGGGGAATAGTATCGTAAGTTCCAACCCGCAAGGATTACGATTAATTCAATTACCGGAAATGAAAAATGGTTTGTTATTCAAACTAATCCCGGTAAGTAAGAATATCAAAGGAAGTGAAGGCGGAGAAATTAAGTTTGAATTCGAAAATAATAATGGTCCTTTCGGAGAATTTAGCATTAATGCTAATTTAACAGTTCCTAAAGGTGCATTTGACGAAAGCAAAACTTTAACTTTTACAATGATATTGGATGACAAATCAGCTGTAGTTGAATTTGGACCGTCGCCAATGAATTTTAATGAAACTTTAAAATTTGATCTTGAATACCGCGGAATTGATTTAGGTGGTATTGATGTATCAAAGGTTAAGTTTGTTTATATGGCTGATAATGGTTCTATTCAACAGATTCAATCTGATGGAATTGATGTTAATGTTAAAGATCATTCGTTGAAAGTTAAGAACGCAAAGTTGAATCATTTTTCACGCTTTGGATTCGTTCTATAATTAAAAATTAAATAACATCAATAAGTTATGAGACGTTACGAAAATAGCATTTGTGAATTCAGAACTGTTGGCAAAAATGTTAAAAGACCTGAAAAGAAGAATATAGGCGTAGTTGTAAAGAATGTTGTTAAGAATAATGAAAACTTGATAAGCAATGGTTCTACATTAACAGATACAGTAAAATTCAAAAGTAGAAAAACTGAATAATTGATAGTAATAGTAACTGTTGAAACATTAATAACTTTTTGTTAAAAGGAACCCAATCATGAATAATGGAAATTTTATCAGCAAAGATTTAAACGGGTTACTCGAAAAATATCTTTCGAAAGATCAAATCGAAAGCTATATAAGAACAATTGCAACTAATTTTATTCCTAAACATCCGCTAAGATTAACAGATACTGGCAATCAGCTTAATAAGTATTTTAATGAAAATGTTCAAACAAAAAGCATTAGAATATTTGCCGATACACTAATTACGTTTGTAAGCAAAGCATTAGCAGAACATCGATACATAGATTTCCTTTTAGACTTCAGTAAATTAATTTTAATTCAAGGTGAAAAAAATCTATCGTACGAAATTTCAAATTTAATCATCCAGCTATCCAGCAAGAATAAAGCATACGAAAACTACCATGCAAGCGCTTTACTTCATTTGGCAGAATATCATATGAGCCAGGCAAATACAAAAGAAGCGCTTCATTACATCAAATCTGCTAGAACAATATTTGAATCCCTAAAGGATAATTTTAACATTGGTAAGTGTGAATTTTTAGTCGGGGCTATTTATGTAGAGCAGGGAGATCTTAAAGCAGGCAAGGTAAGATTAGAAAACTGTTTAAACTACATCAACCCGGATAATGATAAATTATTATCAGCACAAATCGATGTTCATTTTGGAATTATATGTTACGTGGAAGGAAAATTGGACGAAGCTCAGAAACACTACAATCAGGCAAGTAAAATTTTTGAGCAATTAGGTGATCAAAGAAGACTATGCGAAGTTTTAATAAATCAAGCTATGATTTACAGAAAGCAGAACAACATTCAACGTGCTTTGGAAGTTTATAATTACTGCAGCGAAATTGCACGCGAAAATGGATTTGCGCCCATTCTAAATTTGTGCTTTATTAATAAAACTGAAATCTATTGGGAGAATAAAGAAATTGATAGAGCTTCCAAGTATTCTCAAAAGGCACTGGAGTTGAGTTATTTACTTAACGATAGATATTCTATTGCCGAGGTTCATAAACTAAACGGATTAATAGCAAAGAGACAGAGTAATTATACATTAGCAGAAAATTATTTACTAACAAGTTTAAGACTCAATGAAGAACTTGATCAAAAACTAAATGCTGCAGAGACTAATCACGAATTAGGAAATTTATATACAGAGACAGGCAATAATAATTTTGCTATGCAATATTTAATGGCCGCACTTAAATATTATACAAAGATTACTTCCAAATCAAAAGCAAACCAGATTGAAGTTCAATTGCAAAACCTAGCCGTTAGCGGGTAAAAAAATTAGTATTATCTTTACCTGCTTTCTGTGCTAATTGTCCAATCTCAAACCTTATTTTAATTTTTTAATCTAAATTATTTTTATTAAGCTTACAATACTTTTGAATTAATGCACTGTAAAATTCAACAACTTTTGAGGAAAGAAATTTATTTTATAATTTACTCACGTAATTCTTGGAGATGAAGTGAAATTAGGAGATTTTATTAAGGATTTGGAAAAATCCAGCGATGCAAGTTCTACTGCTTATGCAAAATTAGAAATCATTTTAGATATTCTTAGAAAGATAAACAGTTCACTTGTTTTGAAGGATGTTTTGGAACTCGTCCTTAAAAATGCAATTAAAATCTCACAATCTGAACGTGGATTTATAGTTTTAAAAGATCCAAATGGAAACCTTGAATTTATGTTATGTCTTGATTCTGAAGGAAAAGCGTTATCGAAGGAACTTTTTAACATATCTACAACAGTTGTAAACGAAGTTTTTAATTCCGGTCAATCTAAATTTATCGAATCTGCACTTGACGGAACTACTGCAACAAGTCAAAGTATTATCAATTTAGAATTGCAGACAATAATGTGTTCACCATTGATTACTAAAGATGAAAAGATCGGGGTTATCTATGTTGACAGCAAACAGATAAATAAAATCAAAAATAAAATCATTACCGAAACATTTGAAATACTGGCAGGACAAGCTGCTATTGCAATTTACAATGCTTTGATGCACCACCGCCAAATTACAGCAAATGATGAACTGAAAAAGGCTTATCAAGAACTTGAACTTGCAAAACAAGAAGCACAAAAGTTTGAAAAATTGAAAAATCATTTCTTGCTTCAGATGTCGCACGAGATTCGAACACCATTTAATATTATTCTTGGCAGTACACAGTTATTGAGATCTAACCGCAAAGAGCTTGATCTCGATGAAACGTCAAAACTTTTTGACATGCTTGAAAAAGGCAGTCAACGAATTATTAGAACTGTCGATGAAATTATGGAAATGGCTAAAATTGAATCCGGCAGTTATGAAGTTCAAAAAGAAAATATAAATCTTGAAAGTGATATTCTTCAACCCATACTCAATACCTATACAAAGATTGCACACGAGAAAGGATTAGAATTAGTTTATGAAAATGTTTCTGATGGATGTGAAATTAATTGTGATAAATTTATGACTTATCAGATCTTCCAGGAAATAATTGATAATGCAATTAAATTCACTCTTAGCGGTAAAGTATGTGTAAAATTATTTACTGATGTAAGTAAGAAGATTACTGTGAATATTAGTGATACGGGAGTTGGAATTTCTGAAGAATATCTGCAAAACATATTTAAGCCGTTTTCGCAAGAAGATACCGGTTACTCTCGTAAGTTTGAAGGTAACGGTTTAGCTTTAGCTCTTGTAAAAAAATATGCCGATATAAATGAGATTCTAATTGATGTTACAAGTAAGAAAAAAGTTGGTTCAAGTTTTACTTTGCAATTTAAATAGTAAAACTAATTTTAGGGGTTATTGCAGTAAACTTTTGTTTCTTTATTCTCAAATAAATTTACTTCGCTTAAGCAAATATCTTTTTTAACTTCACACCTTGCGAAATAACTGCAGGCAGCAGAAGAATTTTCATTGGTAATTATTTTATTTCTATTCAATTCATAATTAGATGCACTTATTAAATACTTTGAATAAGGATGCATAGGTAAATGCAATAGGTTTTGAGTAGGGGAGATTTCAATTATTTTTCCATTGAACATTACTGCAATTCTACCGGCAAGTCTGTTAAGCAAGTCAATTTCATGTGATATGCAAATAATTGTCATTCCAAGTTGTGTTTTTAATTTTGTTAACAATTGAAGAAATTTTTCTTTTGATGAAATATCCTGAGCAGCAAATGGTTCATCTAAAATTAAAACTCTTGGGTGCGCTAATAGAATTCTTGCTAAACCAACACGTTGTCTTTCGCCACCGCTCAATTGAAAACCAAGTTTATCAATTAGTTCTGTGCTTAGCCCAACCTCGGTTAAGATACCCGCATTATCTTGAACTTTATCAATTTCATTTAACATCGATTTAACTTTTCTAAATGGATTAATAAGTTCATCCGAGTTTTGAAATAAAAGCTGCATTGGATTGGCACAATTATTTGTGTTAAAATTAAAATATTTTGTTATTACTCCTGAACTTGGTTGAATTATATCCGCAATTATTTTTGCTAACGTTGTTTTTCCGCAACCGGATTCACCAACAATTCCTAATATTTCTCCATCATAAATCTCCAATGAAATATCTTTTAATATTAGGTGTACTGATTCTTTACCCAAGGGAGTTGTTCTTTTGTTAACAGTGTAATAAATATTATTTAATTCTAACAGCTTATTCATCTTTATACTCAACTATCTTTGAGTAATAATAAGCGAACAGAATCTTTTTGAAAATTGTTTTTACCGATTTCGTGCAAGCCGGATTCGGTTAAACAATAAATATTTTCCGAGGTATTAATCGCAAAATCAATATCTTGAGTAACAATGAGCATCGTAAAATATTTTTTTAATTCTTTAAGCTTTCTGCTCAATAAATTCGATAGAGGTAAATCAAGTGCACTGTTTGGTTCATCTAAAATTAATAATTGTGGTTTAGCAAGTATTCCCCAAATTATTGCAAGTCTTTGAGCCATACCTCCACTCAATTCATAAGGGTAAAATTCAAGAATATTATTTTTAGGAGGAAGTAAAAAGTAATCTAGTAATTCATCTAATTCATTCAACTCATAAAAATGAGTAAAGTAAAATTTCATTTTTTTTAATGGATCAAAACAATTTACAGCATCCTGCAAGATAAGCCTAACTTTATTCCTTCTTTGTTCTTTCAATTGATCAAAGCCGCAAGCAAGTATAGGAACATCATTTAGCAAAATATTTCCATCCCAATTATAAAAATTATTGTTTAGAAGGTTTAAAATTAGCTTTAGAAGAGTTGTTTTACCTGTTCCATTTTTCCCAATTATCGCGAAAATCGAATTCGCATCTATGGAAAATTTCACATTGGAGAAGATTTTTCTTGTTAAATGATCATCACAATATGTTAAAGAATTTACATCTACTTGCAATATCTTGTTGCTTTTTTCCATTTAATTTATGTAATTAAATTGTAAACTTTATGAGTATTTAATAAAATAGATTTACAGCCGGACTAACTGTTATTCATTTTATTTATAGGTTAATATATGAAATC
>Ga0233421_10000329_pt1 | contig 21126 bp, 21 predicted proteins | sample Watercolumn_Mata_3_FD_182725 | JGI IMG/M metagenome (GOLD analysis project Ga0233421, IMG submission 182725) | Freshwater microbial communities from Lake Matano, South Sulawesi, Indonesia - Watercolumn_Matano_2014_107_MG | ecosystem: Environmental > Aquatic > Freshwater > Lake | place... | reverse complement strand
AAAAACGTATGGGTAGTCAGCTCATATTGGTTTGCAAGTCGAGCTTGACCTGATAGCGTCGATTAACAAACTGTTTTTTACTTCAAAAATCGATTCGGTTTTTTGCTCGTGAATTATTCAGGATAAGACATATTCTTTCTCCCGACTCTTTTTGTATCTTTCGACCCTCGCAATCAACCTTGAAAGTCCAGCTTTATCGATACCGGAGAGACGCCCGTGAAAGTGAACCTTGACAGAACATCATCCGGCTTCTGCATCGGCGTGCAGGGCACAATCCATGTCGCCGAAGAGAAACTCCGGGAGTCCGGCTCGCTCTACTCCCTCGGCGACGTGGTGCACAACGAAGTCGAGGTGAAGCGGCTCGAAGAGATCGGCCTCGAAACCATCGAAATCCCCGCCTTCGAAAAGCTCCGTGACGCCGAGGTGCTCATCCGGGCGCACGGCGAACCGCCTTCGACCTACGAAACCGCCCGCCGGAACAATCTCAAAATCACCGACACCACCTGCCCGGTGGTCTCGAAATTGCAGAAGACCGCACGGATGCTGCACCAGCTTGGCTACCAGGTGATCATCTACGGCAAAAGCGCCCATCCCGAAGTGATCGGCATCAACGGCCAGTGCGATGACCGCGCCATCATCATCAAGCATCCCGACCTCTGCGACGCGGCTGAAATCGCGGGCCTCGACCTCACGCGCCGCACCGCGCTGATTTCGCAGACCACGATGGATGTGCCCGGCTTCTACGAACTGAAAGCGAGCCTCGAAAAGCTCTTCGCCGGAAATGCGCCGTGGATGGCGATCCGCGACATCGACATCACGGCGGAGATGACCGGCGTCAAGCCGATGCCCGCGCTGGTCTACAAGGACACGATCTGCCGCCAGGTGTCGAGCCGCAACGGCAAGCTGCGCGATTTCGCGCTGGCCAATGGCTGCATCGTCTTCGTGGCGGGGCGCAAAAGCTCGAACGGCCAGGTGCTCTACAATATCTGCCGCGACGCCAATCCGAAGAGCTACTTCATCGAGGATGTCGAGGAGATCGACCCGGCGTGGTTCGTTTCGGAGGACGGAACGCCGGTGACGAGCGTCGGCATCTGCGGCGCGACCTCAACGCCGATGTGGCTGCTTGAAAAGGTGGCGCGATACATCGAAACGAATTTCGGCGACGCAAAGCAGCAGTAACGGCAAACAAGAAACGATCCCGACCATGACCTCCGTCAATCTCACCATAGATGGCTGCCGCCTGCTGGCAACCGACGGCGAAACGATCCTCGAAGCGGCCCGCCGCCACGGCATCGATATTCCGACCCTCTGCTTCCACGAAGCGCTGCCATCGCGTGGCTCCTGCTGGCTCTGCATCGTCGAGATCAAGGGGAAGAACCGCTTCATTCCGGCATGCAGCACGAAGGTGAGCGAGGGGATGGTGGTCGAAACCTTGAACGATGAACTCGACGCCATGCGCCGCCAGAGCCTCGAACGGATCATCGCCCAGCACTGCGGCGACTGCCTCGCGCCGTGCGAGCTGGCCTGCCCGGCGGGTTGTGACATTCCGGAGTTCGTGGCCGCGATAGCCAAAGGCGACGACCGCGAGGCTATCGAGATCATCCGCCAGACCATCCCGCTGCCTGGAATCCTCGGGCGAGTCTGCCCCGCGCCGTGCGAAGAGGCGTGCCGCCGCCACGGCGTTGACGAGCCGGTCTCGATCTGCGCACTCAAGCGTTTCGCCGCCGACCGGGAGATGTCGGACAGAGCCGCGCTGCCGGAATGCAAACCGGCCTCAGGCAAGCGCGTGGCCATCGTCGGTGCGGGTCCGGCGGGACTGACAGCAGCGTGGTTCCTGCTTCTGGCGGGCCACAAGGTAACACTCTTCGACGCCAACGAAAAGGCGGGCGGCATGATGCGTTACGGCATTCCGAAGTTCCGCCTTCCAGAAGCGGTGATCGACGCCGATGTCGAGCCGCTCGTGAAGATGGGCGCGACCCTCCGCTTCTCGACCGTGTTCGGCAAAGATGCGGACTGGACTGAGTTGCAGAAGACACATGACGCGCTGTTGCTCACCATCGGCGCATCGATGGCCTCGAAGCTCGGCATTCCGGGCGAGGAGCTTGACGGCGTACAGAGCGGCATCGCCTTTCTGGCCGACGTTGCCACAGGAACTGCCGCCGCGCCCGGCAAGTCGGTGATCGTCATCGGCGGTGGCAACACGGCTATCGACGCGGCGCGAACCGCCCTGCGGCTCGGCGCTGAATCGGTGACGCTGCTCTATCGCCGTGGCCGCGACGAGATGCCCGCCAACCGAATCGAAATCGGGGAAGCAGTCGCCGAAGGCGTCGAACTGCGCCTGCTCGCGGCTCCGGTTGCGATTGAAAAAGGGACGGATGGCCTCGTCGTCACCGCCGTGAAGATGCAGCTCGGCGAGCCGGACGCGAGCGGACGCCGCCGTCCGGTGCCGGTCGCGGGTTCGGAGTTCACGATTCAGGCCAGCACGGTCATCGTCGCCACCGGCCAGCAGGTCGATCTCCCGGCTGAAGCCGCCGGAGGCGTCGGCGTCGAGCGCAACGGAACGGTCAAAGTCAATGGCGGCTCGATGCAGAGCAGCGCGCCAGGCGTCTTCGCGGCGGGCGACTGTGTCAGCGGCCCCGACCTGGCCATCGAAGCCGTCCGGCAGGGACGCCTCGCTGCCGAGGCCATCGACCGCTTCCTGAACGATAGCGATCCGGCAGCCACGGGAGCAGAATGCTTCAACTCATCGTACGGTGAACGCGACAAGGCTCCGCACCAGTTTTACGATCGGGTGAGACCGGCTTCACGGATCGCTGTGCCGGAACTAAAGGCCGAGTCAAGACTCCTGAGCTTCGAAGAGGTGGTAACGGGCTACGACGCCGAGCAGGCCCGCGAGGAGGCCAGGCGCTGCCTGCGCTGCCGCTGCCAGGCAGTCGAATCGTGTCGCCTGCGCGATCTCGCCACAGCGTTCGGCGTGACAGCTCCGGCAACCGCGGAAAGCCACGACTACTTCAGCATAGACGCCTCGGGCACGATCCGGTTTGAACGGGAAAAGTGCGTCGATTGCGGCGTCTGCATCCGCACGATAGAGTCGGTCACAGAAGATGCGGTCACAATCCGGGAAGAGCTGATCGACCACTGCCCGACCGGAGCCATCAGCGCGAGAGGCTACTGAGGCCTCATTTCGTCTCTTTGCCGTCCTTTTGAGGGTGGTCGTTGTCGGGCTTGAAGAGCCAATTGACCACCTTCATCGCCCCTTCACCCTTGTGCACCGTCTCTTTCACCGACTTCTCGGCCTTCCTGGCCTTCTCCGCCGGATTCCCCCCGTGCCAGCTGACCCAGGCGACATAGAGAATGCCGAAGGCGATCAGTACGAGCATGAAACGAAGGATGCGCCGCGCGAACGAGAGAACGATCATGAGAGAGATAACCACGGCAATGCCAAGCACTACCGGATGTCCTGTCAGAAATTGTATAATGGTATTCATGGTTCATCGGTCACAGATATTCAAGCAAAACGGATGCTACATGCCGGGAAGGTGAATCCGAAGAGAGACGCGCACGGCTCTGTTCAAGTTCCTTCCTCATCGTCGAGGCTGCCTGCCGGTCTTCAAGGATGGACAGTGCGGCACGCCCGATTTCCGCAGCATTCACCCGGTGCTGGATAAGCTCCGGAACGATCTGCCGTTCAGAAAGCAAACCGCAGGAGACGATATTGGCCAGTGCGATATTGTTCAGCTTCACCAGCCTTTTGCCGATAAAATAGTTCACCGGAGAGGTCTTGTAAAGCACAACCATGGGTACGCCGAAACAAAGTGATTCAAGAGTGGCCGTACCGGAAGTCACCAGTACAAGATCACTGTACTGCATCACCTCCCATGAGGTGCAGAAAAGCGGTTGCACCCCTTCCTTCCAGATATGCTTTTCATAAAGCGAAGCCTCTATATGAGGAGCTCTGCCAAGCAGAAAAACGGTATTGGCTGCATCCCGTATCAGCCGCGCAGCTCCGAGCATCTGAGGAAAAATCTTTTCTATCTCCTGGCGACGGCTGCCGGGCAGAAGCCCCACCACTCTGGCGGACGGATCGATACCCATCCTCACGAGAAACTCAGGCTTCGGCGCGAACTTCAGCTCTGCCAGCTCTTCGACGACCGGATTACCCACAAACTCGGCTTCGATGCCGTAACGACGGAAAAAATCGACCTCGAAATCGAAAATGACCAGCATGCGATCAACACAGGCACGGATTTTCTCCACCCGGCGCTCCTTCCAGGCCCAGACCTGGGGAGAAATATAGTAGATCACCGGAATCCCGAGCTTTCGGAAAAATGCCGCCATATGCAGGTTCATGCCTGGATAGTCGATCAGAAGTGCCGCATCCGGACGTTCCCGCATCACAGCAGCCTTGATATCCCGGATCACCTTACGCAGAAAGGAAGCATGACGGAGTACTTCGACAAATCCCATGATGCTCATCTGGTCGGTGGTATAGAGCAATTCCGCACCAAGCGCTGCAAGGTTCCGGTCTCCCACCCCGAAAATTCTGGTACCGGGACGGATCGCAAGCAGCTCGCGTACAGGACCGGCCGCGTGCTGGTCACCGGACACCTCTCCAGCCAGGACAAAAAGCTTCTTCCGGGACATCGTCTGCTGTAATTGCATCATCGGACAGGAAAACGTATTTTAATATGACGTTAACGCATAAACGTAAACGCACCGGAAGGAAAAAAAAGGCGGATACTCGTATAGGGTCTCCAGCCATTGAACACCATTATATCAAATCCACAACAGAATGCAAGTCAAATTCGGAACCGACGGGTGGAGGGCAATTATAGCCAAAGAATACACTTATGACAATCTAAAACTGGCGGCGCTCGCTTCCGGAAAGTATTTTCTCTCTCACCCTGACAAATCCAATGGGGTCTGTGTCGGTTATGATACCCGGTTCATGTCGAAGGAGTTTGCCCGTTACACAGCGGAAGTCCTCTCCTCGATGGGTCTCAAGGTTTTCCTGTCCGAAAGCTTTGTATCCACACCGGCGGTTTCGCTCTATACCAGGGAGCACCGGCTTGCCGGCGGTGTCATGATCACCGCGTCCCACAATCCTCCGGTCTACAACGGTTTCAAGGTCAAGGCCTCCTATGGAGGGCCGGCACATCCGGAAGTGATCGACGAAATCGAAAAGAACCTGCTTGAAATCGATCCCTCTGCAGCGGTTATGCCCGCAATGAACCTGATCACAATGACCGACATCAAGTCGGAATATGTGACCTATCTCGAATCGAAACTCGATCTGAAGCTTATCAGGCAATCCGGTCTCAAAATCGCCCATAACGCAATGTACGGTGCGGGTCAGGACATCGTAACCCTTCTCCTGGATGAAACGATGGTCAACTGTTACCACTGCTCGGTCAATCCGGGATTCGAGGGCATCAATCCCGAACCGATTCCTCAATATATCGGAGAGTTCGTGGAGTTCTTCAAAGAGGTAGAAACCGATGTAGCCATCATCAATGACGGTGATGCCGATCGGGTCGGAATGCTTGACGAAGCCGGAATGTTCGTCGATTTACACAAGCTGTTCGCCATCATTCTCAAATATCTTGTCGAACAGAAGGGTCAGCGTGGTGAAGTGGCCAAAACCTTCGCACTGACAGACGTTATCGACAGAATCTGTAGGCGGTACGATCTCAGAATGCATCTGCTTCCTGTAGGATTCAAACATGTCAGCCGCCTTATGACCACCAACGACATACTTATCGGAGGCGAAGAGTCGGGCGGAATCGGTATAACCTCGTTTCTGCCTGAACGGGACGGTGTCTATATCGGCCTCCTGATCCTCGAAATCATGGTACGCCGACAGAAAACGCTTTCAGGTCTAGTTGAAGAACTTTTCGATGAATACGGATTTTTCTCTTATAACCGCCTTGACCTGCATGTAGCCGAATCGAAAAAGAACTCGATCATCGCTGCCGCGTCGACAGGCACACTAACCACGATTGCAGGGTATCCGGTAACCAGCTTCAGCGATCTCGACGGCTACAAATACCATTTCGATGGAGGATGGCTGCTTATCAGACCATCTGGCACCGAACCGGTACTCAGACTGTATTGCGAAGCTGATTCAACGGAAAAAGTGGAAAAAGTGCTTGCTTTCGCATCGAAACTGGGCTGAACAGAGCAAGAATGGCGCACCGTTATCGTCGGATGAACCAGTACGGCGAGCCGGATGGCGGAAGACCCTGAACATTTTTTGAATTTCATCAACCTGCCGCGGTTTTCTTCAGTAACCGGAAAGCCGCGATACCAGCCGATCGACCAGCTTTTATCGACGTGCTTTAACCTTTGTCCGTTTGGATCAAAAAGCCATAACATCAGGAGAACGCTTTTTCAGCGATCTTGTCGCGGAACACCAGGACATGGTCGTCAATACCTGTTTCCGTTTCATCTTCAATCGTGAGGACGCCGAAGATCTTGCACAGGAGGTGTTCATCGAAGTCTATCGCTCACTCGACAAGTTCCGTGAGGAATCAAAACTCTCAACATGGATTTACAGAATTGCGGTCAGCAAATCGCTGGACCACCTGCGCAGGCTGAAAAGAAAAAAAAGGTTCAGTTCACTGAAAAGAATCATCGGGGTTGACGATCCTGCAGACTCGATACCGGCACCCGATCAGGATAATCCTGCCGATGCACTCGACAGCAAGGAACGGTATGCCGTACTGCAGAATGCGCTCGATGCTCTGCCTGACAACCAGAAAACCGCTTTTCTGCTCAGCAAATACGACGGATACAGCAACCAGGAGATCGCTGACATTCTCCAGACCACCATCCCGGCTGTAGAATCGCTCGTCCACAGGGCGAAAAAAAATCTTCAGACACGTCTGGAACGACACTACCGTTAAAACAAACAAGCACCCGAATCACCACAAGGTTTTGAATGTTTCAACGTCAAAACTGATGAAACCGGAAAGAACCATGAATAGAAATAGTGAACAACAGAACGCAGAGATAACCAAAACCCTTGGGATGCTTGACCGGATGCCGGAAGTGGAAGTCAATCACCTTTTCAGGGTTCGGCTCTTGCAGCAGATCGAGTCGATGGAAGCCAGCAGAACATCCGTGCTGAACATCAGCGGCTACCTCTTCAATCCGAGGGTAGCGTTTCTGGCGCTTCTTATGATTCTTAACGTCGCGTCGGCAGGATTCCTGTTCCTTCATGAGTCGTCCAGACAAACCGGCACTCTTACGGCAGGGATTTCCGAAACATTCAGTGAAGATTACGGAGGCCCGGCTCTTTCGTATTACGATGAACAGTCGGCTATAGACCGCTGAATAAGGTTCCAGGAACTCCTGAAACCCGAAAAACCTGCAACGATGAACCATATAGCCCAGATCATCATCTGTGCTTATAACTTATAAAGGTTACCGATGGATTTTCTTTCTTCAAAACGTTTCGTCACGACAACACTGGTGCTCCTGGTTGTCCTCAACATCATACTGATGGGAGTGCTCTGGTGGCAGAATTTTGTAACCAGCAGTTACCAGTCAGTAAAAGTAACGCGATATTACAGCAGCAATGGGGCAAGAAGAGCTTTCGAACTGGGGCTGACCGATCAGCAGAAAGAGACCTTCCGAAAGCTCAGGCAGGAACATTTCCGTAAAACCATGCCAAGCATGCAGAAAATCGTCAACCTGAAAAAAGAGCTGATAACTGAATCGGTCAAACCGGCTCCGGACAAAGCCGGACTCTCGGCAATCGCGGACAGCATAGGGAAGCATCAGGCCTTGCTTGAACGTGATCTTGCCGACCATTTCCATGAGCTCTCCGCAGTCTGCAAGCCTGCACAGCGCGATTCACTGGAAAAGCTGCTCACCGACATCTATACGTCAAGATACCGGAGGATGAGCTTATGGAAAGACCGTCCTGACAGGGTGCATCGTGAAGAGAGATATCACGGACCTTTTCAGCCCCGGCATCCCTAACCTTTAAAAACCTGTCCGCAGATGCATGCCAAATCTTTCCGCTGGCATGTCTTTACAAGCATGGGACTTGCCCTCGCCTTTCTGGTCATGCTGCTCTCAGGTATCGTGCTTTTCATCTCTCCACCCGGAAGAGTGGCGAACTGGACTGACTGGAACCTCTTCGGACTGACCAAAAAAGAGTGGCAGAACCAGCATATCGTTTTTGGCTTCGCATTTATCATTCTGTCGATCTTTCACCTTTTCGTCATCAACTGGAAAACATTTCTTTCCTATCTCAGAAACAAAGCCTCGAAAGGGCTGAACAGCCCCGCCGAACCTGTTGTTTCGATCGTGCTTTTTGCTCTGCTGGCTTTCGGCACCTTCTGGCACTTGCCGCCCTTCGAGCAGATCATCGCCTTCGGCGAACGGCTCTCGGGATCGTGGGAGCGTAAAACCGGCGCACCGCCGGTGCCGCATACCGAAACGTTCACCCTCGACGAACTTGGGCGCCTGCCTCAGGTGGGGGTTCCTGGCGCTGAAATCGTGAAGCGGCTTCAGGCAGCTGGAATCAAGGTTCGCGACACGAAGCAGACCCTGCAAGAGATCGCTTCGAACAATCGCGTGGAGGTTCAGCGTCTCTACGGCTTTGTCGCCGCTGAAAGACCTTCGCCGATGTTTGCCGAAGGGGCAGAGTGGGGCAGAAGAACGCTCAGTGCAGCAGCGGACTCCGCCGGTGTGTCGCCGCTCGCACTGCAACAGGCCCTGAAACAGCAGGGCATCGAGGGCTCACCCGATGAACGCCTTGGCGACATTGCATCAAAAAACGGCATAAAAACATCCGAACTGATCAGGAAAATCAACGTCATGACTGAAAAGAGATAAGCATCGGGCTCATCCGTTCGGACCGGGTATCGACAGATCAATTAAGCCTTTACGGCAGATCGCGCCGTAAAGATCAGGTCGCCGGTCGGTGAAAATGTCGTTGAACTCGTTGAAGCTCTTGTCGCGGCATGGTAGAGGATCGATCTCCGCCAGCAGCACCCGGTCTTCCTCTGCCCCGGCAAGCGCGATCGGTTCGCCAAAGGGATCGTAAATCGCCGAGCGCCCCTTGAACAGCAGCCTCTCCCCATCTCGCATCTCGCTTCCCGCACGATTGGCCACGGCCACATACACCTTGTTCTCGATAGCCCGCGCGGGCATCACCCTCCTCCACGCATCGGTGACGAGATTCGACGGACAGGCGATGAGTTCCGCCCCGCCGAGCGCAAGCACCCGCGATACCTCCGGAAAGCGCCAGTCGTAGCAGAGCATGATGCCGATGGAGAGGTCGAGCCGCTCGTCTCGGATCACCGGAAAAGCGGTGTCGCCCGGTTCGAAAACGAAACGCTCCCTGTAAAAGAGGTGCGCCTTGCGATAGACGTGCGGCTCCGGAAAACCGGGCCGGAACACGAACACCGAGTTGTAGAAGCTCCCCTCCGCAACTTCGGGCATACCGGCGACGATGATCGCCCGCTTCGCGTCGGCGAGATGCTTGAAAAATGCGCACGCCACGCCACCCGGCGCTTCGACGAGCGGCGCAAGCTCCTCCTTCGACACGAAGAAATAACCGCTCGTGCACAGCTCTGGCAGCACGATGACGTCAGCTTCGACCGGTTCGACGAGCCTCCGGATCGCCTCGAGATTCGCCTGCCGCTCCCCGAGAACAGGGGTATACTGGATGGTGGCGAGATGGATCATCGACTGCCGGCACCTCCCTCCGGATGAAGTTTCTTTCTTGCCATCTTCACCACAGCCGTCGCCTCATTTCGGAAAATGAGCACGCCAAGCGAAAGATAGAGCAGCACGACCAGCAGCTTCAGCATCATGGTGAACCCGCCTTCGACGCCAAATAGGGCGAGCCAGTCGAGCAGGTCGTCATGCCAGATCGCGAACGCCAGCCCCGCGCCAAGCAGCAGCGAGAGGCGGCCCCAGTCGTAGCTGACCGGGTAGAACCGTGCCGAGTAGTATGCCATGCAGAGACACATCACCGCCGTGCCAAGCAGAATAGCCACCGCCGCGCCATTCATGCCGCCAAGGGGAATGAGTATCCAGCAGGCCGCCGTCGTCACCACCGCACCGGCAAAGGTCACCACCGGCAGGTACTTCGTGTTACCGGTGATTAGCAGACCAGCAGAGAGGTTGGTCGAGATCATGTCGAACACATAGCTGAAAAAGATCCACGGCAGGATCGACATGCCCATCCAGTACTTCGGCGGCAGGAGATAGAGCCGTCCGCCCCAGTGGACGCGCACCAGATCGGGTACAAAAAAGGTGCAGGCCACGGCGAGCACAATGACCGCGATACCCGAAAGGTTCATCACCTGCCGGAAGAGCGGCTTTGCTTCGGGATCATCGGCGTGTTGCAGGAAAAAGGGCTGCCAGGCGAAGCGAAAAATCTGGATGAACATCTGGAGCGCCACGCCGAAGGCCGCCACCCGCCCGTAGATACCGGTAATGTCCGAAGCCTGGAATCCCGCGCCGTACAGACGTTCGATGTCGTGCTGCGGAATCCGGATCAGGAGGTTCCGGTCGATCAGGTGAATGAGGAGACCGGCGATACCGGTCGGCACGTAGGGCAGACCGATGCGCAGCAGTTGCCGGTACATGCCGGGCGAAAAAAACGGTTTGAGGTTCCGAAGCACCGGCAGGATGAACAGCAGGCTGACCAGCGAGCCAAGCGCCTCGCCGATGAAAACACCGGAAAGCCCCGCCTTGAAGCCAAGAATGAGCACAAAGGTACTGATGACGCCGCCAACAACGCCCATCACCTTGGCGAGCGCGAACGGAATCGCCTTGCGCTTCAGCCTAAGCTCGGCGAACGGCACCACGAGCATGGTATCGAGAAACAGGATCAAGGCGGCGTAGCGGATGAAAAGCCCCGACTCGGGCGCGAGACCGATGGCCACGGCAATCGACGGCGCGAAGAAGAGCATCAGCGCCGAAAAAAGAATCGAGGTAACGAAGAGACTGAAAAATGCCGTCGAAAAAAGGGGGCGTTCGTCCTCGTTGCTCCTGATAGCGTCGGAGGCCACCTTCAGATAGGAGGTTTCGAGACCGTAGGTGAAAATGACGTTCGCCAGAGCGATGTTGGCGTAGACCACCGCCTGGATGCCGTTATCGAAGGTGGTCAGTTTGTTGGCGTAAAGGGGAACGAGCACATAGTTCAGACTGCGGGCCAGAATGGTGCTCGCACCGTAGATAACCGTATCCTTCGCAAGAAGCTTGAGTTTTGAAAACATCCGCAGAGTGTCCCGATGATCTGCTAATCGTTCTGCTTCGCGGATCCGTTTGGCATGGACGCGCTTTCTTTCTGCTTTCTGACGGCGTCCATATCGACCTGGAACTTGCCGTCCTTCTGGATGACGGGAATCTTGGAGATCACCTCACGCAGATGCGCCTGGGCCTCGGCCTGCTGTTTTTTCATCTTTTCAAGCTCTTCGCCTGTCAGACCGACGGGATTGTCCTTGTCGATCAGGGTCTCCCTGAGCGATTCGATCTGCAGGTTCTGCTCCATTTTCATGTGATTCACGAATCTGGAAAGAAAGTACATCAGCAGAAAAAAGACCGACAGGGCGAAACCGAGAACATAAATCCAGCTCATACTATGCTCGTTGTAGTTGGCATGAACAGTTGATTTGAGGATTGGCTTCGGCGGATTCATCATGAAATCCCGCTTGAAGCCACCCGGCATACTTCATCATGGTATTGAAAATAACATGAATTTTCCTGATAATAGCGCTGAATACCGGATTAAAAAATGAATATTTCCTGTTTTTAACGGCGACAGTAAACCCGTCTTCCGAACCGAAATGCCCTATGACAAGCTTACCACCATCCACCGTGCATGAAGGAAAAACCATACTTCTTCAGGAAGCCGACGCCATCCGTGCAATGAGCGGAAGACTTGACGATAATTTTTCCAGGGCGGTCGATCTCATGCTTGCCTGCACGGGCAAGATCATCATTTCAGGCATGGGTAAATCGGGCATCATCGGCCAGAAGATTGCGGCGACATTGGCATCGACCGGCACGACGGCGATCTTCCTGCATCCGGCGGACGCGGCCCACGGCGACCTCGGCGTGGTTTCGGAGGGCGACACGGTGATCTGCCTCTCGAAAAGCGGCATGACCGAGGAGCTGAACTTCATCCTCCCGGCCTTAAGGGAGCGGAAGGCGACCATCATCGCTTTCACCGGCAATCCGCGCTCTTACCTGGCAATGAACGCCGACGTAGTGCTCGATACCGGCATCGATCAGGAGGCGTGCCCGTACGATCTCGCGCCAACCACCTCGACCACGGCGATGCTCGCGATGGGCGATGCACTGGCGATCTGCCTTATGAAAAAGAAAAACTTCACCGACCAGGAGTTCGCCCTCACTCACCCCAAAGGTTCGCTCGGCAAGCAGTTGACGATGAAAGTCGGCGACGTGATGGCCACCGGAGATGCGCTGCCGCTGGTACACGAAGATGCGACGCTCTCGGACCTCATCCTCGAAATGACCTCCAAACGCTACGGCGTCAGCGGCATCGTCGATGCGGAGGGCAAGCTCACCGGCATCTTCACCGACGGCGACCTGAGGCGACTGGTGCAGACCGGCAAGCCGTTCCTCGACAAAAAAGCGGCTGAGGTGATGACCCCGAACCCGAAAACCGTCGCCCCCGACCTCCTCGCCAAAGCCTGCCTCGAACTCCTCGAAACCCACCGCATCACACAACTCATAGTGTGCGACGAGGAGAAGCACCCGGTAGGCATCGTCCACATCCACGATCTGGTAACGCTGGGGCTTTGAAGGAGGAAAAAGGACGGAAGGGACTTCAGGGACGAGAACAAATCAGAAAAGACGAATTGGATTTTCCTGATAACCTTTACGTCCCTGAAGTACAAATCCAGAAGTCATTCAAAACACCACTTCAAGCGCTCTGTTTGATCGACTTCACAGTATCAAGATACAAAGTATCGGGACAAACATCCTGCTCATTGGGCCATGCGACGGTACCTGCGATGACCATCACTTTTTTAAAATAATCGATGTTTTTCAATTCCTGAAAGACACCAAAATCAAGCAGGTGGGTGCAATCGTATACTCCGACTTCGCCGTTACTGAATTCAAGATGAAGCTTGTACCCATCCAGCGGAGTCACTTTTTTCACTCTCGGATTCATAGCCATTACCTCAATGGATCAATTTTGTATGGTTGTTCTCCTGATACCGCCAACTCCCAGTCCGCCACGAGTTCGTCTTGATGCAACTCTATCCACGCCTGCAGAAGTTTCATCTTTGATTTCGGAATGGCTCCATCAAGAACTTCTCCCTCCGGAATCTAGACAATGACCTCGTCGTCCTGATACCTGACATGGATAAGGGGCACATGATGCTGCCTGTTATCCTGAAAATACAGGTAAACGATCAGGCCATAAAACATCGAAATTGATGGCATTGAAGTATCTCCGCTCAGGTTTTTCCCCTGTTGTCCCTGAAGTCCTTGCTGTCTTTTTTCCGGGTTCAACAGCAAGCTCAATATAGCCACTCCGTCAGCATATCACGCAACTCCAGCGGGCAGACAAAATCTCCACAACGCAAAAAGGCTGCCCCGGATAACACCGGAGCAGCCTCTTGCTGCGTAAATCTTGTCAGTCCAGCGCTCAGGCTCTGCCGAGGGCTTTAAGCATGGTGGTGCCGAGGTCGGCGGGGTTTTCGACAACGTGGATGCCGGCGGCTTCCATTGCCCTGATCTTCTCGTCTGCGGTGCCTTTACCGCCCGAGACGATGGCTCCTGCGTGGCCCATGCGGCGGCCGGGAGGGGCGGTGCGACCTGCGATAAAGCCGACGACCGGCTTCCTGAAGTATTTCCTGATATACTCGGCGGCCTCCTCTTCGGCGGTGCCACCGATTTCGCCGATCATGACGAGGCCCTCGGTTTCATCGTCCTTGGCAAACATCTTGACCGCGTCGAGGAAACGGGTGCCGATGATCGGGTCGCCACCGATGCCGATGCAGGTTGACTGGCCGAGGCCGACCTCGGTGAGCTGGTGCACCGCTTCGTAGGTCAGGGTACCGCTGCGCGAAACGACGCCGATGGTGCCCTTCTTGTGGATGAAGCCCGGCATGATGCCGACTTTGGCCTCTCCGGGGGTGATGACGCCGGGGCAGTTCGGACCGACCAAAACCGCGCCCTTCTCCTGCACGAAGCTGTAGGCCTTCATCATGTCGTTGACCGGAATGCCTTCGGTGATGCAGATGATCACTTTCAGCCCGGCGGCGGCAGCTTCCATGATGGCGTCAGCGGCGAACGGCGCGGGCACGAAAATCACCGTGGCGTTGGCTTCGGCCTTTTCGACAGCCTCCTTCACGGTGTCAAAAACCGGCACCGGCCTGCAGAATTGATCTTTTTCGTTGCCGTTATAGAGAATTCCGCCCTTACCTGGAGTAACACCGGCCACAACATTAGTGCCGTATTCCAGAATCTGCGAGGTGTGAAAGGTTCCTTCACCGCCGGTGATTCCCTGGACGACCAGACGGGTATCTTTATTGACCAGTACGCTCATAATCCCATAATCTTTTTTGGTGATGAAAATAAGCCGTCAGTTGGACGGAGCTGTCTGACACAAGGTCTGAAGATGGCGGGCGATGCCGAGCATCTTGCCCTCCTCGAAAAAGTTGCAGATCAGGTGGACACCGACCGGCAGCCCAAGAGTGTCAAAACCGACAGGCACGCTTATGGCGGGCATACCGACGATGCTGGCCGGAACAGTGAAAACATCGGCAAGATACATTTCGAGAGGATTATCCATCTTGTCGCCGATACCGAAAGGCGGAAAAGGTGAAGTCGGCCCGAAAATCACATCGACCTTTTCAAAGGCCGCACGATACTTGTCCTGGAAAACCCGGCGCACCTGCTGAGCTTTTTTGTAATAGGTATCATAATAGCCTGCCGACAGCACGTAGGTGCCGAGCATGATGCGGCGCTTCACCTCCGCGCCGAATCCTTCGGTACGCGAATTCACGTACATGCTCATGAGGTCAGGTGAATCGGGCGAACGGTATCCGTAGCGAGCACCGTCGAACCGGGCAAGGTTCGATGAGGCTTCAGCAGTGACAAGTATGTAGTAGGCGGCAATTGCGTAATCACTCTCGGGAAGATCGATCTCGACCAGTTCGGCGCCCGCATCTTCAAGCTTCTTCAATCCCGCCTTGACCACGCTCGCCACGTCAGCGTTCAGGCTTTCCGGGAAAAACGCACGCGGCACACCGATGCGCAGACCTTCGAGCTGGAGATGATCCATCGTCATGCCGTACTCCGGCACATCGTGGTGGGAGGAAGTCGCGTCGTGATCATCCTTTCCGGCGATCACACCGAGCACGAGAGCCGCGTCGTCGCAATTGGCGGCCAGCAGGCCGATCTGGTCGAACGACGATGCGAAGGCTACCAGACCGTAACGCGATATGCGACCATAGGTAGGCTTGAGACCAACGATGTTGCAGAATCCTGCCGGCTGGCGAACCGAACCGCCGGTATCGGAACCGAGCGCCACCATGGCAAGGTTGTTGGCTACCGCTGCCGCTGAACCGCCTGAACTTCCTCCGGGAACACGGCTTCTGTCGTAGGGATTGGGTACCGGGCCAATAGCGGAGTTCTCGTTGGAACTTCCCATGGCAAATTCGTCCATGTTGGTGCGTCCGACGAAGATGGCGTCTTCGGCCAGCATCCTCTGTATGACGGTAGCGTCATAGACACTTTCATACCCCTCGAGAATCCTGGATGCGCAAGAAAGGGGCGCCCCTTTCATGGCGATATTGTCCTTGATGGCAATGGGCATACCGAAAAGACTGCCGGGCTCTTCTCCTGACTGCAACTTGCTGTCAAGTTCTCTGGCGCGGGCCACAGCCTCATCACGAAACACAGCGGTAAAAATATTGTCGTCGAGACAGGTATCGATGCGCTGTAAATAGTCTGAAATTACCTGCTCACAGGTTAGTTCACGTGAGAGCAGACTGGACCTGAGGTCCTGATATCCATGAAACTGCACGTCTGTTCGGGCGGATTTTGTTTTGAAGATCGTTCATCTGCATGATGCGGCGGGACAACAACTCCTGCGGGTTTAGGTCGCTGCCGGCCGGAAGAGACCAAAGGACTCTGCCGCCATGAAGTTTGTATAATAATAAATTACTGTCTATAATTTAATTTGCTGGATATTGCTCGCCTCAAGGACCGTACCGTGTTGAGTCTGAAAGCCGCAAGTTCCGATGACCAGAATTAACCCATGGATTTTTCTACTCTTAAATGCCCCAGTGGTTCAAATCGAAATCGGATCCTGAAGACATCCGGATCCAGGAACAGCTTAAATCATTCTGCGTGCTTCCCAGGCACATCGGTATCATCATGGACGGAAATGGTCGATGGGCCAAACAGAAAGGGAAATCACGCGTCGAAGGTCATATCGCCGGCGTCGAGTCGGTAAGAGATGTCGTCGAATCCGCCTCGCAGCTTGGCCTGGACAACCTGACCCTGTTCACTTTCTCAATAGAAAACTGGAAAAGGCCGAAAACCGAGATATCGGCCCTGATGAAACTGCTCATCAAGGTACTCAGGAAAGAGACGGCGCAACTGCTCGAAAACAACATCAGGTTGCAGGTTATCGGAAACCTTCAGATGATTGCCGATGATGTGCGCAAGACACTTGATGAAACCATGGCAATAACCGAAGGGAACCATGGTATGGCGCTGAACATCGCCCTGAGCTACAGTGGAAAATGGGATATCACCCAGGCCTGCCGTAACATTGCACGTAAAGTGCAGGAGGGGTCTATCGATCCGGCAACCATAGATGAAAGCCTTTTTGCCTCTTTCCTTTCAACCGCATCGATTCCCGATCCGGAATTACTGATAAGAACCAGCGGGGAGTACCGAATCAGCAACTTCATGCTCTGGCAAACTGCCTATTCTGAAATCATTTTCACCAACACGCTCTGGCCCGATTTTCGTCGCAGCCAGTTATATGACGCCATCCGGGAATTTCAGAACCGTGAACGACGGTTTGGCCAGACAAGCGAACAGGTTGCTGACCGCTCAATATGAATTACCGGACTAAAACACAGAACCAATCAGTCCTTTCATGAAAACGACACCATTTGCACCAGACAAGTTATCAGCACTCCTGATTGTTCTGGCACTGCTCAACATCCCTGTCTCTTCGACCTCAGCAAAAGTGAAGACAAAACCGGCAGGGTCGGCTCCCGGAACCATCTCTCCGCTCCCGGCTGCGGCAGTCACACCGGCTGTCCGTAGCCTGACCGTACGGGAACTGTCCTTCAGCGGCCTGCAGACCATTCAGCAGTCTGAACTGCTCAAAAGCCTGCCCATCAAGGTCAATGACACCATCAGCATCCCCGGGCAGGAAATTCCGGGTGTCCTGCAATACCTCTGGAACCTTCAGTGTTTCAGCAATATAAAGATCGACCAGACCGATCTTGGTGGTGGCAATATCAAACTTACCTTTATTGTCACAGAATTCCCGCTCCTCGAAAAAGTCGAGTTTCAGGGCAACGACAAATTCAAAACAAAAGAGTTGCTGAAAACCGCCAGTCTGACCTCCGGACGACGGATCAGCACCCAGGATATGCTGAATGCCACAAACAGAATAGAAAAGCTGTATGCATCGAAAGGCTATCTGACGGCTGGCGCCGAGTACCGTCTCCAGAATACCGGTGACAACAGGGTCAAGGCTCTGTTCACCATCCATGAAGGATCCAGAGTCATCATCGAAAAAATCAGGTTCCACGGAAACAAGGCATTCAAGGAGGGCAAGCTGCGAGGTGTTTTCAAAGAAACCTCGCAGAACTCCTGGTGGAGAAAACTCTTCGGACAGCCGAAACTCGACAAGGACAAGTTCGACGAGGACAAGAATCTGCTGATCGAATTCTATCGTGACAACGGATATCGCGATGCACGCATCATCAGGGATACGATTTCCTATACCGAAGATAAAAAAGGGCTGATCCTCGATATCTACGTCGATGAAGGAACGAAGTACCACATCAGAAACGTCACCTGGACCGGCAACACGAAGGATTTCGCAACGACCCAGCTACTCAATACGACCTTCGGCATCAAAACCGGTGATCTGTACAGTGCAAAGAAAATCAACGAACGCCTGAACTTTTCACAGGATCATACGGATGTCAGCTCCCTTTACCTCGATCACGGCTATCTCTCGTTCAAGGCGCGAGCCGAAGAACAGGTTGTTCAGCCGGATCAGGTTGACCTGGTCATCACCCTTTCCGAAGGTGATCCTTACACGCTCGACATCATCAACATCAACGGGAACACCAAAACGAAGGATCATGTCATCCGGAGAGAACTCTATACCGTTCCTGGCGACACCTTCAGCCGGAAAAATGTCGTCAGAAGCATCAGGGAGCTTTCCATGCTCAACTATTTCGACCCTGAAACCCTGACTCCGGACATCCAGCCTGACCAGAAAAACGATACGGTCGATCTGACCTATAATGTCACCGAAAGGCAGACCGATACCTTCAATGCAGCGGTCGGTTACAGCGCTTCAAGCGGCGGCACCGGCTCTCTCGGCCTGACCTTCAACAATTTCTCGCTCGGTGACCTTTTCAATCCTTCGGCATACCGTCCTCTTCCTCATGGCGACGGGCAGAGACTCGCTTTGCAATGGCAGTTCGGCACCAACAACTACCGAACCCTTTCCTTGTCGGCAACTGATCCATGGGCATTCGGCACCCATACCTCTGTCGGGTTCAACGCATTCAAAACCAAACAGAGCTATGATCTCCTGATCAATAACAGCAGCGATGTAACCTCGACCAAAACTATCAACCAGTATGGTGCAAACATCACCATCGGTCGCCGGCTCACCTGGCCTGACGACTATTATGCCATCAGCTGGCGCCTTGGCTACCTGCATACCAAAGGAGGCTTCATAAGCTTCCTGAATGAAGAGAACTCCCCTGAAGAGGCCGATGAGTTCTCGATCACCCAGGTCATCAGCAGAAACAGCATCGACAATCCGATCTATCCCCGTCATGGAAGCAAAAACGTCTTTACGGCACAGTTGTCTGGAGGGGTGCTGCCCGGAACGATCAATTTCTACAAGCTGATAGGAACATCAAGCTGGTACTTTCCGGTATCACACAACCTGATTGTAAACGTTTCTGCGCAGCAGGGCTACCTGAACACGTTCGATAAAAACGATTATATCCCCTATACGAACTACTTCTACATGGGTGGAAGCGGTATGTCTTCCCTGCCGACCATACCCCTGCGAGGCTATCCGGACCAGAGCCTCGGACAACAATTCGAGGGTGAAACCGATCTTTACGGCGGCAGAATCTATTCGAAATTCACCACCGAGTTGCGCTACCCGCTGACCCTGAACCCTTCGGCAAGCATCTATGCCCTGGCTTTTTTCGAAGCGGGTAATCTCTGGGCCGACTCTTCAACTTTCGATATTACAGATCTGAAAAAATCAGCCGGCATCGGCCTGAGGCTCTATCTGCCCATCATCGGTCAGATCGGTATCGATTATGGCTTTGGCTTTGATGCTGTCCCGTCTGAACCGGACAAAAAGTCTCAGGGATGGAACTTCACCTTTTCGTTCGGTCAACCTAACGACTGAGATTTCCCTTCGCATCCAGGATAAGTGCAAAACAGAAAAGGTGGCTTGCGCCACCTTTTCTGTTTACTCTCCGCTGCTCCTGAGACGCGAAAGTTCGTCCCTTATTCTTGCTGCCTCCTCGTAATCTTCACGGTTGATCGCATCTTCGAGCTTTCTGTCAAGCTCCTCAACAACAGATTCTGCTCCTTTCTGTTCAGCTCTTTCCGGATTTTCGGGCACCTCTTCAGCAGAAGCCGACTCTTCCTCTTCCTTCTGCTGCTCTTCGACAATGCCGGCCTCGTTCATAATCTCTTCTGAAACAAAAATCGGCGCATTGAAACGAACCGCTATGGCAATGGCATCACTAGGGCGCGCATCGATCTCATGCTGTACACCTCCCATTTCGCAGACAACTTTCGCATAGAATGTCTCGTTATGCAACTCATCGATGATGACTTCGTTTACATGAAGAGAAAAGGCATCGGCGATCTGTTTGAACAGATCATGGGTAAAAGGGCGCGGAGGCTTGATGTTCTCGAGCTTGAGAGCTATAGCCTGTGCCTCGAATCCTCCGATAATGATAGGAAGCTTGCGCTTGCCTTCAACTTCATAAAGAATGAGGGCATAGGCACCATTGGTATGAGGACTGGTCGAAAGTCCGAGAATATCCACCTGAAGTTTCTGCATGGTTCTAAAAACATTTGTCGTTCAGCGGGATCGTTACTATCCCGATAATGTTAACAGTAAAGTACCGTTAAACATTTCTTGTTCAAAAAAGTGAAGCATAAAGCCGCAGGAAACCACCGTTATCAGATCGGCGAAACCTTCGGCGGGACAACAAAAAAGCCGCATTATGCGGCTTCTCTGTCTATGTGCCCGAGAGGAGATTCGAACTCCTACACCTAACGGCGCCACCCCCTCAAGATGGTGTGTCTACCAATTCCACCACTCGGGCATTTTTTATAAATTTCAGGGAACAATTCCTGTTACCCAGTGAGAATAGAAGGACTCGAACCTTCGACCCTCTGCTTAAAAGGCAGATGCTCTACCGACTGAGCTATATTCTCAACCAAGCTCAAGGCGCCAAACGGGCCTACTTGTTCTGGTAACGCAAACGCTTCTTATGCCTGTTCTTACGGCGCATCTTCTTGCGTTTGTGCACGGCCATTTTATGGCGTTTTCTTTTTTTTCCGCAGGGCATGAATGATAAAATCTTTCCTGTTTTTTTGAAGGCAAGTAATATAGGGCCTCAGCTGCAATCCACCAAATAAAAAATCATGACCGGGTACTTTTTCAGGGTGGGAACTCCTGAAAGAATGGGACGATCAGGACACATGAGAGAATAGAAAGAGCGCTCTTTGACGCTCTTTCTTATTTAACACTGTTTTCCTTGCAGTCCCTGTTGTCGCTTGTTCTCTTGCGACCGCTTCAGGCGTTCATGTACTTGAAAAACTCCTTGTTGTCCTTCGTCTCGACAATCTTCTCACGCATGAACTCCA
>Ga0233421_10000328_pt1 | contig 21129 bp, 24 predicted proteins | sample Watercolumn_Mata_3_FD_182725 | JGI IMG/M metagenome (GOLD analysis project Ga0233421, IMG submission 182725) | Freshwater microbial communities from Lake Matano, South Sulawesi, Indonesia - Watercolumn_Matano_2014_107_MG | ecosystem: Environmental > Aquatic > Freshwater > Lake | place... | reverse complement strand
TCAATATCATCAAGCTCTGGCATGACCGCGACGGTGGCGGTAGAAGTGTGGACCCTTCCTGAAGATTCAGTTACCGGGACGCGTTGAACACGGTGGACGCCAGATTCAAATTTTAATTTTCCATAGACCCCTCGGCCCGTAATTTTTATGGTAAGCGGGCCTTCGGGGCAGGCTTTCCAGCCTTGAGTTTGGGCGTATTTAACATACATATTTAGCAAATCTTGGCCCCAAAGCTTGGCTTCTTCGCCGCCAGCGGCGCCGCGGATTTCGAGAAAGAGATTACGGTTATCGTAAGAGTTCATAGTAGAACGAGGTTCATTGTTCATTGTGGACGAGGACAACAAAATTTGTTTTTCCTCTTCAAATTTTTTTACATCCTCGTTAGCCATATCTGTGAAAACAGGGTCAAGAGCCAGTTGTCTTGCTTCAGAAATTTTTTTATCTAATTCCTCAATTTGATTTTTAAGATAACTAGGAATTTGGTTATTCATGCAAAGATTTTTTAAGCGCGCTAATCATGCGAGATAAATATGAACAGTTGTCATACAAATTTTTATATTGTTTTTCATTGATGTAGCTGTTTTTGTGGGCAATGGCCAATATAGCCACCACTTCGTAACATGATCCTCGGGACAAATCCAAAAAATGGGCAAAATCTTTTTTCGTACGGCTTGAACCTTCGGCAATGTTTAAGGCAATAGAAACCGACGCCCGTCTAATTTGGTTGGTTAATCCAAACATCTCATTTTTTGGCCAGTCTGCTGTGATTTTATAGATTTTGTGGGAAAAATTTAAGGATTCTTGGTAGACAATCAATTTTTCAAAGTTGAACATGTTCTTATTCTACTATGAACCACGTCTACCATGAACTAGCACTAGTCTACTGTAGATAGAAATCTATATTGCAAGTGTTAGTGTTAGCGTGCTTGCTCGAGCATTTCGCGTAAAGTCTTTGGGCGGTTGTCTTCATCTGCTTTTTGTTGTTTCTTTTGTTTTACCACGGCCTGTTTGGTCGCGGCGGTTTTTTGTTTAGCCTGAAATTTTTCAATTTTCCCCACTGTGTCTACAAATTTTTGCTGGCCGGTATAGAAAGGGTGGCACTTGGAACACAACTCCACCCGGATTTGTTGTTTGGTGGAGCCAGTCGTGAACACATTCCCGCAAGCGCAAACCACTTGCGCATCAGGATAATATTGAGGGTGGATTCCTTGTTTCATTAATCTAATTATACTAAAAAATCTGTCTATAGTCACTACCTCAAATTTCTAATTACTAATTTCTAACTTCTAAAATTAGGAATTAGAATTCAGCAATTTGTGTAATGGGTGGTAATGAACCCGTTTTTCGGCAATTAGGATGCCTAAAAAAACAAGGGCGGAGCCAACTAGAAAGGGGATAGTAATTTTTTCTCCAAGCAAAGGAATAGCAATTAAGATGGCGGCCACGGGGTCAATATAAACAAAAACCGAGGTTTTGTACGCCTGTAATTTTGATAACGCCCAATTGTAAAAAGAGTAAGCGATCAGACTGGAAAAAATTCCTCCATAAATTATTCACAAATAGCCCTTAGAATTTAATTCTCCAAACCAAAACGGATTTTGTATAAATTCATAACTCATTAGAGGTAGAAAAGTTACCGTGCCAATTAAACACGCCCAAAAAGTAGAGCCGGCGGCATTTGCGGGAGTCAAAAATTTTCGGCCAGCAATGGTAGCTATAACCGCAAAAAAAGTAGCAAGGAGCATTAAGAAATTTCCCAAAACCGCGCCGGTAAATCCTTGGAAAATGAGCGGTTCAAAAATAATGACCACAGCCCCAATCAGCGCTAGAGAAACTCCGGCGATCGCGTTTTTAGTCAGCCTTTCTCGCAAATAAATACTGGCGCCAATCAAAGTCATAATGGGGGCAAAAGAGGCAATAATAGTGGCCTCGATCGCGGTAGTTCTTTGCAAAGCCAAAAAGAAAAAGGCAATATTAAAAGTAATGCCGGCCAGAGCGTAAAGCCAAAGCCATTTATTTTTTAAATCAGAGTAAGCAATTTTTTTATGAACAAAAAAATAAAGAATAAGGGAGGCAATTAAAAATCTTAAAAAAGCCAAAGAAAACGGGGGAATGTTGCCCAAAGAATATTTAATAATGGGGGAGGTAGCCCCCCAAATAATGTTGGCGACTATTAGGGCTAAAATTGGGTAATTGATTTTATGCACACTTCCAGTGTAGCCGTTATTTGTTCTTTTGTGAAGAGGTTTTTTAGGGTGACTAAATTATTTTTGGCCTCATCCGGGCCAATGATTACGGCAAAGGGGACACCTTTCTGGTCGGCGTATTTAAGTTGTTTATCCAGCTTAGCGGTGGGGTCGGGGAAAATTTCGGAGTTGAGATTTAGGTCTCGCAGTTTGCGGACAGTTTCCAACGACCGCGTAAAAGTGTCCGCATTAAAAATGGTAACTAGGACTTGAGAACTAGTTTTTTTGGTGGGGATTAGCCCAAATTGATCAGCGGCCTCTAAAGTGCGGTCAAAGCCCAAGCCAAAACCGGTCCCAAAATATTCGTAACCAAACAATTGTTTAAAAAGTTTGTCATATCTTTCCCCACCAAGAACCGATCCGGCAGTGTAGCCCGGAATAACTATTTCCCAAATTGGCCCTTGGGAATAAGCAAACGAGCGAGCAATCGTGGGGTCAAATTCGTACCAATTAGCGGCAAATCCCAGACTTTTTAAATAATCAAAAATAATTTTAATCGTTTCATTGGGTTTTAATTTTTTAATTGACCTAACTAACGCATATGCGTCGGATAGATCAATTCCTTTGGTTTCCATTTCTTTGACAACCCCTTCTTCGCCTATTTTTTTGATTTTATCGATGGCTACAATGGCTTCGTAAGGAAAATCTTTTAGCAAAGACCGGTCGCTAATTAAAACTTTGACCTGTTTGAAACCTAACCGACGGTAGATGTCTAGCGAAAGAGCAATGGTTTCGGCGTCGGCAAGAGGGGAAGGGTCGCCGTAAATATCCGCGTCGCACTGGACAAATTCGCGGTAACGGCTTTTTTGGGGTTTTTCGGCGCGAAAAGCTGATTGGATTTGATAACGTTTGAAGGGTTTAGTAATTTGGTTTTGATATTGGGTAACGGCGCGAACCGTGGGGACAGTTTGATCATATCTTAAAGCCACATCCCGCCCGCCCGGGTCTTTAAATTTAAAAAACAATTTTTCGTCATCACCAATTTGACCAGTGAAAATTTCCAGAGTTTCCAAAGTGGGGGTTTCCATGAGGTCATAACCCCACAACTCGCAAATTTGGGCCAATTTATTTTTTAGCCACTGACGTTTTTTTGCCTCCGCCGGCAGAAAGTCTCGGAAACCGGGAAGAGTTCTAGGTTCAAGAATTTTGTTTGACATATATTTCAATATTGATTATTCTAAATTTGTGATTGCAAATGCAACTATAGTGAATGCTCTTGCAGATTTATTGATAAACTTGTCTGCCGGTTGGGTTGGGGCAATATTAATTTCCCCAAACTTTACTTGGGCCAGCCGTAACAAGAAAATTATTGTCTTGACAACAGATGTCATTTTAGCTACCATTTCTTTGGTCTTAGCCGTTATTTTAAAACAATCTCTCATATGAAAAAAAAAGTTGACTTAATAGATGTAAACGCTAACGCCGCTATTGCTTTTTCGTTGTCTTTGATTGCCGCTCTTTTAGTTTACATTGCTTTTTTCCGGTAAATTGGATTCCGTATTCCACGATGTTTCCTTCTTGGTATTTTGAAATGTAATTATTTGCGGACATGGTTTTTATCATAGCATTTATTATACGTAGCCTGCATTATCAATTCCAAAGATAAACGAATTTTTAAGTTCGCTGTTATATATTTCCCTAATAAGCGGTTGGTACATTTCATAGCGAAGCATGGTGGGTTTTTCATTCTGCAGGAGGATTGCGTTGGGAAAATTTTCATAGAGCCAAAGACCTTGAACCATGTACTCCGTAAATTTTCTTTTAACCCACTGGTTAAGAATTTTGTCGGTTGGCATGGGTAAACTGTCAAAATATTTTCCGAAACCAAAGTTTTGTTTCATTTTGTTTCGTTCCCAAGCGAACTTATCCTGACTAAAATATTTATCAATAATTTTTAGATACTTATTAAACATTTTTTCAAAAAGGTTACCCTTACTCTTTTCAAATTCGTACCAACTAACAATTTTTAGATTGTCAATTTTCAGTCTAGTCTTCAGCCACTTTTCAAAATTAGACTTATAGGTAGTCCACCTAGCACCAAATTTATTAAAAAATTGTTTCTTAGAGTAGAACGAACAAGTTTTACCACTCAAAGTATAGATGTAATAGGGGTCAGTGTTACCAATGATAATACTTAGCGTAAAATCAATTTTTTGTTTTTTCAACCCCACTAAATACTTTTTTAGCGTTGGCAAATCAGCTTCGAGATTATTGCCAATAGGGGAAAGAGCCACATAATTTTCCGGTTTTCTCGAAAACATCTCTATTGGATTTATGGTTGAGCAAGTAAAACAGAGCAGATTCATGGTTTAAAAATATATGGATAAATAAAGGGTATGGGCTGATTACCGTTTAAAGTGTTTAGCATCTCTGACCTTAGAAGGGAAGGGGTTTCCATTTGAATTCCAAAACAGGGGCTATAACGAGTTTTTATGGCTTGCCCTTGGCGTCCGTAAGTATCAACTTTTAGGTTTGCCATGGTAGTGATTTGTGTTTGATTAGGCCGAGTCATCCTGCCGTAGAAATTTTCGGCGGAGAATAATTCTGAAATTCTGAATTCTTCTGACAAAGAAATGTCCGGTTGAAAAATAGCAATTTCTGATGGTTTGGGAGGCATATCTAGAAACCAGCTTAGCACCATGTTTTCAGCCTGGATTTTTTTGGTTACCAATTGGATAGTATTTGTTTTCATTTTTTGGATCATTTTGTCTCTTTCTGCCCAGTCGAAATCCTTGGGATTGCCGATGGCAGGGTAAATGTAATCAGTGTCGTCAGTATCGCCAATAAAAACGAGCAAATTGGGGATTGCTCCGGCGTATTTTAGCCAAGATGCCAATTGTTTATAAAAATTACCTCGGTTAGTGTAAATAGCAGTTCTTTCGGGGTTAGGATAAATATAATAGCCAGTGCCGTCGGAGGTGATATTTATAGCGGGGCAGATAAAGACAAAGTAATCAAGGTTTCGGCATCCACTGGCAGAGGAAACATTTGTTCTGAGTTGTGTTAAATCAGGGTTTTGATCTCTGGCTTTATCAAAAAAAGTTAAAATACCCAAAATCATCGCTGCCCAACCGGCGGTTTCTCCGCAGTATTGTTGGCCGAGTTCCTGAAGATCATCTTCAGCCTTGGACAGATCGTCCCAATATCTGGCATAGGCCGTGAAAGTTCTACTGACACCATAATTGTCTGATCTTTTTGCTTTTAGGCTTGCCATTAATTCTGCACCTGATAAATTTTTAGGATAATCAATTTTCTTTTTATTCAGCCAATAAATTATCTCCGCCTTTCTATTAATGGCGGCTTGAACCTCATTACCAATTTGATCCAATTCTTTTTTCATATGGGTGACGGACGGGAGTTGAACCCGCCAAAACTTGGTTCACAGCCAAGCGTCTCAACCGCTGGACTTCCGCCACCAAATTTTTCTGGAGGCGCAAAAGGGGAGAGAAAAGAAGCCATAACCATCAAAAAAACCAGCCCTGCTGGTTTAATATAGCTTTTATCAGGCTCCGCGTTTTTGCGACACCAGTCGGTTGTATTTTTACGGTCCAACCTTTCCGTAGAGTATTTTGACTCTCAGCTTGTGGATCGTGACTCCACTTAACGCTTTTAATTAAATTGTTAATTTATTTTAGCATGAATCTTAGAAAAGTCAAGTGGTAGGTTGCGTACAACGATCGCATTAAGTAACATCCTAGCTAAATTAGAGTTTTTGAGAGAAATTATTGAGGAAAATTTACGAGGGAAATTTACGAAAGATTTATTCGTACCGGATCGCTTCAATGGGGGATAAAGCGGCGGCTTTGCGGGCTGGCAAAACGCCAAAGAGAATGCCAATGCCAGAAGATACCCCTAACGCTAAAATTACGGAAGTAGTGTCAATGTAAGCGGGGAATAAACTTTGAATTCCCAAAGTTATTAAAAAAGCTAAAGTTAATCCCGCCAACCCTCCAAACAATGACAGGATTATTGACTCCACCAAAAATTGCGAAAGAATATCCACTTTTGTGGCCCCCACACTTCTTCTTATTCCAATTTCTTTAATTCTTTCCGTGACGGTCACATACATGATATTCATAATTCCAATTCCCCCCACCAACAAAGAAATGGCGGCAATAGCGACCAAGATAATGTTGAGAATATTAAAAATGGAGCTTATGGCGTTAAGGATTTCTGTTGATTCCACCACGGAAAAATCATCTTTTTTATAGCGTTTCAAAAGCTCGGTTGTGACCTCTTCTTTTGTCAAAGAAATGGCGTCGCGGTTTTGAGCTTGCACATAAATTGAGAGAAATTTATTGTTGGGATTAAGACTGGGGGCGGAAGTGTAGGGAATGTAGACATAATTGTCAAACGAAGGTCCGCCTAAAGCTCCCCCTCCTTTTGACTCCAAAACCCCATGGATTTTAAAGTTTATATCAAATAAATTGATTGTTTTACCGACGGCGTTTTGAGCTGTTTCGAAAAGTTTTTCCGCCAGTTTTGGGCCAATAACAGCCGTTTTAGTTTTTTTGTCAACTTCGGTTTTGGTGAAAAGCTCTCCAAAGATGGGTTTAAGATTTAAAACTTCAAACACATCTGCGGTGGCTAAAATAACGGAAGTATATTTTGATTCTGACCCTCCTTTTGCCGTTCCGTTTTTTTGGAAGGCAGGAACAACCAGTTTGGCGGATTTCAACCGAGAAAGGTTTTTAACATCTCTGGTGTCAAATGTTGACTCAAAAGTAGAATCAGCGTTAAACCCTCCCTCGTTAAAAGCTCCGCCCGGTAAGACATAGATTAAATTTGTCCCTAAACTTTCAAATTGGTTTTGAATATACTTTTTAAGTCCCAAACCAAAAGCTGTTAACAAAACTACCGCTAAAACACCAATTAAAATACCCAGAGACGTCAAAAAAGTCCGCCCTTTATTTCGGGAAAAGTCAAATAGGGCAGATTTAAAAATAAAGTTAAAATATGGCATTAATAAAGCCAGTAACCCAGTAACTCAATAAAAATAAAGCTAGTTACTAAAGTAACTTAAGTTACTTTTATTTGGTCACTTGGTGACTGTGTTATTTGGTTACTTTTCAATTTTACCATCTCTAATTTTAATCATTCTTTTCGTTTTGGCGGCTACATCTGGCTCGTGGGTGACGATAGCGATCGTAATTTTTTCTCCTTTATTAAGTTCTGCCAATAACTTCATAATTTCGTCACCGGTTTTAGTATCCAAATTTCCTGTTGGTTCATCAGCCAAAACTAATTTTGGTTTCATAATCAGCGACCGGGCAATGGCGACCCGTTGCTGCTGGCCGCCGGAAAGTTTATTAGGGAATGATTTTTCCTTTTCGGGGATGCCAAACCTTTCTAGTAAGTACTTGGCATGGGAAAGGGGATCGTAGTCCAATTTTCGGCGCGCGTAAATTGATGGCAACAAAATGTTTTCTAAAACCGTAAGTTTGGGAAGCAAATTAAATTGTTGAAAAACAAAACCGATAAATTCGTTGCGCAGAGCCGAAAGGCGGTTATCCGAAACTTTGGAAACATCCAGATCGTTTATTTTTACGGTTCCCGAAGTGGGTAAATCTAGTAAACCAATAATGTGCATCAAGGTGGATTTTCCTGACCCTGAAGGGCCAACAATAGAGCAGAATTCACCGTCTTTAATGGTTAAACTAACATCTTCCAGCGCGGCGAATTTTGTTTCAGGGTCAATTTGGTAGATTTTGGAAACATTATTGAGAGTTATCATGAGCAAGCGAGTAACTCAATAAAACCAGTAACACAGTGACCCAATAAAAATAAAATTAGTAACTCGAGTAACTTAAGTTACTGATGGTCACTTTTATTTGGTTACTGGGTTACTTGATTACTCGCTAATTATATTGCCTTCTTCTAACCCGGATTTTATTTCGACCTGACTGTCTAAAGTGTCTCCTAAAGTTACCACCCATTTTTTCTTATTTTTTCCGTCTTTAAGCCAGACATATTTCAAACCCTCTTTATCAGTCTTAACAAATTTTGTGGGGACAGCCAAGACGTTGGGCAGTTCTTTGGTAATAAACTGCGCGTCGCCGGTCATTCCAAGACGAAGCATTAAGCGGTTAGCGGTTAGCGGTAAGCTCATCTTTACTTCGTAAACGGTTCCTGTTTCGCCGGATTTTGGGGAAAAAGAAATATTGGTTATTTGCGAAGAAATTTCCTGATCGGGGAAAGGATCTAAAATAATTTTTCCACTTTGATTTGTAGTTAAACCGACCACATCCGTTTGGTCAGCGGTGGCTAAAAAATAAATGGTTTTGGGATTAATGATTTGAAATTCGGCTTGGGTGGGGGTAATGTTAACACCTGCGGTTGGAGAATCGGCCGAAATCACAATACCCTCGATAGGCGTCCAAAGGTTAGCATATTTAATCGCGAGATTTTTTATTTCTACGTCCCAAACCGTTTTATCTAAATCAAATTGGGCCTTATCTAAAATAAATTTTAGGTCGCTGGTAATTCTGGTATCATAATTTTTTTTATCTACGTCAAAATCCCACCGTTCGGACATGTAAGTGTTTAAATATTTTTTGAGATTTTTTTGCAACTCCTCTTGATCTAACGAAGCGACAGTTTGAAATTTTTTGACAAAATCTCCTTCCTTTACTCCTACCCAAGTTAAATAACCGGAAGTCTGAAACCGCAGGACGACATTTTCTTCTGCCGCAATTTCGCCGGACAAAGACAGGGTTTCCGATAAATTTTGCCGTTTAACCGTGTGAGTGGCGACTTTTTTGGCCGCGGACTGATTAGTATAAATTTTCCAACCACTAACAGCCACAACAATCATCAGCAAAATAAGAACCAGCCATTTTTTTTCCCAAACGGTTTTAAATATAGATTTCATAAGAAAAGATCCTATCGCCCTTCGGGCTCCAGGATGACGCAATGACTAGTAGTTTACAACAGTTGCCCGTAGAGAAGAAAGGGTAGAAGTAGTTGGATTGGTGTAACAAATCACGGCGGCAACCACGCCGGGTTTAAAATCAGGAAGTTTGGCGGTGGAAAAAATTGTCCCCACATTTTTTTTCAAAGTCACCGCATCATTTAAATCAATTTGGGAAACGCTCCCGCCAAATTCTTTTAAAGAAATAATGCCGTTATTTGCTGATTCAATAATCCCAATTAGGTTATACCGGTGGACTTTAGCCACGATTTGAAACGCGGTCATTTGGTTTGAAGCCGGATCAACGGCCCCAATAGCTACCAAATCATCACCAACTTTTAAGTTGGAAAAATTAGTTTCGGTTCTATTTCCCGAGCGGTAACGATAGAAACTGGTGGCGTTAGTGGTAGAAATAGTTTTGTCCCCATCAGGAGAGGCGATGACAATAGACGAAGTTCCTAGAGTTTTGATTTTACCCAAAAAAGTGTGTCGCGGGGTTTCGGCAGATTTGGCTAAAACCCGCTGCAAAATTTCTTGAGCGCGCGCGGAAGGAGTTGCGGTGGCGGAGGGAGTGGAACTAGCAGCTATTGCCAAATCACCAAAAAGCAGAAAGCAGAAAGCAGAAAGCAGAAAGAGAGAAATTTTTTTAAACATAAATTTAAGGGTTGATTTCCAAAGTCACATTTTTACGAATCGTTAGCGAATTTTTGCCGTCTAAAAAAGCCGTCACCGTGATTTCATTTTCTCCGTCTTCCAATTTTAAATTGCCAGAAAAATTTCCCTGGGCATCGGCGGAAGCGATTTTTTCATCAGTATTACCAAAAACAAAAATAGCGGCCCCAGTGGCTGTTTGACCGGAAATAACAAGATCGGCGGATTTTGTGGAGGATTTGTCAATGAGGTTAATTAGGGTTAGGGGGAGGGTTTGGCCCGCCGTCGCTTCGCTTTGGCGAGGCGAGGGTTGGGTGACAATAATGGTTGGGGGTTTGGGTTTTAGCGCGGGCAAGAAATTTTTGGCGGCAAAATAACCGGCTACCAGAAGCGCGCCTACAACCAAACCAATTAGCACGGTGATAATTTGTTCTTTATTCATGCCAAGTGACGCGATTTTAGTAATTTCCTGTTGCGATTGCAAGAGTTTCGGGTTAGAATGAAAAAAGATTTATGGAAATTTCTTTAAATAAACCTACGGGAATAAAAATTAAAGGGAAAAACGCCTCCGCCGTTGTCACTCCGGAAAAAATTGCGGTGGAAAATTATCAGATTACCGGGCCGGGAGAATATGAAATTTCCGGCATTGATGTAATTGGGCTGGCTGGCGGAGTGTTTCGGTTGCGGGTTGACGGAGTTTCTGTAGGCTGTCTTACTCGCAAATTGACGGATGACGAAAAATCACGATTGGGGACTATCAATATTGTTATTCTTCCAGCGGGGATAGAATTAGACGCGGGGCTAGAAGCCTCTTATGTTTTGCCCCAAGGTGAACCGGAAGAGGTGGCGAAATTTGCCAAAAGTTTAGGCGCGGAAAATATTACTCCTGCCCCAAAGCTTGTTACCACGCCGGAAAAATTACCGGAAACAACGACAGTGGTGGTGTTAAAATAAAGCAAATAAAGCCAGTAACCCAGTAACTCAATAAAAATAAAAGCAGTAACTTGAGTAACTTTAGTTACTTTTATTTGGTTACTTGGTTACTTGGTTACTTATGTCAGAAATTAAAGTTCCGCCGCAAAGTTTTGAAGCCGAACGGTCGGTTTTGGGCGCTATTTTAATTGACAAAAACGCCATTGTGGAAGTGGCCGGTTTTTTGCGCCCCGCCCATTTTTATGACGAACGGCATGGAGATATCTTTGCGGCCATGTTGGCTCTTTATGAAGAACGTCACCCCATTGATCTTCTTACCCTAACCGAAAAATTAAAAGCCCAAAAAAAATATAAAGATGTTGGCGGGTCGGGTTATTTGTCCGAACTTACTACGGTTGTTCCTACCGCGGCCCATGTGGAAGAATACGGGCGGATTATCCGCGAGCTTTGCGCTAAACGGGAATTAATTTCTGTTTCGGCGGCCGTTTCAGAAATGTCTTTTGATGCCGGTAAAAAATTACAGGAAGTTTTAGACAGCGCGGAAAGTAAAATTTTTAATATTTCCCAAGAAAATTTGGAAAGAAATTTTGTGTCCATGAAAGAAATTTTGGCGCAAAGTTTTGACCGGCTGGATGAAATCCAAAAACGGGGCGGGGGAATGCGAGGCATTGCCTCCGGCTGGAAAGATTTGGATGACACTTTGGCGGGGTTTCAGGATTCTAATTTAATTATTTTAGCGGCTCGACCCGGCATTGGCAAAACCGCGTTTCTACTAAACATTGCCTTACATGTGGCGGTTAAAGAAAAAGTGCCGGTAGGAATTTTCTCGCTAGAGATGAGTCAGGAGGAATTGGGCGATCGGTTGTTGGTTTTGCAGGCGGGTATTGACTCGTGGCGATTAAAAACGGGAAGACTGGAAGAAGAGGATTTGGACAAACTGCAAGACGCGATGGGGGTTTTGGCTGATGCCCCGATTTATATTGATGACACCCCCGGGATCACTCTCATGGAAATGCGCACCAAGGCGCGAAGGCTTCAGATGGAACACCGGCTAAAGTTGGTTTTAGTAGATTATTTACAATTAGTTAATCCCGGCAGGTCTTTGGAATCGCGCGTTCAAGAAGTTTCCATTGTTTCCCAAGCCCTAAAGAACTTAGCTCGGGAACTACGCGTGCCGCTAATTTCCGCGTCGCAGTTAAATCGAGCCGTCGAAGCTAGGGGGACAAAAAAACCGCAACTAGCCGATCTTCGGGAGTCAGGTTGTTTAACGGGAGAAACTTTAATTATGTTGGCTGACAGCGGTAAATTAGCTACCATCGCCTCTTTGGTGGGTCGTTTACCCTTTTCAATTTTAGCTCTTGACCAGAATTTAAAAATTCGCAAGTTTTTAGTTAAAAAAGTTTTTTCGTCCGGGATCAAAAAAGTTTTTCGATTAAAACTTCGGTCCGGTCGGGAAATTCGGGCTTCAGCCAATCACCGGTTTAAAACTCTGTACGAATGGAAAAGATTAGACCGTCTTTCAAAAGGAGAAAAGATCGCCGTTCCTCGAATTATAAAATTGAACCCAATAACGACCTTTTCCCAAGAGAAATTAATTATTTTAGCCCACATGATCGGCGACGGCTGTTATGTAAACCGCCAACCAATTCATTACACCAGCGGAAATAAAACAAATATCAATGTGGTTAAAAAAGCGGCTCAAAGAGGTTTCGGAGTTACCGGCAAGGTTGTTAACCAAGAAAATTGGTGGCATGTATATTTAACAAACGATGGGAAAAATCCCATAATCAGTTGGTTTAGGGAACTGGAAATTTTTGGTCAGCATTCATATGAAAAAATTATCCCTGATTTTGTTTTTGGCTTAAAAAATGACAAGATAGCATTATTTCTTTCTCATCTTTGGGCCACAGACGGAAATTTAAGCTCGGCCAATGAAGGGGGGATGGCCATTTATTACAGCACTACCAGTCATAAACTGGCTCATCAAGTTCAGCACTTGTTATTGCGTTTTGGGATTTTGTCACAAATAAGGTTGCATAAAAAAACCGGCTACCGCGACGGTTATATAGTGGATATTTCCGGCAAAACAAACCAATTGATTTTTTTAGACAAGGTCGGAGTTTTTGGAAAAACTAAAGAAATGACCAAAGCGAAAAAAACGCTTGAAAATTTAGAAGCTAATCCTAATCTGGATGTTATTCCTACTGATGTTTATTGGGACGAGATAGAAGCTATTATTCCTGACGGTTCGCAAGAAGTTTTTGACTTAACAGTAGATCAAGCGCACAACTTTATAGCCGGTGACATCATTGTTCATAACAGTATTGAACAAGACGCGGATGTGGTCATGTTTTTGTACCGGCCGGAAGACACTAAAGATTTAGCCCCCAGTGACAAAATTCCCACAATATTGTCTATTGATAAACACCGCAACGGCGCTTTAGGGGAAAAAGCCTTCATGTTCAACGGGCCGCTGATGCAGTTTAGGTTGCAGGCAAAGTAAAGGGCCTATGATTTTTATTTAGCCTCGCTAGTCCCCAAATCCCAAATTTTTTCGTTTGACGAGGATTTTGGGAGAATGTGATTCAAATTGCAGGGGGAAACACAAAGTTGTTTGAAATGCTAGTTTAGCTTATAATAGTAGCGTGTTTGAGAAATTTTTAAGATCACATCTAAAAGCAGCAGAGAGAGAGAGAGCTTACCTGAAGAGCTTCGGTGGAACATGGAGGCGTTGGTGCCTCAAGGAAGTCTTGTAATGGAGGAACTGGCAGACCAAATGGGGGGGAGAAGGAATCCCAAAAAACATCAGCATCATAGCCCAAAAGATCTAACAGAAGCGGTGATTGAGAATATTGTGGCAATTCTTGAAGTCAGAAGACAGATTGATAACGAAAAGTAAAAGAAAAATGGGACTTTGGCTGTGCCGAGGGCGGGACTCGGACCCGCACGAGGTTTTATCCTCAATAGTTTTTGAGACTATCCTGTATACCATTTCAGCACCCCGGCAATGGGACTATTTTACCATTTTACCAATTTAGTGGAAAGCCCAAAGAAGAAAAAGTCCGGCCGTTATCATTTGGGTATAAATTCCCCACGGCGCGTCAACGCGGGAGTCAAAGATGACATCATGAAACCAGTGCTGGATTTTGTACATGGTTTCGGAAAGCGGATTATTAAAACGAGGGAAAACATAAGGGGCCTCTAAAAGATCGGGGAGTTGGCTTAAAAAAATTCCAGCAAAAAAATAAGCAGGGTCTAACCCGCCCTTTAGTAAAAAAACCATTCCCGCGCCGGCAAAACCAAGAATAATATCAATCGCCGTGTCTTTGGCAATTTCTTTTTTGGTTTTATTTTTGTTGGTCATGAGATCCCAATGGGGGACCTTGTCTAAAATAAAATGCGAGGCTAAAGCCATGGGCAAACCAACGACGGGGTCGGAAATTTTGGCAAGAAGGGCGGCGGCAATTAGCGAATGAGCAGTTAACGTCATAAATTAATTAGCGGTTAGCGGTTAGAGATTAGCATTTAGGGTTTGAAGATGAGTATACCAAGACTTGTCAAGAGTTTGCAAGTTTGTTACCCTTGAGGATATGGTCTTTAAAAACAACGCCTTTGTGGAGGTGTTAAAAATTTCCTCGTTTCGCAATCTCTGGCTCTCGCAACTTATTTCCCAAACTTTTTTGCAATTATTATTTTTTTCTTTGATGTTGCGGGTTTACGACCTTACCCGCAGTAGTTCGGCGGTTTCCGTGGTGGTTTTTTTAACCACGATCCCCAATATTTTTTTGGGCGCGCTAGCCGGCGTTCTAGTGGACCATTGGGGGCGAAAGCCGGTGATGTTTTTTTGCCATTTTTTGCGGGCCATTGCCGTCGTGGCGGTTTTTGCTTCCGCGGAGTCTCCGGGGAGAATTTATACTTTGGTTTTTTTGATTAGCTCTATTACCCAATTTTTCTTTCCGGCCGAAGCCGGGATAATTTACGAATTAGTCAAAGATAAAAAATTATTACTAACGGCCAACAGTTTATTTTCCATTACTTTTTTTGGAACAGTGATTGCCGGCAATATTTTGGCCGGACCCGCGCTTTTGTTTTTGGGCCACCACTGGACCTTTTTATTGGTCGCCGCGGCTTTTATTTTAGCTTCGCTTTTTACCTTTCAATTGCCGGGGCTACCTGTTTGGCGTTTTAGACAAAACAGAGAAGAGCTAAACATCAACGAAATGTTTACTGATTTTATGGGGGGGATTGATCATTTATATAAAGCCCCGCAGGTGAGAAGCGGAATTTGTTTGTTAGGAATTTCCCAAATAAGCATTGGAATTTTGGGGGTTGTGGCTCCCGGGTTTGCCGATCAAGTGTTACATTTACCGGTAACGGACGTTTCGCTTTTGGTTATGGCGCCTGCCGCAGCGGGAATGGCTATGGGGGCGGTAGTTTTGGGCCAATTTTTTCGCGCCGTTTCCAAGAGAAAGTTAATAGAAATCGGATTTTTGGCGGCTGGGGCAGGACTAGTTATTTATTCTCTAAATAACCAAGTGTGGTTAAGCGTCATTTTATTGTTGATTTTAGGCGCGGCTAACGCCTTTTTAGACATTCCAGTTAATACCCTGATTCAGGAAAATACTCCTGAAAGCGTTCGGTCGCGGGTTTACGGAGTGATTTCTTCAGTTATTGGGCTAGCGGGGATATTTCCCATTGTGATTTCCGGAGCGCTAGCGGACATGGTAGGCGTGCAAACAGTGATGTTTTTGTGCGGTTTAACGATTTTTAGTTTGGCGGTCTTGTATAATAAAAACAATCATGCCGGAAACTTTTTTTAATTTTGGCGTAATTACCATTTCTCGATTAGGTTTTTGGCTTTTTTGGGCGGGGCTTTTGGCCTCGTTTTTAATTTGGAAACAGGCGCGAAAAACCGGTCTTTCGGAAGAAAAGGTTTTTGATGTTTTTCTTTTAACGAGTTTTATAAGTTTAATGGCCGGAAGAATTGGCTATGTAGTTTCTTCGTGGCCAAATTTTAGCGTGGATATTTCCCGTATCTTTTTGGTCAATCATTATCCGGGCATGTCCTTTACTTGGGCTTTTGGGGCGGGAATTGTGACGGCGATTTTGGTGGCGAAGTCTTTGGATTTAGAAGTTTGGGAAATTTTGGATATTTTCACGATTGGGTTTGGTTGGGCCGTAGTTGTGGGGTTGTTGGGATTGTGGAGGATGTGGGGATTATGGGGAGGGTTGTTAGTAGTAGCTGTTGGGTTAACGTTGGCCCAGTACAAAATAGACACGACGACAGATTTGGCCCCTTTAGCGCGAAGGAACGGGATTGTAACTTCCGCCTACTTGATTTTTTTTTGCAGCTGTCTTTTAATACTAGGGAAACCAACCAAGCAGGAAGAAGTAATTTTCTACTTGGTTTTGTTGGTTATTAGTCTTGTATTTTTTATGATTAAATTTCCGGCAGATGTTTTGCAACAAATTAAAAAACACTTGGAAACCAAAGCGGTGGAAGCGCAGGCGCGGATGAAACTTTTAAAAAAAGAGGATCCATTTGCGGATAAAAGCCGGCTTCTTGATCGGGCTTCAGACGACGCTGACGCCCAAGTTAAAGCTGGCCACGAACGGGTTGAGGCCATGCAAAGACAGATGAGTTTGGTTTTAGTCCAAACGCGCAAAGCGTTGACCAAAATTAAATTGGGCAAATACGGCGTTTGCGAATCTTGCGGGAAAATGATTGACACTGATCGGCTCGCGGCCATGCCGGCGGCCACGTTGTGCTTGATCTGCGAAAAGAAGCGGGAGAAATAATCCTCAACATTTTTCTTGCTTTTGAACGCAATCCCAATTTTCAATTTTCAATTCTCAATTCGTTTCGCTTTGCGAAAGAAAATTGCAAGCAATTTTCCCAATGAATTTTCAATGGTTCAATGTTAAAATCACAAAATGGACATCCCCATAATTTTTGAGAATGAAGATCTCTTAGTAATAAATAAACCCGCGGGAGTGGTGGTTAATCGAGCAGAAAGCGCCAAAGGAGAGACAGTGCAGGATTGGATCGAGCGAAAATTTGAAATTCGAAATTTGAAATTTGAAAATGCGGAAGAATTTAAAAGTAGAAGGGGGATAGTTCACCGGTTAGACAAGGATACCTCGGGCTTACTGGTAATTGCGAAAAATCCCGCGTCTTTTGAAGCTTTGAAAAATCAATTTAAAAACCGAGAAACCGTTAAAAAATATTTGGCGTTGGTTCACGGAAAAGTTGTTCCAGAAGAAGGGACAATAAACGCTCCCATTGAAAGAAATCCGTTTAACCGGAAACATTTTGGGGTGTTTGCCGGGGGCCGCGAAGCGGTGACAGAGTACAAGAGAATTATGAATTATGCCTTGCCTGCCGGCAGGCAGGAATTAAGAATTATGCGGGGGAACGAGGACTTTTCGTTTTTAGAGGTTCGTCCACTAACAGGAAGGACACATCAGATTAGAGTTCATATGAAATATATCAATCATCCAGTGGTTTGCGACCCCATTTACGGGGGCCGGAAAAATTATCAGGCGGATAAAATTTGGTGCCCGCGGTTGTTTTTACACGCCGCCTATTTGAAAATTTCCGGTCACGAGTTTTCTTGCCCACTACCTTCTGATTTGCAATCCGCCTTGGATCGTCTACAATAATTAGAGTGGCACAAATTTATTTGTTAGCTTTAGTTATCTCTTTAGCCGCCGGTTTGGGTCTTATTTTTTCCCGTTTTAAACAACCACTGCTCGTTTCTTATGTCATTGCCGGGGCGGTTTTGTCTGCTTTTCATCTGATTAAACCGGAACAACTGGAATTTTTGGCTATTTTGCCCGAAGTTGGCTTGGCCTTCTTGTTATTTTTGGTGGGAATGGAGCTGGACCTTCGGGAATTTAGAAAATTGGGGAAAAATATTTTGATTTTGACACTGGGTCAGGTAGTGCTAACAACTATTTTGGTTTGGTTTTTCACGCAAAATTTGATTGTAGGTGTGGCTGTGGCTTTCACGAGCACCATTTTGGTTGTCAAAATTTTGTTGGAGGAAAAAGAAGTGTCCTCGCTTCATGGTCGTTTGGCAATCGGAAGTTTACTCGTAGAAGATTTATTAGCCGTGATTTTACTGATGGGGATTGGTGTGGCCGCCTCTGGCCAAACATCCGCTCTGTCTTTAGTTGGGGTTTTGGCTAAAGGGTTAGGTTTAATTTATTTTTCTTTGGTTTCCGGCAAGAAGATTTTACCAGGAATTTTTAAATTGACGGCAAACAATGGGGAACTGCTATTTTTAACCGCGGTTAGCTGGTGTCTTTTATTTGTTTCTTTGGCCATTTTTGCCGGATTTTCACTTGGAATCGGGGCGTTTTTGGGCGGGGTGTCTTTAGCCCAATCGGTTTTCCGTTTGCAAATTTCCGCTAAATTAAAACCCCTGCGAGATTTTTTTATTATGATTTTTTTCTTGGATTTAGGGACGGGCTTGTCTATTTCGGCAGTTAGCGCAAATTTAGGACTAGGTTTAGGGTTGCTTTTTTTTGCGGTAATAATTAAACCGGCAATTTTTATTTTAATTTTAAGTTTGCTAAAATACCGCGCTCACACGGCGTTTCAAACCGGAATTTATGTTTCTTCAATTTCGGAATTTTCTTTGATTGTGGTCGCTATGGCGGCAAAACTTGGGTTTATTAACCCCACTCTTTTGTCCCCGGTAATTTTTGCCACGGTAGTTTCTTTTATTATTTCTTCGCTAGAGATTACTCATAGACGGCGGATTTATCAGCTTTTGGAAAAACCGCTTAAAAAATTGGAACGGGCGGAAAGTGTTATTGGACGGGTTGTTACTAACAGTCAGTTGAAACAAAACCACGCGGTTTTGGTTGGTTGTCACCGCGCCGGAGAAATAGTGTTAAAAGGCCTGACCCCGGTTTACGGGCAGGATACAATTGTTTTAGATTTTAATCCGGAAACGATTGAGGATTTAAAAAATCGGGGGGTAGATTGCGTTTATGGAGATGTGGCGGATTTGGAAGTTTTAGATTTTTTAAATTTAAAAAAGGCTCAAGTGGTAATTTCGACCGTACGCGATCTTAATGATAATCTCTTTTTACTGGATCATTTGGAAAAAATTCAAGCGCAAGCCATTATTATTTTGACCGCCGAAGATGCTACCCAAGCGGTCAAGCTTTACGAACGTGGGGCCCATTATGTTTCCTTACCAATGGACCTAGAGGGACATAGTCTTGTTAGACTGGTTCACGAACATGTTAGGGAACCGAGATGGTTTGGGCAGGAAAGGGAAAAGAGATTGGGAGAACTACGACGCAATATGAGTAGTAAGAATTAAGTAGTAAGAATTAAGCAGGCCGACCCCGCTTACTACTTACTACTTGCTACTTACTACTTAATTCTGAAGATGCGTTTTATAGCTAGAAACGATTCGTTTATTTGTGAACACTGTGGCAAAGAAGTAATGCCAATCCGGTTCGGTGGGAGCTATCGTAATCACTGTCCGTTTTGTTTGTGGAGTAAACATGTTGACGGGGAAGTGCCGGGAGACCGAGCGAATGGTTGCATGGGACTTATGAGGCCGATGGGAATAATGACCAAAAGTAGGGGGGAATTTACAATTTTGCATGAATGCGAAAAATGCGGATTTGAGAGGAAAAACCGAGTGGCGGGAGATGATGACAACCAGTTGTTGACAAAACTGGCGGGGATACCAATAAAATGATCAATGGTCAATGATCAACGCTCAAGGAATTTTTAATACTCAAATTTTAAAATTGATAAATTAAAGAATTGATCATTCATTGGATGTTGGCCGTTGGTTATTGGTACTTTTACAGTTGTGTTTAAATTTGAAATTGTTGCCGTAGATAAAAAGGCCAGAGTTGGGAAGTTAACAACCCCTCATGGCGTGGTAGAAACCCCGGCGTTTTTGCCGGTGGGAACGCAAGCAACTGTTAAGTCTTTGGACGGCAGGGATATCAGGGAAATCGGGGGGCAGATGGTTTTGGCTAATACTTACCACTTATTTTTTCTTTAGGTTTTGGGATAGAGCATGAGGTGGGAAAAATGACACCGCTTTTTGCTGGCCAGCTTCAAGAGACCACCTCTCTTGAAGGTAGAGCGATAGTCCCGCGGACAAAATTGTGCAAAGTGAAAGAAAGGGGGGCCACTTTTGCCTCGCATTTAGACGGATCGACCCACTTTTTTTCGCCGGAAGTATCTGTCGAAACCCAAATAAAATTAGGGGCGGATTTTATTGTGGCCATGGACGAGTGCACCAGCCCGCTACATGATTACCAATATACAAAAGTTTCCTTAGAAAGAAGTCATAGGTGGGAGAGGAGGTCGCTTAAAAAACTTGAAGAATTGAATTATGAATTAAGAATTAAGAATTATGCGAAGACGAAAGATAAATTGCACAATTCATACTACATAATTCATAATTCACCACAGATGTTCGGGGTGGTTCAAGGGGGGCCTTTTCAGGATTTACGGATTAAAAGCGCCAAATTTGTGAGCGAAAATGATTTCTTTGGAGTGGGAATTGGGGGAGCTTTGGTTGATAAGCCCACAATGCATTCTATTCTTGACTGGCTCCACCCCCATTTAGATCCGCAAAAGCCGCGGCATTTGTTGGGAATTGGGGCCATTGAGGATATTTTCGAGGCGGTAGAGCGGGGGGTGGACATGTTTGACTGCGTGGCCCCAACCCGGCTTGCTCGCACCGGTTTTCTTCTTCCGGACATTGATATCAACAAATCTTGTTACCGGTTGGACAAACGGGAAATTCTTCCTGGTTATACCTTTGCCTATCTTCATCATTTATTTCGTGCCCGAGAGCTTTTGGCTTACCGGCTGGCTACGATTCACAATTTAACTTTTATGAATAATTTAATGAGAGAAATTAGGGAGGCTATTGCCGTTAAAAAATTTGCTAAAATAAAAGCCAGATGACTGCCCAAAATTACCACCGTCGTCCCAAGGCTCACCCGGTGATTGGCACTTTGTTTCTTTTGTTATTGGCGGGAGTGGGATTTTTGGCATGGAGAGGTTGGCCCGCCGTCGTCTCGCCCGCGGGCGGACTTTGGCGAGGCAAGGGTGGTTGGGGGAGCGAAAGAATAAATATTGCTATTGCGGGCAAACAAATGGCTTTATTTTCTGTAAATACCAAAAATTCTTCGGCGGTGGTGGTTAAAATCCCCCAAAATTTATATTTGCCAAATTTAATTCACGGCTACGGCCAATACCCGGCAGGATCGGTTTATCAGGTTGGCCAAATTGACAAACGGGGCGGGGAAGTATTGGCGGGAACAATTCAGGAATTTTTGGGGGCGCCAGTGGATGGATACTATTACTCTTTACAAAGTTTGACTGATCCCAAAAGT
>Ga0233421_10000327_pt1 | contig 21183 bp, 20 predicted proteins | sample Watercolumn_Mata_3_FD_182725 | JGI IMG/M metagenome (GOLD analysis project Ga0233421, IMG submission 182725) | Freshwater microbial communities from Lake Matano, South Sulawesi, Indonesia - Watercolumn_Matano_2014_107_MG | ecosystem: Environmental > Aquatic > Freshwater > Lake | place... | reverse complement strand
CTCTCAAAAAAAGGTCTCCAGCGAAGTATTGGAGGCTATAACGCAGCAGCAGGTGGCTGCATGAACAACCGGCGGGTTACCAGCTTAAATTCAGCCTGTTTTTGTCTACTGCTTGGGGTCCACTTCACCGTCCCTCTCCGCGATTCATCGTTTCAACTGCCGCATTCATCAGGGAGTATCGTCTTCAACCGTATCATAACACTGCGAAGAAGAGTCGGAACGTTGCTGTTTTTCAACACACAATGAATTCTCCACAAAAACAATCCGTCATTCAACACATCTCTTACACCTGATACGACGACGTTAAAAAAACTTCCTTGCGCACTTTTTTATTTTTTCTGAAAAAAAATTCCTGCCGCCAAAACAAAGAGGCCCGCCGCCATTGAAACGGTGTTTCATTCGTAGCGCAGAGCTTCGACCGGTTTCAGTCCGGCAGCCTTTCTGGCCGGCCAAAGTCCGAAAAAGAGGCCGATCAGCACAGAAAACGAGGTAGCCAGAAGAACGGACATGGGCGAGGTCCGTACAGCCCAGCCCGCAAAGGTTGCAAGCCCGACCGATGCTCCGATACCGACCAGAATGCCGATGATTCCTCCTGCGAGAGTCATGCCGACGGATTCAACCAGGAACTGAAGCATGATATCGCTCTTCCGGGCGCCAACAGCTTTTCTGAGCCCGATCTCGCGGGTGCGTTCGGTAACCGAAACCAGCATGATGTTCATGATGCCTATACCACCAACAAGAAGCGAAATGGCAGCAATCGTACCGAGCAGCATACTCATCGTCTGTGTCGTCGAGCTGAGCATCTGCTGGAACTCGGTCATGTCACGGATGCTGAACGACTCATTGTCGTCGGGCTGAATCTTGTGGCGCTTGCGGATGAGCGCATCGATCGCCTGCTTTGCCGGTTCGATATTCTCCTCGCTCGACACCTCGACATAGATGCTGTCGAAATACTCCTTGCCAAGCACGCGGTACATGGCAGTCGTCACGGGAATCATCACCACATCGTCCTGATCGCGATGCCCTGCGAAGCCTTTGGGCGGAGCCACGCCGATGATCATGAAATTGATGCGGTTGATCTTGATGGTCCTGCCCACCGGATTCTCGTTGCCGAACAGCTCGGAGACGACCGTCGTACCGACAATAGCCACCTTCCGGCGGGACTGAATTTCCTGACGGGTGAACCATCGCCCGATGGATGGTGAGGCATTACGCATTCTGGCAAAATCGTAATCCACTCCTTCAACCGTACTGTTACTGTTTTTATCGAAATACACCATCTGTGCCATTCCTGTCACGTCGCCGGCAACGAAATTGACCAGCGAAGAGAGCTCTCTGATAGCATCGGCATCCTGAGCGGTAAAGCGGGTAAAGGTGCCGCTCCCCTGGGCAGCACCGCCGATCCTGGCCGAACCGCTCCGAATGGAGAGCAGGTTCGAGCCCATCGATTTGAGGCGCTCCTCCATCGAGGCCTGCGCCCCCGCGCCAAGCGCCATCATGGCGATGACCGAAGCGACGCCGACCAGAATGCCGAGCACCGACAGCAGCGAGCGTATCTTGTTGGAGGTGATCGACTGAAAAGCCTGCAACATGAAACCGAGCATGCGTGAAGGGTTAAACAGGGGTTGGTGCCCAAACTTCATCCCGTCCGGTTTCGCGTCGGGCCGGAACGCCGTGCCATCTTTCTTGCGGTCTTCGATGATCTGTCCATCCTTCATGGTGATAATGCGCCCGGCATAGTCCGCAATTTCCTGCTCGTGCGTCACCATGATAATGGTCTTGCCCTGACGGTGGAGTTCGGTCAGAATGCGCATGATCTCGTGTGAATTCTTCGTGTCGAGATTGCCGGTCGGTTCGTCGGCGAAAATGATCATCGGGTCACGGATGAGCGACCGGGCGATGGCCACTCGCTGCTGCTCCCCGCCGGACATCTGGTTAGGACGATGACCGGATCGGTGAGAGAGGCCGACCATGTCGAGCCGCTTGAGCGCATCGGCACGGAAATTCCCCCGCTCATCGCTGTAGATGCATGGCAGCATCACGTTGTCGATCGTACTCATGCGTCCGAGCAGGTGAAACTGCTGGAAAACGAATCCGGCGACATTGTTGCGCAGCGTGGCCAGCTCATCGTCGTTCAGCTTGCTGACCTCCTTGCCCATCAGCCGGTACTGGCCACTGTCGGGCACGTCGAGCAGGCCAAGAATGTGCATGAGAGTGGATTTGCCAGATCCTGAGGCACCCATGATCGCCACGAACTCTCCGTGCCCTATGGTCAGGCTCACGCCGTTCAGGGCGCGCACCGGACTATCGCCGATGGTGTAGGTTTTCCTGATGTCAACGACTTCGATCATGCTTACCTCTTCTGCTTGTCGCCCGGAGGTGAAGGCAGGAAAGGATTGCGGCCTCCATTATTCTCCTTCGGCAGAACAAACGCCTTGTCCTTCACGACGACAACATCCGAATCCGAAAGACCGCTCCTGATCTCGACGTTATTGTCGTCCTGCAAGCCGAGCCGCACCGGCGTTTTCCGGAGAGAATCCTTCGGCGAAGCTCTCAGCAGCACGAACGACTCCCCTTTCTGGCTCCTGACGGCAGCCACCGGCAGGGTGAGCACGTTCTCCTTTTCGTTCACGACGATGTCGATGTTGGCGCTCATGCCCGACCGGAACACCTCGGGCACCTGCACGGGCACGATGTCCACATGATAGATATTGACATTGCTCACCAGCGTGGATTCGTAATAGATATGATCCACCACCCCCTCGACCCGGATGCCGGGATAAGCGTCGAGGCTGATCACCGCTTTCTGGCCGAGCTTCACGTTGCCAATGTCGGTTTCGTCCACATCGGCCTGCACGATGAGCCGGTCGGAGAGCACCAGCACGGCATCGTTGGTGGTGATGGTCTGTCCGGGATTGAGATTGCTGACGATCACCTGCCCGTCGATCGGCGAAATCAGCGTGGTCTGGTTATAGACCTTGTTCCAGTAATCGATCTCGCCCTGCCCCTTCAGTGTGGCCGCGTCAAGCAGCGCCGCCCGCTCCGTGGAACTGACGAGGGCGAGCACCTGCCCTTTCCTGACGAAATCACCCTCCCTGACCAGAACCCTGTCGATCCTGCCTCCCACGGGCGACTTGATTTCAAGCCGGTTCTGCGGCCTGATGGTGGCGGTGGTCGAAACCATCTGGCGGATTGCGCCGATAACCGGACGATACTCCCGGTACGCGACCTTCGACTTGTCATCACGAGTCGTCTTGAACAGAACAAATCCGGCGACAAGGGCCACGGCGATCACCGCACCCCAGATCATTTGCAGTTTACCGGGTTTCAAGAGTGCCTCCTTTTGCCTTTACCCAGGCCGCCTCGGCGGTCAGAAGATTGGACTGGGCGTTGAGAAATGATTTTTTCGCGCTGACAAGATTGTCCTCGATGATCGTCCATTCGTTGAAGGAGACCAGACCCGCGGAGTACTGCGCATCGGCAATCCGCGCACGCTCTGAAGCGGCGGCAAGATATTTTTTCTGGACATCGACATTTTCCGAAGCATCGACAAAGCTTTTCCAATTCTGCGCGAGATTTCGGATGAGCGAGAGATAAAGACTCTCCTCATCGGCGCTCAACTGGTTGACCTGCGCCCTCGACCTGGCAACGCCCGCCGTTCCCGAACCGCCCGCATAGATGGGCACCGAGAGATTGACGCCCGTCTGCCAGTCGGTGCGGTCGGGTGGAATCTGCCGAAGCGCGCTGTTGCCGAAGCCAGCCGTCAGAGAGACCGACGGCATGAAGGCGCTGCGGGCCGCCTGCAAGCTGTAGCCGGCGGCATCCTTCTGCGCGGCGAGGCTGAGGTATGAGGGGTTGTCGCGGACGATGCGGTCGAAATCGGGCAACCTCCGGGTCTCTTCGCTTGCCGTGAACTGGCCAGTCACCCGGATCGCGCCGGGCCAGAAGCGTCCAAGCTGCGTACCAAGCACCACTTGCGCCAGTTCGAGGCCGCGTTTGGCCTGCGATACTTCGTACTCCGCCTCGGCAAGATCGGCCTGCGCCTTGCTCAGCGAGCCGATATGTTCTATGCCCGATTTGTAGAGTAACGCGATCAGGCGCAGGTTCTGCCTGCGTTTGGTCATGATCTCCTCGGCAAGCGACACCTGCTTCTGCGCGGTCAGGAGCTGAACGAACGCCGTCCGCAAAGCATAGCGGGTGGAGACGGAAACTCCGCTTTCATTGAACTTCGACGCCTTGACCGTTTCTTTGGCGGAGTTCACCTGGCTGGAGGTTTTCGCCCCATCGAAAAGCAACTGGCTCATATTGAAACCGTACGACCACGCGCCACTTGCCGGAGTGGTGCTCGATCCCGAACGCTGGCCGCCCGCCGTCGCACTCACGGTTGGCAACAGGCCGCCCTTGACAATATCGTGCTGCGCCTCGGACTGGCGGACCTTTTCAGCCGCCGATCGGAGATCGGGATGATGGCCGGAGGCTTCTACGAGACACTGCCCCCAGTCGAGCGTCTCGACCTGCGCGGCGAAAGCCGGCGACAACCCGGCAGGAAATTGCAGAACGACAACAAAAAAAGCCAACCGTAATAGTCTCATGATCCTGACAGAATAATGAACTGCGTTATGACAAATCCACTCGTTTGACGCCGTAAGCCCCTGCTTCCAGCGATCCTGTGAAAAATCACCAGCCATCCCTCCCTCGCCGCGAAGAGGAGAGAACGTGGCGCTTCAGTGAAATATCGTATCTTCACACCAAACCTGAAACCGCGACCCATGCTCGAAGCACGAAATCTCTCACTTTCGGCAGGCACCAAGGTGCTCCTGCGCGACACCTCCTTCAGAATCGGCGACAAGGATCGAGCCTCGCTGGTCGGTCTGAACGGCACCGGCAAGTCCACGCTGCTCCGGCTCATCAGCGGCCAGCTCAGGGAGGATGGCCCGCTGAGCGACGGGCAGATCATGAAATCATCGACAACGAGCATCGGCTACCTCCCGCAGGAGATTTCGTTCGAAGGCGATCTCGAAAAAAGCGCCCTGCAATATGCGCTCGAAGCGAACAGAACGCTGCACGAACTTTCCGAAAGAATCACGAGAATGGAGCACGAGCTTTCGCTTCCCGATCAGGATCACGCAAGCGACGAGTACCACAAGCTGATCGAGCGCTTCAGCGACGCCTCGCACGACTTCGAGCGGCTTGGCGGCTACCGGATGCAGTCCGACGCGGAGAAGATTCTGTCGGGACTCGGCTTCAGCGGCGCGGATTTCCACAAAAAGGTGAAGGAGTTCTCCGGCGGCTGGCAGATGCGCCTGCACATCGCCCGCCTGCTCCTGCAGAACCCGACGCTCCTGCTGCTCGACGAGCCCACCAACCACCTCGACATCGACTCGCTGCGCTGGCTCGAACAGTACCTGCTCAACTACGAGCACAGCTACCTCATCGTCTCGCACGACCGCTTCTTCCTCGACAAGCTCACCACAAAAACACTTGAAATCGCCTTCCAGGAGATCACCGAGTACAAGGGTAACTACAGTTATTACGAAAAGGAGAAGGCCGAGCGCTACCAGCTCATGATGTCGCGCTACGAGAACGACATGAAGAAGATGGCCGACCTGAAGGCGTTCGTGGATCGTTTCCGTTACAAGGCGACCAAGGCGCGGCAGGCCCAGAGCCGCCTGCGCCAGATGCAGAAACTCGAAGAGGAGTTGCAGGCACCGGAGGAAGACCTGTCGCAAATCTCTTTCTCCTTCCCCAAGGCGAGACCTTCAGGCCGCGAAGTGCTCCGGCTGGAGGGAGTCTCGAAGTCGTTCAGATTGCCGGACGGCTCTACGAAGAGCGTGCTCAAAGACATCGATCTTGAAATCATGCGCGGCGACCGCATCGCCATTGTAGGATCGAACGGCGCGGGCAAGACCACCTTCTGCCGCATACTCGCTGACGAGATCGATTTCGAGGGCAGGCGCCAGACCGGCCACCACGTCAGCATGAACTACTTCGCTCAGCACCAGACCGACAATCTGTCACCCGACAAAACCGTCCTGCAGGAGATGATGGACGCCGCACCGACCTCCGAGGCGCAACGCCGGGTGCGCGACATACTCGGCTGCTTCCTTTTCAGCGGCGACGCGGTCGAAAAAAAGACCGCCGTGCTTTCCGGAGGCGAGAAATCGAGGGTGGCGCTCGCCAAGATTCTGCTTCAGGCCTCGAACCTACTCATCATGGACGAGCCGACCAACCACCTCGACATGCGCTCCAAGGAGATGCTGATCGACTCGCTCGAAAATTACGACGGCACGCTGCTCATCGTCAGCCACGACCGCTATTTCCTCGACAGCCTGGTCAACAAGGTGTTCGAGATCAAAAACGGAGGAGTTCAGGTCTACCTCGGCACCTACGCCGAGTACCTCGAAAAGGCCGAAAAAGCGTGGGAAGAGGAGAAAAAACAGCAAGCCGCCACCGTAGCCAAAGAGGAGGCTGCACGCAAAGCCGCCGCCGCGAAACCGGTCGAGAAAAAACCCTCCGTGCCCAAAGCCAACCACAAAAAAATCGAGGCTATCGAAAAGGAGATTCAGCGCCTCGAAGAGTCAAAAAAACAGCACGAGGATATGATGGCCCAGCCCACCTTCTACGAAAAACCGAAAGAAGAAACCCGCAAAGCCACTGCCGAATACGAAGAGGTATGTCGCGAACTCGACGCGCTGTACGTCTGCTGGGAAGAAGAAGCGGGGTAATGGATAGTTGACAATTGATAATGGATAATTGAAGAGGGCAGGCTCGGAAATGATCCCTTTTCGGTTCTTCCTCCTATACGTCCTATTCGACCTATAAGACCTATAAGACCTCTAAGACCCATACGTCCTATTCCCCACGAAACTCAGGAGCAAGAAGAAACTACCGAATCCCGCCTCACTTCCCCGCCAGCACACGCAGCCCCGCTACCCCGGCGATGATGAGGAAAATGCAGAACAGCCGGCCCAGGTCGCGCGGCTCGTTGAAGAGCAGCATTCCCGCCACGACGACGCCTGCCGCGCCGATGCCTGTCCAGACGGCGTAGGCCGTGCCGACCGGTACGCTTTTCATCGCCACCGAGAGCAGCCAGAAGCTGACAAGCATCGCCGCGATGGTCAGCGCCGACGGTACGGGCCGCGTGAAGCCTTCGGAATATTTCAGCCCCACCGCCCAGGCGCACTCGAACAGGCCGGCCACAAACAGTATCACCCACGGCATAACACATTGTTTTCAAGGTTAAAAGATTGTTGATCAGTCTGATCTGACGGATTGGACTGATCTGAATGATCAGGGCAGTCCCGACATTGTCAACTGTCAACTACACCTTCACCCACCGCTTTTCGCGGTCGGAGTCGAGGGCGGCCTGCATCACCTTTTGAATAATCAGGCCGTCACGAAAGCTGGCTGCGTCCTGCAGGATGACCGGATCACCGCTTCTGATAGCCTTGATGATGCGGTGCGCGAGGAAGGCGAAACCGACGGCAAAGATACCATGTACGGCGAGCGAGGAGAGTCTGATCTTCTCCTGGAGCACAAGCTCGTCCCAGGGCAGGATCGGCTCATGCTGCTTCCAGCGCGGGGCGTCGATGAGACTGCGGCCACCCTTAGCCTCGCTATTGGCGATCTCCCAGAGCCGGCCTGCGCCGTCGAGCCTGATGGTTTTCAGGCTGCCGACCACTTCGAGCGAGAACCAGGTGTAGGAGCCGATCGTGGTCACGTGCATCAGCGATGACATGCCCATCGCGACTGACGAGGGACCAAACTTCATGAACATGGCAAAGCTGTCGTCCGAGGTGACCGGCAGGCTCCTGCCCGGCGACGATGCATCAGGGCGCTGCGGAATCGAGGTCGAGAGGTTACAGCTCACCTCCGAGATTTCACCAACCAGAAAACGGTTCAGGTCGATCAGATGCGAGCCGATCGCCCTGAGCGCTCCGCCGCCCTTCGAGGCGTCGCTCCACCACGACCACGGCAGATCGATGCGGTTACGTGAGGCGAGGTTCACCATGGCCCGAACTTCGTATACCTTGCCGATCTCGCCGCTGTCGATCATCTGCTTCATGGTTCTGACCGAGGGATGAAACCGTAACTGATGGTCAATCAGGGCGAGGCCCGGCGATTTTGAGGCAAGCGCCTCCATGCGCGCGGCCTCCTCGACGGTCAGCGCAAAGGGTTTTTCGCAAAGCACGCTGCAACCACTTTCGAGCATACCCGACACCATCGGCTCATGGAGCCAGGGCGGCGTGGTGACACAGACCAGATCGAGCGGGCACTCCCGCAGCATATCGCGCCAGTCGGCAAATCCCGCCTTGATGCCGAAGCGATCCATAAACTTCTGCCGGCGGGGTTCGGTGGGGCTCGCGACCGCCGTCAGCTCGACTTCGTCGATCAGCGAAAAGGCCGGGGCTTGCGCCACCTGCGCCCATCCACTACCGATAAATCCTGTTCGTATCTGTTTTTTCATCGTGGTTTATCCCTTGTCGCTTTTTTTCATCGTCGTGAGAAGTTCGAGAACAAGGCGGATGGAGCACAGAAACCGGAACGTACAGCAGTACGTGAGGATTTCGAGCACCACCCAACGCAGTTATCGACCTTCGGAACAGATTAAAAAAGGCAGCCATAAAAAAAGGGTGACCTTCGGACACCCTTTCAATGATCGAAATCTTACCGACACATGTCAGTCAACCTTCTGAAGCTTGGCCTGACGGGCCTTTTCGATGTACTCCTTCTGGATGTCGCGCGAGACGTTGTACGCCTTCGAGAGGCTGTCGGAGCGCCAGAGGTGCGCGTCGAACGCCATGCAGACATTGCGGAGGAAGGGCACGCCTATCTCGGTGACCTTCACGCTCTTCTCGCCAAGTTCGACGATGCCGTCGTTCTCCATGTCTTCGAGACGATAGCGGGCCACGTCAAGCTCCTCGGTGTAGAGTTTCGGATCTTCCCATGAGGTCTCCTGACGGCACATGAGGTTCAGGATGTGGCGGCGGAGCACCAGATCCTCGTCCGAGAGCAGATGACCGCGCATGATCGGGAAGCGGCCCTTGTTGACCTCCTCCATGTAGCGGTCGTCGGTGCGCTCGTTCTGCGCGAAGGCGTACCAGGTGTCGCTGATCGACGAAGCACCGAGGGCGAGCATCATCTGCGTGGTGTTCTCGGTGTAACCCATGAAGTTCCGGTGCAGGGTACCGTTCTTCATCGCCTCGTAGAGCGCATCGCCCTCGATGGCGAAGTGGTCCATGCCAACCTCGTGGTATCCGATCGATTCGAGCATCGCGCGGCCCTTGTCGTAAAGCTCCTGCTTGACGTCGCCCACCGGCAGGTCTTCGAGCTTGAAGCGGCGCTGACCTTCATAGAGATGCGGGTTATGGCCGTAGCCGTAGAATGCGAGGCGGTCGGGACGAAGCTGCATCACCTTCTGAATGGTGTCGGTGACAGTGGCGAGTGTCTGCTTGGGCAGACCGTAGACGAGGTCGAAGTTGACCGAGTTGAAACCTATCTGGCGGGCCATGTCGATCTTCTCCTTCACCAGCTCGAACGACTGGGGACGGTTGATCTCGGCCTGCACGGTGGGATCGAAGTCCTGGATACCGAAGCTCATGCGGCGGAAACCGACGCTGTAGAGCGCTTCGAGGTGCTCTTTGGAGGTCGAGCGGGGATTGGTTTCGAAGCTGAAGATATAGTTGTTGTCCATCCGGTTGACATCCCTGAAAAGGGTATCGACCAGCCTTATGAGGTTTTCAGGGCTGAAAAAGGTCGGGGTACCGCCGCCGATGTGCAGCTCCTTGACGTTAAGCTTGCCGGGGAACACGTCGAGGTACATCTGCCACTCCTTTATGAGAGCGTCGATGTAAGGCTTCTCGAAAGAGTGATCGTTGGTGCGATGGGCGTTGCAGCCGCAGAAGTAACAATGGTTTTCGCAGAACGGGATATGAATGTACATGCTGATGCCCGTGCTCTCGTTACTCTCATTGAAGCCTTTGACCATGGCCTCTTTCCACTGCTCCTGGCTCACGCCATCCTCGCTCCAGGACGGAATGGTGGGATAACTGGTGTAACGCGGTCCGGGATTGCTGTACTTCAAGGCCAGCTTTGCGACGACATCTGTTGTCATTGTATTCTTCCTTGGCAATTGTTATTTTTTCATACTTTTGGGAAAAATACAAAAACTCCGCAAATTCATAGCCTGCAAACTTCAAGGGCCTGAACATTCATTCGGCACTCATACTCTTTTTTTCATGACATCTTCAAACACTGACGCGCAGACTCCTCTTGTCGGCATCCTGATGGGTTCCGATTCCGATTTCGACATCATGAAGGAGGCGGCCAGCGTCCTCGACGAGTTCGGAGTTCCTTTTGAAATTTCGGTCATCTCGGCACACCGCACGCCGGGCGACCTCGAAGCGTATGCCACCTCGGCACAGGCGCGCGGCCTGAAGGCGATCATCGCCGGAGCGGGAGGCGCCGCACACCTGCCGGGCGTCACGGCGGCCATGACCTTGCTGCCGGTCGTCGGTGTGCCGATATACAGCAAAAAACTCAGCGGCCAGGATTCGCTCTACGCCATCGTGCAGATGCCCGCCGGAATTCCGGTGGCGACTGTAGGTATCGACAACGCCCGCAACGCCGCGCTGCTGGCCGTGCAGATGCTCGCCCTCTGCGACACGGACCTCATGGAGAAGCTCAAAGCGTTCCGCCAGAAACTTGCCGAAGCCTCCCGTCAGAAAACAGCGAAAATCCGCGAAAAGCTGCATGCACACGGCTGAGTTCTGGATCAGCAACCTCGGCCTCGAACGACATCCCGAAGGGGGCTGGTACCGCGAAACCTACCGCAGCAGCGGTTCTTTCGGGTTTGGCGAAAACAGCTCCTTCGGCTCTGCACGCTCCTTCGCCACATCCATTTATTATCTGCTCGAATCGGGTGACCGATCTCGCCTGCACCGCATCCTGTCGGACGAGCAGTGGTTCTTCCACGCCGGATCGCCGCTCGAGGTGCACTGCTTTCCCGAAATCGGCGAGCCGGCGTCGTTCACCCTCGGTATCGATCCGGACGCTGTACAGCTCCCCCACTCATGGGTTCCAGCAGAATGCTTTTTCGGCGCCCGGCTTCAGGAACCAGCCCCGCCCGGCGCGTACGCTCTCGTGAGCTGCGTTGTCGCTCCCGGTTTCGATTTCCGCGACTTCTCATTCGCCGACCGCTCAGCAATGATCGCGCGATTTCCCTATCATGCCAGGATCATCGAAAAGCTGAGCTGAAACGCAACGCTTCGGCAGCGAGATAGTGATATTCTTTTCATTTTTCTTACTTTCCAGAGTTTGCACACGATGAGGGCATCTTAGCCGTAACTTTATTGTTAATAAGGATGCCCGCGCCCGGAACTCATGCAATAAACGCGAGAAATCGAAAAAGAAAGAGATGAAAAAAAAGGTCGTGATCGTCGGTGGCGGTTTTACCGGTCTGAACACCGCGAGAATGCTCAGTAACAGAAAAGATGTCGAGCTCACCATTATCGACAAAAAGAACTACCATCTTTTCCAGCCACTGCTCTACCAGGTGGCCATGTCCGCGCTTGGTGAAGGCGACATCGCCACGCCACTGCGCAACATGCTGGCCGGTTACGACAATGTCTCGGTCTTCAAGGGTATTGTCAGCAACGTCGATCTCGAACACAAAAAGGTGATCACCGATTTCGGCGATGTCGAATACGACTACCTCGTGCTCGCCTGCGGCGCGCAGCACCACTACTTCGGCAACAACGAGTGGGAGGAGTTCGCGCCCGGCCTGAAAAACCTCGCCCAGGCTACCGAGATTCGCCGCCGGGTGATGGAGGCTTACGAGGCTGCCGAGCGCACCAGCGATCCGAAAGAGCGCAAAAAGCAGCTCACCTTCGTCATCGTGGGCGGGGGGCCGACCGGTGTGGAGCTTGCCGGGTCGATCGGCGAAATGAGCCGTTTCACGCTCTCGAAGTTCTACCGCCATATCGACCCGAAGCTGACCCGCATTTTCATTGTCGAGGCAGCCGAACGCATTCTCGGCTCCTTCTCGCCCGAGCTGTCGAGCAAGGCAACCCGCGAACTTGAAAAGCTTGGCGTGCAGGTCTGGACATCGAGCATGGTGAGCGACGTTGACGCCGACGGCGTGCAGATCGGACGCGAGCGCATCGAGGCCGCCACGGTGCTCTGGGCAGCGGGCGTGATGGCCTCGGAGATCGGCCAGAACATGGGGGTCAAAACCGATCACAGCGGGCGCATCGTGGTCGAACAGGATCTGAGCCTGCCCGGCCATCCGGAGGTGTTCGTCGGCGGCGACCAGGCGTGCTTCACGCTCAAAAACGGCTCGACCCTGCCGGGCATGGCTCCTGCGGCCATGCAGGAGGGCAACACCATCGGCAGGATGATCCTCGACGACCTGAAGGGCAAACCGCGCAAACCGTTCCAGTACCGCGACAAGGGGCAGATGGCCACCATCGGACGCAACCGGGCTATCGTCGAAATAGGCAACCTGAAGTTCGATGGCGCGCTGGCCTGGTTCACCTGGCTTCTCGTGCACATCTACTACCTTTCGACCTTCAAGCACCGCGTCTTCGTACTGATGCAGTGGGCCTGGTCCTACTTCACCTTCGGTTACGGTGCGAGGCTGATCGTCAACAAGGACTGGCGCTTCTACCCTGAGAGGAAAACGTCGGGCTGCGATGACCGGGACTCCTGACGACACTTCCAACGGCACCCGCCAGGCACAAAAAAAAGGGCGGTTGTCAATCACGATGGTGCTCGACGCCCTGCTTTCAGTGACTTTTCTGGTGCTTGCAGCATATATTGGGTTTTATGCTTCGGCGATGACCGACAAAAATGGCCGTGATCTGTTCTGGTTTTCAATCCTTCTCGGTGCATACGGCGTCTGGCGAGCGATCCGGAGCCTGATCCGCCACCGACGACGGGATGAAGAGAGCTGACAGATTGGCTCTGGCATCGAAATCGATCACGATTTCGATTCAGATAAGAATAAAAAATCACAACCCTGTTTCAGTAAAGAACAAACCATCACGATGAAGACTCCTGAAATAAATCTCGCGACCGAACAGCAGCTCTTCTTCCATAACTATGCAAGGCTGCCCCTCGACATCACCTATGGCAAAGGATCGTTCCTCTACACTGCCAGTGGTGAGCGCCTCCTCGACATGATCGCCGGTATCGGCGTCAACGCCATCGGCTACGGAGACCAGCGCCTCCAGCAGGCCATTACGGAACAGGCGGCCAAATATATTCACATCTCGAATCTCTTCATGCAGAAGCCGCAGTTCGAGCTGGCCGCGAAGCTGCTTGAAATTTCGGGGCTTTCGAAGGTCTTCTTCTGCAACAGCGGCACCGAGGCGATCGAGGCGGCCATCAAGCTGGCGAGAAGATTCGCCGCCCGCAACGGCGACGCCGGCAAAACCCAGGTGCTCTCGCTGACCAACTGCTTCCACGGCAGAACCTACGGAGCACTCTCGCTGACCGCAAAACCAAAGTATGTAGGCGGTTTCGAACCGCTCGTACCTGAAACCGGCATGATCGATTTCAACGACCTCGAAGACCTCGAACGCAAGGTCTCAGGACGCACGGCAGCGGTTTTCGTCGAGTTCGTGCAGGGAGAGGGAGGCATCCACAGAGTGAGTGAACCCTTTATCGCGAAATTGAAAGAGCTGGCTAAGGCACACGATTTCCTCATCGTGGCTGACGACATTCAGGCAGGTTGCGGACGTACCGGTAATTTCTTCAGCTACATGCCCTACGACATCGAGCCCGATCTGGTCTGCGTGGCCAAACCTCTCGGCGGCGGACTGCCGCTCGGTGCTATCATCGGATCGGAAAAGGTAGCCGAGGTGTTCACCCCCGGCAGCCACGGCACCACTTTCGGAGGCAACCCGGTCGCCTGCTCAGCAGGTCTCGCCATGATCGAGGCGATCTATGCCGACGACCTCATGCTGAATGCGCTTGAAACCGGTACCATGATGAGGGAGGCCTTTGAAGCGATGGCTGAAAAGCACGCGCAGATTCTCGAAATCCGCCAGTACGGTCTTATGATCGGTGTCACGGTGCATCGCGAAGCGAAGTACTATGTCGAGGAGGCCATCAAGAGAAACGTGCTGGTCAACGCTACAAGCAACAACGTCATCCGCCTGCTTCCGCCGCTGTCGATCAGCAGGGAGGAGGCGCAACTCTGTCTCGATACGCTCGATGAAATCTTCAGCGAAGAAGAAGCAAAAGCCTGATCCAGCAGTAAAGCAGCCGCCAGTCGTCCCGAAACAGGCGCCAGCCACGATGCCACTCGGCGCGATGAACTACCTCTTCATCGCGCTGGGTGCGGCGGTCATTGCCCTGAGCTACACCATCATGTACTTCGAAAAATCGGTTGACGGCATTTTCGCCCTCGACATCGCCCCCTTCACGCTGGTAGGCGCCTACCTCTGGATACTCTTCGCGATCTTCTGGCGGGGAAAGAAATAATTAGTTACTGTAACGCAGCAATACAGAGCGTTAACTATAATATTCGCAAATTTTATAGCAGCTACTGCCCTGACGTATTTCTTCTCTGACAAGCCTCAGTATAGAGCATCAGCGGTGTTCTGGCTTTGAACTTCCGGTATGTATTCCGATTCCGGACAGATCGCCAGAATGCGCTTATGGTTTTCCATCTGCCACCTGACAGCGAGGTTCTTCCGTCCGATAATGCTGTTACCAGACTCATGGCTGCTCTTCCTTATCATCGATGTCGAGCGTACCCTGAGCAGCTATAGTACCGGCAGTGGTCGGCGGCCCCTTGAGAATCCACTCGAAAACCACGCCGATCAGGGCGCCTCCCAGCGGGCCGGCAATATAGATCCAGACCAGACCGGTATCTCCGCAAACCAGTGCGGGAGCAAGGGAACGCACCGGATTCATCGAAACCCCGCTGACCGGTGAAGCCCACAGACCGGACATGGCGATGTAACCGCTGACCGCAATGGCTCCGTTTGATCCGATGTTCCGTGCACCAGAGGCCGTTCCGAGGATGGTGTTGACCAGACCGGCCGTAAGCGCAATCTCCATGATCATGGCTTTCAGGGGCGAAACATCATGTCCGGGTGTGGTCATCCCGGCAGCAACCGCTCCATTGCCGAACATGAAACCAAGAAACAGGGCCGCAAGCCCTCCTCCTGCAACCTGGGCGATGATATAGCCCGGAACACGAATCCAGGGAAAGTTCCTTCGAATTGCGAAAGCGATTGTTACGGTGGGATTCAGATGAGCGCCGCTTACCGTACCCATAAAATAGATGATTGCCATCACCATGATACCGGGAGCTACGGGCAACAGGACATCGACCGCATGATTTCCTGAATGTGCGGCAACCGCCGGGCCTCCGACCGCCACGAAAACGAGCAGAAATGTGCCCCACAGTTCGGCGAAAATCCGTTTCCATTCGTGTTTGGGATCAAGGAAATTGGGGGCGAGCTGTGCCAGGAGCATCCGCGCACGCGCTGCCTTATGCTGATTGCTGCTGTCGTTCATCTCAGCCAAATGACTTCAAAGTCAATGATTGTCGAGTGACTTCCCCGTTATAGACTTCCACGTTATAATTCAAATAAAGATAAAAAGCTGTACAAGTTAAAGCTCCACCTCCCGACAGATTACAGCCATCGAGGCTCTGATTGCCGAAGTGAAGGATATGGCCCGATCTCTGTCACCCTGTTATGCCATACGGACTTCTCATCTTTCCCCGCTCTCAGCCATTGCAACGGTTGCTGAATAATGACTATCTTTTGCGTCAGCGATCATTCACCAATCCCCGTTTCAAGGAGCATCGTCCATGACCGAACACGAAGCCATCGTCAAACACCTTCAGGCCGTACAGAACGCCAGCCGCAAGATCGTGAGTCTCGACGAGAAGACTATCAACGGCCTCCTCATCGAACTTGTCGACCTTATCCCGGGTGCCACCGGTTCGATTCTCGAAGCCAACCGCAAGGATCTCGAACGCATGGAGCCGTCTGATCCCCGTTATGACCGGCTGCTCCTGAATGATTCGCGACTGAATTCGATCGCCTCGGACATCAGGAACGTCGCAGCGCTCTCCTCACCTCTCAGCCGGGTACTCGAAGAGCGCACGCTGCCCAACGGGCTGGAGCTGAAAAAGGTCTCGGTGCCCCTCGGCGTGGTCGGCATCATCTATGAATCGCGCCCGAACGTGACGTTTGACGTCTTCGCGCTCTGCCTGAAATCGGGCAACGCCATGGTACTCAAAGGTGGCAGCGACGCGGCGTTCTCGAACATCGCCATCGTGAATCTGATACAAACAGTGATCCGCGACCGGGAGCTCGATCCCGAGATGATCTACCTCTTGCCCGCCGAGCGCGAGGCGGCGCACATCCTGCTCAATGCGGTGGGTTACATCGACGTCATCATCCCGCGTGGCAGCCAGGCGCTGATCGACTTTGCCCGCAAGCACTCGACCGTGCCGGTGATCGAAACCGGCGCAGGCATCGTGCACACCTACTTCGACCAGAGTGGCGATCTCCCGATGGGCCGCGACATCATCTTCAATGCGAAAACCCGCCGCCCGAGCGTCTGCAACGCGCTCGACACGCTGATTGTGCACGAGAGCCGCATCGATGACCTGCCGATGCTGGTGGAGCTGCTCGAAGAGAAAAACGTACAGATTTACGCCGATGAACCGGCCTACTACAAGCTGCTTGGGCGCTATCCCGACGAGCTGCTCGAAATGGCCAGCCCGGAGCACTTCGGCACGGAGTTTCTGTCGCTGAAGATGTCGATCAAGACCGTCGCCAATTTCGAAGAGGCGCTCGACCACATCGCCCGCCACAGCTCGAAACACAGCGAGGCTATCATCGCATCTGACCAGGCAACCATCGACGCCTTCATGAAGCGGGTGGACGCGGCTGCCGTCTATTCGAACACCTCGACCGCCTTCACCGACGGCGCGCAGTTCGGCCTCGGCGCGGAGATCGGCATCAGCACGCAGAAGCTGCACGCGCGCGGCCCGATGGCGCTCAAGGAGCTGTGCAGCTACAAGTGGCTCGTCACCGGCCAGGGACATGTGAGGCCAGCGTGATGCTCGAAGCCCGCAAGCTCGTCAAATCGTACGCCCTGCCCGGCCAACCGCCGCTGAAGATCCTCGACGGCATCGACCTCGCGGTCACGCCGGGCGAGATGGTAACCATCATCGGCGCCTCCGGTAGCGGCAAGACCACGCTTCTCAACCTGCTCGGCACACTCGACACGCCGGACGAGGGCGAGCTGCGCTTCGACGGAACGCCGATCTTTCAAGGTAGCCGCTGTCTTTTGTCGAAAAAGGAGCTGGCCGCTTTCCGGAACCGCAAGATCGGCTTCGTCTTCCAGTTCCACCATCTACTCTCGGACTTCACGGCGCTTGAAAATGTCGCGATGGCGGAGTTCATCGGCACCGGCAAACTCAAACCCGCCAAGGAATGCGCCGCTGTGCTGCTTGAAAAGCTCGGACTAAAGGCGCGACTCGACCATCTCCCCTCGGAGCTGTCGGGCGGCGAGCAGCAGCGCGTCGCCATTGCCCGCGCGCTCATGAACGAGCCGAAGCTCGTGCTCGCCGACGAACCGAGCGGCAACCTCGACAGCCGCAACAGCCGGATGCTCTACGAACTGATGGCCTCACTCAGCAAGGAGCGCCAGACCTCGTTCGTCATTGTCACGCACAACGAAGAGTTCGCCGCCACCGCCGACCGCTGCCTACACATGCAGGACGGCCAGTTGCAGGCGTGCGGGAAGGGATGAAAGTTAACCGGGCACTTTTTCGCATTCAGAGCAGGTTTTATCAGTCGGAAATCCAACCAATAGTCGTACTTTTGGAAAAATAGAAAACAACATCATGTCACAAGTCAGAGTGCGAAATAAAAATCAGATCACCATTCCGGCGCGAATAGCTGAATCAGCCAACATCAAACCGGATGATGTGCTTGAAATCACCACCAAAAACGGTGTTATAACCCTGACACCGGCAACAAGAGCGCAAAAGCGTCAATCCGCCCTCTCTTATGCTGGCATAGGACGTGGAACATGGGGAAAAACAACCGATGAAATCGAAGCTGAACTGAAAGAAAGCCGGGAATCATGGGAACGATAGAAGAGCTTCTCAACCAACTTCACGGCCGTCACGTATATCTCGATACCAATGTCCTGATCTATTTTCTGGATCGAAATCCGGATTATTTTACCGTTGCCTCAGCAGTCATCGAGGCCATAGAATCTGGCTCGATTGCAGGCTACACCGGAGATGCTGTAGTCGCGGAAATATTGGTCAAACCGTATCGCTCCGGCAGCATCGAACTCGTGTCCGGCATCAAAGCCTTTTTCCAGACGGAGAATTTTCTGACGATCTGCCATCATGATGCAGAGGCGTTCGATCTTGCCGCCCAGCTTCGCGCGAAATACAACCAGAAATTCATCGATGCCCTCCATTATGCAACCGCAATCAGGTCGGGATGCCACGCGATAATCACGAATGACAACGGGATCAGAAACAGCGAAAACCTCGACGTCATCTCTTTGTCAAGGTTTCACATGGATTCAGATATTTTCAGCGGCGATCTTGATTGATAACCATCTCAAAATCATCCCTCGCCTAAAATTCAGCACAAAATGATGACGGTCGCCCATGACTCGTAATGACTCCCACTCCAAAATAGGCCCTATCGAACTCGCGGCTTCGGTTATGCCACGCCATGCCTGGACGTTCCTGTTCGCGTCGTTCTTTTCGATCGGCATGGTCACCTTTGTCTCGATCGGACAGGCCTACATCCTGAACGAGCATCTCGGCATTCCGGTCTCCGAGCAGGGCACCATCAGCGGTGATCTGGTCTTCTGGACGGAGATCGTTACGCTCCTGCTCTTCGGTCCGACCGGAGCGATCATGGACCGCATCGGCAGGCGCCCGGTTTATGCCGCAGGCTTCATCATTCTGGCCATAGCCTACCTTTACTACCCGCTTGCAACCGATGTATTTCAACTCACCCTCGCCCGCATGATCTACGCGGTCGGCGTGGTAGCCGTCACCAGCGGCCTGGCGACGGTGCTGGTCGATTATCCGAAGGAGCGGTCGCGGGGCAAGCTCATCGCGGTTGTCGGCTTCCTGAACGGACTCGGCATCGTCATCCTGAACCAGTTCTTCGGTGGCCTGCCCAGGACGCTTGTGGCGGACGGCATGAGCGGCACCGAGGCAGGATTCTGGGCGCACACTGCGGTGGCGGGCACAGCAATGGTGACGGCTATCGTGCTTTTCTTCGGCCTCAAGGGCGGTACGCCGGTGCGCCACGAGGAGCGGCTGCCAATCAAAGAGCTGCTCACCAGCGGATTCCGCCACGCCCGCAATCCACGGATTCTGCTCTCCTACGCGGCAGCCTTCGTGGCTCGCGGCGACCAGTCGATCATCGGCACCTTCGTGCCACTCTGGGGTATGACCACCGGCATCGCCATGGGCATGGAACCAGCCGAAGCGGTCAGGAAGGGCACCTTCATCTTCATTATCTCGCAGGCTGCCGCGCTCCTCTGGGCACCGGTCATCGGCATCTTCATCGACCGCTGGAACCGTGTCACGGCTCTCACCTTCTGCATGGCTCTGGCCGCCGCAGGTTACCTTTCGCTGGCGATGATCGGCAACCCGCTCGAAACGTATTCGCTCATCTTCTTCGTGCTGCTCGGCATCGGCCAGATCAGCGCCTTCCTCGGCTCGCAATCGCTCATCGGCCAGGAGGCCCCGAAGGAAGCACGCGGCTCGGTCATCGGAGCCTTCAACATCAGCGGAGCCATCGGCATCCTCTTCATCACCACCACCGGTGGCCGCCTTTTTGACGGCATGAGCCCAAAAGCCCCGTTTATTATTGTCGGTGCGGTGAATCTGCTGGTGATGCTGGGAGGATTGTGGCTGCGGGCGCGGGAGGTAAAGGATGGGGTAAGAGGCTTCCGGTGATTGATTTTGACGATCTCGTGTTTTTGTATAACATGTATTACCATTGTACAACATGTAGCGCGAGGGAATATGGAAAAAGAAAAAGCAGACCAGATGATCGGGATTCGCATTCCGAAAAGCGTTGGCCAACGGCTTGACATTCTAGCTAAAAGAACGGGCCGAAGCAAAACCTACTACATCCGAGAGGCCATCATGGAGCATCTCGATGATCTCGAAGACATTTACCTGACCGAACAGGTTCTCGAACGTGTCAGGCGTGGCGAGGAGGCTGTGTCCACCATAGATGAAGTGGAGAAGCGTCTTGACCTGGAAGATTGAGTTCACTGCGTCGGCAGAAAAAGAACTTGCCAAACTGGACAAGTCTGCGGCAAAAAGGATCATCAGGTTTCTTCGCGAGCGGGTATCCGCGGATCCAAGATCTTCCGGCAAGGCGCTGAAAGGTGACCATTCCGGCCTCTGGCGATACCGTGTCGGCGATTATCGAGTGATTTGCGAAATTTACGATGAAAAGATATCGGTTCTGGTTGTCCGGGTTGGTCATCGCAAAGAGGTCTATCGGAGTTAAAGGCAATGTCGATGGCAATCCTTATATAGAATTTCTTTTTGTTATTTTTGATCTTTTAATGGTGTTTGATAATTGATTTCAACTCATCAATACTTGAAAGCCATGGACGACGACGATGAAGCATTCGATGGCAATTCGAACAAACCAATGCAATGTCGCTTTTTTTTGTTTCGGTTTCATTTGTTAACTCTGCTATCGGGAACAAGTGATGCGCCTCGATAAAACCATTTCCAAGTTCACCATAGAACTCTTTAAAAGAAAAGCCACAAGCTTCACAATGCAACTCACTACACTTTTTTAATGCTTCTTCTTTCACTGCCTTAATCAACGCTGGATTACGTTCTTTTGATCTGTGAGAGCGAAAAACCTCTCGCCCTTCAGGAAATGAAATTTCATCATCCTCTTCAACCGGAAAAACAGTCTTTTGTTTATTTGCCGTTGTTTCTATTTGACTTGAGGTAACAGAAGCCGCAGCGCGACTTGCAATTGATGATTCAAGAGACTGTTTACTCCTTTCAACGGAAGTTCCAGAAATAAAAGAGCGAGAAATCCCTGTAATCTGTTACGATATTATTTTTTACGGGATTTCGATATTTTCTTTCTTGTGACTACTTCGACATGACGGGCATCGAGCACTTCC